>Ga0182004_10000400_pt1 | contig 25373 bp, 6 predicted proteins | sample Sormic07211540_1_FD_120479 | JGI IMG/M metagenome (GOLD analysis project Ga0182004, IMG submission 120479) | Endophyte microbial communities from Sorghum bicolor roots, Mead, Nebraska, USA - 072115-40_1 MetaG | ecosystem: Host-associated > Plants > Roots > Unclassified | place: USA: Nebraska...
AGGGTACATGGTGAAATGTCTGCTAATGGCTTTTACTGGGAAGCGTAAATGTGATAATAAGGATGATTTCAGGAACAAGAGGCTGGACCTACCTGGTGAATTGCTTGGAAGGGAACTTAGGGCGCAACTTAGGCTGTTAGAGAGGCGCATGGTTAAGGCCATTCAAAGAGATTTAAATAATGACCGCGAGTTACAAGATCTTGAACGTTATATAGATGCATCGATTGTTACTAATGGTCTAAATCGTGCCTTTTCCACTGGTTCTTGGTGCCATCCCTACAAAAGAGCTGAACGGTGCTCAGGAATTGTTGCGACTCTAAGAAGAACTAATCCTCTTCAAATGATGTCTGACTTGAGGAAAACCCGGCAGCGGGTTGCTTATGCTGGGAAAGCTGGTGATGCAAGATATCCGTAAGTATCTTATTTTTCAGCAACCAAGTATTGCATGTCCATCTTGTGTTTTTCTATCTCCTAACATGGAGTGACTTAAAACTAAACCCTTACGTACAGAAATCCATCCTATTGGGGAAAGCTGTGTTTTCTGTCCACTCCGGATGGTGAAAACTGTGGACTTGTAAAAAATCTAGCTGTTACTGCTATTGTTAGCTCAAGGGTGGGGCAGCCCTTGATTGAGAGCTTCATTTCTTGTGGAATGAGTAAGCTGAATGACATTCCTACGGAGCACATTCAAAGAATGGATAAGATCTTTTTGAATGGCAATTGGGTGGGATCTTGTAAAGATTCAGCTTCATTTGTATTTCGATTGAGGTGCATGAGACGCAGCAGTATGATTGATCCTCAGGTTCTCTCTCTTTCCCATGGCTGGTCACTTTCTGCTTTAACTTATTTGCAGCCTTTACTAAGATGCTTGGTGTGCAGGTTCCATACATTAAAATGTTTTGTTTTAGAAGAGTCCTAATTTCCTGTCATTGATTTTACAAAAGTTTTTCATCTTTAGTATACATTGATCCATATAACTTGCTTATAAAGCCTGCTTGAATAATAATGGTTTTCCTCAGTTCCTTTGCAATCTTAATGCTCTGTCTTATATCTATTACCTATTTTTTGAGGATAAATGTTTTTCACAATTTGGTTAATGATTGAGTATAAATAGGTTAAAATCATTTCCTTTGAAGTGACCAAGTTGTTATATTAGTTTGTTTATTATCAATTTCCCAAGTTGTGTTCTGTGTCTTTCTTTTCTGTTTCAGTTAACCGCTGAACATTTCCTGCCTATCTCGACTGTTGTGTTTGAGTCATGTAGTTTTAGGTTGCATCCTTTTCTCAATGCACTAATGTGAGGATGTCGGTTGTTTTTAGTTGTTGACACATTCTCAGTACTGCATACTAATATTCAACACCAAGATGTTCTTTATAATGTTTCTTGTTTCATCTTATTAGGTTGAAATTAAAAGGGACAAGCACCACAAGGAGGTTCGTGTGTTCTCTGATGCAGGGAGAATCCTCAGACCCCTTCTTGTGGTTGAGAATCTTAATAAAATCAGAAAACCGAAAGGGCGTTCATTCTCTTTCCAGGAATTAATGCAACAAGAAATAATTGAGTTCATTGGTGTTGAAGAGGAAGAAGATATACAATGTGCGTGGGGAATCAGGCATTTGTTTGAGAGTGAAGGAGCGATATCTAGTTATACTCACTGTGAGCTGGATCCTTCCTTTCTTATGGGATTAAGCTGTGGTATCATTCCTTTTGCAAACCACAATTTTGCTCGGAGGGTGTTGTACCAATCTGAAAAACACTCGCAACAAGCTATTGGGTACTCAACGACAAATCCACACATCAGAGTTGATACTCTTTCTCATCAACTTTATTATCCTCAGAGGCCTCTTTTCAAAACAGTTATAGCCGACTGTCTTGGCAGATCAGATTATACTGCTTTTGGAAGAAAAGATGACTACACGAGACCAGAATATTTTAATGGACAAAATGCAATCGTAGCAGTGAATGTTCATCAGGGGTTTAACCAAGAGGATTCCCTGGTTATGAATAGGGCTTCTCTTGAACGAGGTATGTTTAGGACTGAACACCTCAGGAGCTATAAGACAGATGTAGAAAACAAGGATGGAACCAAACGATTGAAATTGAAGGAAAAGATAGACTTTGGAAAAACAGAAAGCAAAAGAGGGCGTGTTGACAATCTTGATGATGATGGCTTACCTTACATTGGTGCAAGTCTTCAGACCAATGACATCGTCATTGGAAAAGTCTCAGAATCTGGAGAAGACCACAGTATTAAGCTGAAGCATACAGAAAAGGGAATGGTTCAGAAAGTATTGCTTTCAGCAAATGATGAAGGGAAGAATTTTGCTGTTGTTACTTTAAGACAGGTAAGCCTTCTTTTGCTGCTCTTCATTCCACACGTGTTGGGAACTTGGGATGAATTGGGGTGGAAATAAGGTGGATATGAGTGCAGCCAAACAAGACCTAAATGACATTTGTCTTAGCAAAGAAGTATTAACCATTAACCAATTAGTACGTTCCTTGAATTCTGGCTTCACTAGCGAGCGTACGGACCTTATTTGACAATAGAATGCTGCATTCTTCTCTTGACTGTTCCACCGATTGACATAAACCATCTGTAGCTGCATTGGCTGTCAATTAAGCATGTTGCCTGTTTTGTGTGCCTGGCATTTTTATTTAACCCAGTAGTTACCTTGCTCTTGGGTGATTATTGTTGGTCTTATTGACATTCCTTTTTTAACCCAAAAAGATTAATGAATTATCTATGCCTATATTCTTGCCATGCAATTAAGAGGAGATCATGGATGATAAGAAATACAAGCATCAGTGTGTGCTCATGGATACTTCATCCTTCATGGTTAAAATAAAACTTGGTTCGACTTTATTACTTCTTTTCTTTTACAACACTTGGCACTATTAGCTTTTAGGATGTAACTTAAACACACGCTAATATTTCTAAGTACATATATTCTTTGTGTACCAATGTTGGCAATTCTTACAATGGTAATTTTACACTATTGAGCCATATATCTAAAAACCCATTGATAATTAGAAAATCAATGCTGACAAGTTTTATGAAACAGGGGTAGTGCCTTTTTATGGGGTTCACCGGTTCAGCACTTTACATGATTGCACTGATCCACCCCATGTCCCATACTCCAAAAAAGTAATAATAAGAATTTGGCTTCTCCTTGTTCTTGACTTTTAGGACATGGATGAGCCCAGATAGGCTGCTGGCTTGGTTGGGCCAGCAGCTCAACTCTTTTCCATTTCCTTAGATTCCTTCCAACACTTATAACGTGACTATTCTGATTTTCTTTGCTTCCCCATCCCCACCTTCACATTTATACCACATGTTACTTTTTATTGACCATATGAAGCTTTCTTTGTTGATTTGATTTTAGGTTCGGACACCTTGCCTTGGAGATAAGTTTTCCAGCATGCATGGCCAAAAAGGTGTTGTTGGTTTTCTAGAATCTCAAGAGAACTTCCCATTTACTCACGAAGGTATAGTCCCAGATATTGTGATAAATCCACATGCCTTCCCAACACGTCAAACTCCCGGACAACTGCTTGAAGCTGCTCTGGGGAAGGGAATAGCCTGCAAAGGTACAATGAGATATGCAACACCATTCACCACAGCATCTGTTGACGTTATTGCAGAGCAGTTGCACAAGTAAGTGTTTCTTCTTGTAACGGATGAATAGCTGCTTGCCTTAATTCAGACCCTTTCAAAGGGTTGAGCATTTTCTAGCCTCTTTTAGTTGAACTTTGTAATCGTTAAGCTTACTAGTACATCTTATAACAACCTTGTACGTCATTAATGCACCCTATGCTCTCAAGTCTTAACTCTGTTAGTACTTCACTGCTTATTACACATACAGAAGAAGAAAAGGAAAAATAAATGTAGGGAAATAAAATGCACATGCACAGAATGGCTGGTGGCTAACCTCGCATTTTGTATATTGGTCACTTGAGTAAACATGTATTGCATTGTTCTTAGTATCCCTTAGGTTACAGTAATTTCACATGTATGTATTTTTTTTGTAATCTTTTGCTCCAAAATGGTGGAAGCACACAATTTCCTTTCCCTTTCCCTTTTAACTTGTATTACTATCAGTTGATGCTTATCTTTTTCTTAACTGAGACATCCATAGTGGCACCTCAAGTAGAAGATATAAAGCTGAGTGTGCTCACACACTAACATGTTATCAGTGAGGATCTTACTTCAGATAATCAAGTAACTTTGCATGGAATGTATCTGAGAATGAAAATATTTTAGTTATTTTCTTGCGTTGTAGACTTGTTTTCTTCTGTGACTTGTTTAGTTGATTTCCAAAATTTTATGTATCTTGTTGCATCGCAGGGCTGGTTATTCACGGTGGGGAGCTGAGAATGTTCTAAATGGCCGAACTGGTGAAAGAATGCAATCCTTGGTTTTCATGGGTCCTACCTTTTACCAGAGGCTGATTCATATGTCCGAAGATAAGGTGAAATTCCGTAACACTGGGCCGGTGCACCCCCTCACGAGGCAGCCTGTTGCTGACAGGAAAAGGTTTGGCGGAGTTAAGTTTGGAGAAATGGAGCGTGATTGCCTCCTCGCCCACGGGTCAGCTGCCAACCTGCATGAGCGCCTCTTCATGCTTAGTGACTTCTCCCAGATGCACATCTGCCAGACATGCGAGCGTGTGGCCAATGTTGTCATGAGGTCTGTTCCTGGAGGCAAAAAGATCCGTGGCCCCTACTGCGGCTTCTGCAAGTCTTCGGAGAACATAGTGAGGATCAATGTGCCCTATGGCGCGAAGCTGCTCTACCAGGAACTCTTCAGCATGGGGATCTGCCTCAAGTTTGACACCGAAGTCTGCTAGGAACTTGTAGACCTGCTTGTATCCAGACATCCAGTTATGTACATAAAGTTAGCCTATGAGGATATCGTACTGGGCTACTGGCAGCTATGTGAAAACTCGTGCCGATGTGTGATGCTGGCATAGCAAAGGATGGGCGAGTCTGATGGAGTGCAACGGCACTGGCAGGTGGGTTTCTCCAACCCGATGTGGGGATCTACCACTGCTCTGCTTTGAGGATAAACTCTGTTGAAACTAGAAACCTTGTAGCGTTTATGTGCTGTTTCGCCCTGCTCGTCTGATAAACTATGCTCAAGTGAATGAACACTTGTTTCCTGTTTCTTGCTTGAATTGCGCTGTCGCATGCCTTTTTGTTCTAAGATTGTGTTTTTGTGGAGCACCTGTATTGCTCCGTAGGGATCATCAGGGAATGTTGCTATTGGATCAGACACCTTGCTAGTTGCCACCCCACATGGCTCCACACACACAAACACACATACCTTCCGTCCTCCCACTCCTGCTTGACCAACTGTTGTGAGTTGTGACGCCTGTATTGCTCCGTGGGGGTTAAGGAGTGTTGCTATTGGAGCCGACTGGCGCCTGGTGATTTGTGCGATGATTCCTAGCTCATCATGAATCGAGATACTCTGATTATCGAGGGCCAATAGGAATTTCGCAGAAATATTTTGCAATTCAAAAGGGGGCTCGGCTGAAAGATTAGAAGCATGTGTCACTTGCTCAATAGTATGCCTCATGTTGATAGGTTCATACAAAAGAAATAATGTTTATGATACCAACTAATAACTATAGATTTATCATGAGACATATTTTCATATTATATTTATTTGGTTTTGGTGTCATAGACGTCATTGTTATTTCCTATAAATTTAGTTCAAATTAAATTGGCCTGACTGATAATTTTGAGAGGGGCAAGTAGTTTATAGATTGTATTAGGAAACTGTGCCTGTAGGTGCTTTGGATCTTTGATCAGGTGTGACGTTCTGTTTGTCATAACCTTAATAGTTACCGTAGCTTGGAAAAATCATAGAAATTTACCGCATGGATAGTTAATCTTTGTTCTAATGCGCGTTCTAAAATAATTCAGTCCACATCTACAAGTCGCCATTGAGACAAAAAGCAGGATCCAAGCTTTTTACTTAAAAAACAAGACAACATGTAGGGTCCAAGTTTATCTTTCGATACCGGCGTCAAGAAAAAAACGTAGGAGCACTAAACTAGAAGTAGAAGTCACAATATTTGCATTTATACAGGCGATTGATCACAGCATCACAAGCATATACAGTACACAAGAAATGCCGATCGAATAGCTACTGAAAGAACTTCAAGAAACACATGCAGCTTGGATCGATCTTTTCTCATCGATGATTTATTTGCATTAATTGATCCAAATCACGATACAAGAGGCATGAGGACGATCAGAGACAAATCCATCGCCCCACGCATGAGCTTACACGAGGAAGAAATCAGCACAAAAAACAAGATCCTCTCTACCTGAGGGAACGAACAACAGGGGACCAAGAAGTGAGTGGGGGAACTCCATGCGAGGCCTGTGGCTTCTCCTCCCACAGGCTACGGCTTGAGGAAGAAGAACAGTCCTCGATGCATCTTCAGCTATTAGCTGCTTAATTTACGAGTGATGCTAGCTCTTGGATCCAAAGGTACTTGTACTGCAAATACCCCTCTCTCCATGGCACCAAAGTCGTTTTTCCCTAGCTCAGAGCTGCTGGGATTTGGACCTGGTGGCTTTGAAGAAACATCTCGTGTGGGGTTTGAAAGAGATGACCTGCATTGTAGCGACAGGTCACACTGCAGAGGATCGTGTGTACATGCATTGAACCTGGACGCCCCTCCCTCTCTTTAGCTTTTGCGTTGGGCGTATGGTTTTTGGCCTTTTGGGATTTGGGAATATGAGTCACTGATTCTCTCGGTGTCGTCCCGTCTCAGCTTTTTTTTTGGGGGGCTGCCTTTATGCTGCATGCCCATTCAGCAGTCACGCACAAAGCCACAGCAACTAGATCGACCACTGGGTCTGGGCACACACATTTTATACTAGCATGGAACTACCGGATTAGGTAGTGTGTGTTGCAGTTGTTTATTGTATGATTGCTGTCATCGTCGTGTATTTAATATTGGTGAACATGTAAGCTGCACCGACATGCCCCATGCAGGACAACAGGCCGCTAGGGAATACACCGTGCATCATGCATGCATGCCCCTCCTATATATATAAGATATGATATCCCCAACTCAATACTGACAGCTCATGTTGACTAAGAATCTCGGCACGTACGTTTAATTTGGCCTCTATCTGTTAAACCTAGATTAACCATAAAAGGAAACTAAGTATAATGGATTTCACTTCTGGCCTTTACCTGAATTTGCTAACGGCTTCGTCAAGGTATAAGCAATGCCCCAGAGTCTAGAGAGAACTAAATATCATCTGTAAATACTAAATGCACCTGCTGATGAATGATAACGAGTCACATCTCACAAAACATGACCGAAACCAAACATTCACATGAGACAATCACACTGCATCACATGGTAGCTACCTAACTCTTGTACCATATGCATAAGCATTTTTCTGCTCTGCTGGCCATTCCGATATATAGCATATATATGCATGTCAGTGTGTTTAACGAAAGTTCAGTGATATCTACTACATGAAAACTTTCAAAGAAAAATTAACCGAGATCTACATCATGTCGTTCATCATCAGAAATAAATGTGCGTGGCCAGAAACCGAACGACGACGGCACATCAGCTAGCGCTCGATCTGCTGGAGATAAGGGAATTTGCAGCTTCTGGGCGCTTTTTGCTAGCTCCATGTGCTTTCTGCGATTCCAAACCCGGACGCCGAGCTACCAAGTGCCGAGCAAAGGTCTCGTCGCCGGATTCCCTTCGCTCCTACTGGTTAATTAACCTAGGCTGTATCACGGCTAGGTGCATCCTCCACTCCATTCACTCCAAGACCAAGAACCACGTACAATGCTCACAGGCGGCGGCAGCTAGCTAGCTTGCTTAACTCTCCTTAGCTAGTCTAGTAGACTTATAAATAGCAGCCAGCTCTGAGCTCTCGTCATCAGCGGCGGATTAAACAAGTGAAGTGGTCCACGGGAAATGTAGCAAGGGTCCTGGTTGGTTGGTTGTCACCTGGAGTTCTCCACAAACTACTTCAGTAGCAACACACACCCCTAGTTTAATGCACCGTGTTTGCATGTTTGTGTGGAGCTGTGTGTGTACATAGTGAAGTGTTTGGGGGAACTCTGGGTGGCAATCAGCAATTTGTGCTATCTAGCTAGGTCTCTGAGTGCAGCATGCACCTTTTTTTTCTAAGTGCAGCATGTACTTTGGAGATCGTACTAGATCGACCAGCATATGATATAAGATAGTGGGGGAAAACAATTAGGTTAGGTGTCCCCGGGAGTTCTCTACAAGCACTTCACGATGCACTATTTTGAGAGCTTTTGTGAAGTGTTGGGGGAACTCTCGATGCCACTAACCATTTGCTAGAGGTTGTGGCCAAGTGCATGCCACATGAAATGATTTGAAGACAAATCATATTTGGAAATAATATATCAAGTTTGGTGTCCCTAGGAGTTCTTTGCAAACACTTCACAAAAACATTTTTTAAGAGCTTTTGTGAAGTGTATGGGGGAACTCTCGGTGCTACTGATCATTTGCTAGATGTTGGTCAACGTACTGCAAGCCACATGAGATAATTGAAAGAGTTAGGTTTGGTGTCCCTAGGAGTTCTCTGCAAGCACTTCACGAGGCATCGTTTTGAGAGCTTTTGTGAAGTGTTTGGGGGAACTCTTAGTGTCACAAATCATTTCCATATACTAGACGTTGGTCATGTGCCATGTGATATGTGTTGAAGGCCAGGGCAAACGTTTTGTGTTACTAGGAGTTCCCTAAAAGCACTTCACGAGACCTTGGCTTAATAAAGGGCCCTTGTGAAGTGTTTGGGGGAACTCTTGGTATCATGAAGCATTTAGTTATAGTATATATGATGTCCACATGAATACCATGTGCGATACAACATTGAACAATGTTCGGTGTTACCATGAGTTCCCTTCAAGCACTTCACATGAGGCACCATTCAAACTCTGTTTAAGATTAGGTGTAATGTGAAGTGTTTGGGGGAACTCTTGGTGATACTCAACATCCATACACATCTTGAAGTTGATGATACTCAATGCTCATGTAAGTTCCCCTGACCCCGACTCTAAAATCATGGTTTCAACTTCCAAGTTCCATATATGCATGTGCTTTGTGAGATCTAGATATGTTTATTCATATGTTTTCTATTTTGACACTAATCTATGCCAGTATATAGCTAGCGCTACCAGAGCCACATTCACTTTCACACTCATGTTGAGCTAATTAATATTTATACAAAAATGTGTAAAGCTCCAGATGCTTTCTATTCTAGCTCAACCTTACGACACACAGGGCGGAGCCACACTGTCAAATGTGCAATTATGTTCCTTCATAGGAGATGCTCCCATGGATGTATGAATTTCTTGCCTCACCCCCAAATAGATTAACTATATCCATTTGATAGTTTGTATGATTCATCTAATGTGTCAATAAATGGCATATCATGCTAGTTTATATTTAAAAAAATACGATGATAGTATAGTTTGCCCCCTTCCCCAAACAATTAGAAAAACTACCAGTCTACCATCATGCGTCCTCCCAACGAAGCCAGGTCGTAATAACTTTTTTTATTAGTTGGATCATTGGATGGTTGGGTAGTCCAATCAGAGTTTGGATTAGCTATAGCTTTTCTTAGAAGTTGTCTATTACCTCTAGCTGATTTAAACGTGATCTTAGTGCCAGTGTGGCTTCTAAAAAAACCTTCACCTCAAGGTGAACAAATGAATGCCGCAATGTGCTACAAACATAATGGAATACAAATTGATGTTTAGAGTTACTAGAACATGCATGTAAATAGTGGAATAGTTAGTACGTAACCTTTTGCTTACGAGTTGCATGCATATGCACGTTAGACGACATGTGTTATAGTATATATTTTCCAATTTTTATCTTTATTCTAATATTAAAAAAGCGAAGCGTTGACACAGCTGACCTTTAGGGCCGCAAAATCAGCCTCCATAGCCTAGTGCATGAGCAGGCGGAGTTTTCCTTGCGCGAGTGACAGCAAGTATAATAACAGACTATAAGCCGGCTAAATACTAAGGTAGAAGGAAAAAAAAGAGAGAGAAGAGAGTAAAAGCAGGTTATACGAGAAGAAAGAAAGTTTGTGAAAAAGACAAATAATGGATTATGCATTAATAATAATGAGATAACCACTATACAGGTGAGCTATAAAACGACTAAAAAAACCAAACAACAGCCGGCTATATTATTAGTGAACCTCCCCGCAGGCGAAGTTGGCGGTGGATTAGCAGCGGTCGCTGCCAGTGCCAGCACCCCTAAGCGGCAACAACAAGACATGACCCAAACATGCCCACATCTTCTTCTACCCCTATCTGTTGCTGCTTATGCGCACAAAAAAAGAAAAGGATTATCAAAAGAGACTCAATCAACAGTTATCAAAAGAGCGAGACTCGATCAACAGTTTGGTTTGTTTGTTGGAAAGAAGGGAGTATAACTATCTACGAAAGAAGAGAATGGAGAAGGGATAAGGGCAGCGGAAAAGAAAGATTAAATAAGTAGGCTAGCTTATATATGGCAATAAGCGAGTCCTATCCATCAATATTGTAAACTTATATAAATAATAAAAATTATAGTCTAAAAAAGACAAATCCTAGTTATATTGCTCCTTTGATTATTACATATTTTTCATCAACAATAAAAGAGTTAAAGTCCAAACACAGAACATCAACTAAAAGACAAAAAAACAACACCACTAAAAAAATTGTCCAGTGATGATACCGAGTCCAGTTCCAAGATATATTAGACTCGGTGCAACGTACGAACATATTTGCTAGTAAAAATAAATTCACATTAATGATGGACACAACTATTTCACATATATGTTATTTCCATTAGTTTCAGTACTCACTTTGTATCTGTAGTAACTAACTACATTTTTCATTTCTCATGAATATTTTTTATTTGCACACACAGGTAATATAGTACTCCATCTCCTTCCCCCCCCCCCACCCCACACACACCAAAAAAAGTTCAACTCGCATTTTTAAGAGTTATAAATAATTTTAAATTTGGTTAAATGTTATAAAAGCAAATGTTAACATTTATGATAAGAATAAGCATCATCAAAATAATAGTAGAATATATCTTCATAATAAATCTATTTAGAAATACTCTACTTTCTATAAACTTAATGAACCTTTTTTTACTTGGTTTGAAACTAGAATATAATTGCACTTTTTTTAACTATCGGTCAGGGAGCACCTAGGGCTACTAGCCTACTACGCAGACCTGAAGGCTAAGGTCAGTAAAAGGTGAGATTCCATTACTTCTTCTTTTTTTTTTCTTTTTCTTTTTTCTGAGAGAGAGATGCGAGGGTTGCAGAACATTGCTTGTTCAGCTAAACGGTGCCAAAGCCTGCGGCCCATGTTACGATTTGGACAGCTCAAGACTAGTGCGGGCCTTCAGGGAACGCGCATGCAGGCACGGCCCTTTTCCTAGCTAAAAAAAAGCACGGGCCGTTTTCGCCAAGAGAAAGCCCATCAAGGGGCTTGCAGGCTTTCAGTTTCAGGCTAAGGCTTTCAGCAGAGCGTGACAATCAACTTCAACTGATCGACTCTACAAAACGAAAAGTGTTGGCGCTGAACGTATTATCTATATATCATTCGTATGATCATCTTGTGCTGTAAACCTGTGCTTTTGTCCATTTGACACTGTGTATGCATGGATGACTGTGACTTGCTGACACCGACAGTATTTTCCTACTGTATCAGTTTCCTGTCGCTGATATTGCAATGCACTAATGCCTTCTAAACCCTGCTACTACACTACATCGGCTGTGAAGTCTGAATAAAATGCGTAGCACGCAGACAACAATGGTTTTCTCGATTGTTGTAATCCTGATGAGGCTCAAATATGAAAGATGGTCAAACAATGATATATATAGGAGAAGCGATTTATTAACTATCTCCAGTGAAATGAATCAGTAGAGACATTGAACATGCACTTTCTATAAAAGCTGGGTTCTTCTTCTCGCTCCCGAAAAAAAAATCAGGAGGGAGACCTTTTCTCCTCCATTACTTATTGTACCATGAAAACAAAACAATGGCAACCACGATGGAGAGAGACTGGCATGCAACCAGTGGAAGCCAGTGGCCTAAACTAAACAGTCGGAACCCCACACCAAAGCAGGGTGCTTCAGCCAAGAACTGCTCGTGTCCACACGCTACGCCGGGGACGCCGCGCGGACCTCCGGTGCCGGGTTTATAACCGCCACGCCTCGTCCTCTCAGCTACCACCCACTCCACCCCCTTCCTCCCTTCCCGGTGACGTGATCGTCAGCCATGGCTAACAGGGTCGCCGTCGCCAGCGTCATCGCCGCGGTGGGCATCGTGGCCGTGATCGGCACCATCGCCGCGGTGACCAGCGCCAAGAAAGTGGACGACAACGACGCCGGCGGCTTGTTTTCCAGCGTGAAGCTCTCCACGGTGTGCGCCTCGACGCTGTACCCGCAGAAGTGCGAGCAGAGCCTGAAGCCCGTCGTGAACGACACCTCCGACCCGGAGGACGTCCTCCGGGCCGCGTTCAACGTGGCCCTGGACGAGGTCGCCGCCGCCTTCCAGCGGTCCGCGCACATCGGCAAGGGCGCCACGGACAACCTCACCAAGAACGCCATGGAGGTGTGCAAGAAGCTCCTAGACGACGCCACCGAGGACCTCGGGGCCATGTCGAGGCTCAAGCCCCAGGACGTGGTGCGCCACGTCAAGGACCTCCGGGTCTGGGTCTCTGGCGTCATGACCTACGTCTACACCTGCGCCGACGGATTCGAGAAGCCCGAGCTCAAGGAGGCCATGGACAAGGTGCTGCAGAACTCCACCGAGCTCAGCAGCAACGCGCTCGCCATCCTCACCCGCCTCGGCGAGCTCCTGCCGGAGGAAGCCAAAGCTCTGAACGCCACCTTGGCGGGTGCGGGGCACGGCCGCCGGCTTCTTGGCTGGCAGATGGGCGAGGCCGAGGAGGTGACCAGCGGAGGCCGCGGGCTTCTGGCCGTCGATGACAAGCTGGGCGAGATCGCGGACGTCGCGAGCGCAAACCGGAAGCTCCTGTCGGACACGCTGGACGAGATCGCCGGCATGTCCCACGGCGCGAACGGCCGGCGCCTGCTTAGCACCCTGTGGTCTCAGATAACCAGCACCCAGGGAGAGGACGTCCTCGCCCACCAACAAAAGCTGGGCGTGTCGCCAGACGACGAGACCGATCACGCCGCCCGGCGCAACCTTCTGTCGACCGAGCTCGACAGCATCGCCAGCACGTCCGCCGAGGCAAACCGCCAGCTTCTCGCGGCGGAGGAGCTCCCCGACGAGCTCGCCGGCAAGCGCCAGCTGCTGTCCCGGACGCTCATGGGGATCGACGAGGCGGCCACCGAGGCCAAGCGCCAGCTTGATGAGGCAACGACGGAGAACACCATGTCTGAGACTGAGCACAGGGTACTGACCACTGACCTCGTCGGCACGTTCGACGAGATCCAAGACGGGCGCAGCGGGGCGCCGCCCGGCAACTTCCCCAAGTGGATGTCGGCCACCCAGCGGAGGCTCCTGCAGCTGCCCAGCCTGCAGAAGCCCAACAAGGTGGTGGCCCAGGACGGCAGCGGCGACTTCAAGACCATCAGCGAGGCCATCGCCGCCGTGCCCAAGACCTTCGAGGGCCGCTTCGTCATCTACGTGAAGTCCGGCGTGTACAAGGAGTACGTCACCGTGCCCAAGAACATGGCCAACATCTTCATGTACGGCGACGGGCCGACGAAGACGGTGGTGACCGGCGACAAGAGCAACACAGGCGGGTTCGCCACCATCGCCACGCCCACCTTTTCCGCGGAGGGCAACGGGTTCATCTGCAAGTCGATGGGTTTCGTCAACACGGCGGGGCCGGATGGTCACCAGGCGGTGGCGATGCACGTGCAGGGGGACATGTCGGTGTTCTTCAACTGCCGGTTCGAGGGGTACCAGGACACGCTGTACGTGCACGCGAACCGGCAGTTCTTCCGCAACTGCGAGGTGCTGGGCACCGTGGACTTCATCTTCGGCAACTCGGCGGCGCTGTTCCAGAACTGCCTGATGACGGTGCGCAAGCCCGGGGACAGCCAGTCCAACATGGTGACGGCGCAGGGGAGGACGGACCCCAACATGCCCACGGGGATCGTGCTCCAGGGCTGCCGCATCGTGCCGGAGCAGGCGCTCTTCCCCGTGCGGCTCCAGGTGCCCAGCTACCTCGGCCGGCCATGGAAGGAGTACGCGAGGACGGTGGTGATGGAGAGCACCATCGGCGACCTCATCAGGCCGGAAGGGTGGGCGGAGTGGATGGGCGACCTCGGCCTCAAGACGCTCTACTACGCCGAGTACGCCAACACCGGCCCGGGCGCCGGCACCAGCAAGAGGGTCAACTGGCCGGGCTACCGCGTCATCGGACAGGCCGAGGCCACGCACTTCACCGCCGGCGTCTTCATCGACGGCATGACGTGGCTCCAGAGCACCGGCACGCCAAACGTCATGGGCTTCACCAAATGAACGAATTTTTTTTTTTTGCAGTGATTTTTTTTTCATTGTTTTTTGCAGTAGTATGTTGCATGCATGCAGCATGCTTTTGGGTTTGTCAGGGAACGGCTAGCTTTTTTGTTATTATAGCTGGAGGGAAGCTCCTGTGCACGCATGCACGGTGAATATAGGTGATCTAAGGAATAAAGTATCAGTCAGATGAGAGCGTGACTGTGAGAGAAAGACAGCTTAACAAAGAACTAATTAAGCAAGTTCAGGATTACCTTTTTGTATTAATTCTACTGTCTTTTTTTGCATGCACGTTTAATTTATTTTATTTAATTTATAAGAGTTTAACTATATGTATATATAGTTATATTTTGGAGAGGAGATTAATGATTTGCCACAATACGTACTATAGATTTGTGTCATTTTAGGATAAATCAATTCTAATCCGGCCTCGCACTCACAAAATGCACTTAGCCTCTGAGCTTAATGTTTTCTGTATGGATTAAATTAACAATGACAATTGTGGTTGGGAAATAACACCGACAACAATGCTAACATTTCAAAAGAATACATGAGGTTTCAAACACACTAAAATGTCCCAGCTTGTAGCTAAATTGATGAAATATGAGCATGAAAATTATGATTTCATAAAAACATAAAATACAAAATGCACTAAATGACTAAAATTCCAAAATAATCAAAATGGTTTGTAATTACAAAATTATATAGGCCCACCTACAATTAGGGTCGCTACTTCATAATAACCCATCGATTGGAAGCTGTTATGCATGGATACACTCTGAATAGGTGACCAGTGATCTGTACATGTACAACTTGAGCAGAGGTGAAGAAAAACAATCTCTATCTACTACTAAAAAGACCCAAATGAACATTCAAACCTAAATCGACTTAATTTTCATAACTACTATACTTCAATAAAGCCTCAAATTTAGTAACCTGTGCCCGTTATGAGAATTGTAGTTTCAAATTTGATTTGGGACATCCTAATAAAATAAAACTGTTTATGTCATGATATCAATTCCTAAGTGCCATTTTGACTTCGGGTGCTCAAGGGAATATGCAAAAGGAAGAGGAATAAATGAGGAGCATGATGTTGATGAACCCCATGCAGAATTCCTTTTTCAGTGAGAAAAAGTGAGGATTTATTATTGCTTAAAAGTAGAATTACATTCTTGAGTAATAATTTGCTCGATGCAAACTGCCATTGTATAGCGCTAGATGGCCGAGTGTTTCGATCTCAGTGCCAGTTGTGAAAGCTCATGGACAGCTTGATTTCCCTCTCTTCTCGTGTGGCTAATTTTCCACTCAAACAATAATACATGTCTAATATCGTCCACAATGAAACGTAGAGTACCAGGGATTCATCAAAGTAGGTTTCTAATATAAGTTCAGACAAAAAGTTCAAACAAAGAAATGACCTAAGCAGGAGATCAAAATATCAAATTTGGTGGTACATGTGGCATTCAATTTTGTATGAGGTTATTTTTCTAACCTAAGAGCAACTCCTCCAAGAGACTCTTTATATTTTTCTAATTTACAAGAATAGAGATTTTGGTAAAAAAATAAACTTCAACAACCTCTTCAATTAGTTATCCAAATATAGATATTCTCTATCTCAGGTTTCTCGCTATTCAAAGATGGAGAGCGATGATGACTCTCTAGACTACACATAAGATATATAAAAACTATTGGAGGACACAAAGATATAGAAATGACTTTTACTCAAATGACTCTTCAAATGATGATTTAGAGAATACATTTTAGAAAAGCTCGTGGAGATGCTCTAATTGACCAATTATATAAACAACCTTATGACTTTTTCAACCAGAATTTTCATAATTCTTAGTCCTTTTTTGTCATCGAAGAGAGAATTTTTTTTTTTGACTATTTTGGATTTGACTTTGTTGCCCTATCGAGGAAAATGCATATGCCGTAGACTCAAACGTTCTCACAAATATCAAGTCAAACTAAACTACATATAGATTGTCAGGACAACTTTTTTTGCCAACTACATACTATCTTTAAGATCTAATGTTAGTAGAATGCAACCCTAAACATAAACCCATACTAGGCTACTAGTAGTAGTAGTACTAATAATCACAAAAGATCTTTTCGGAAGTATATCTTCATATCATCTAATTTAATTAATAATGTCAGTTAGTACATGCATAAAGATATTATTAGTGACATTACTAAAAAGATCTTCATTTCGTCAATTCGGTCCATTTCTTCTATACATAAATAAAATCTGCTCCTTCGTGCAGACGTGCACACCATCTCCAACAAGCTATATTCAAGGCTTCAATAATACGGAAAAAAAAAGAAGGGAAATTGAAGTCCTGGCCGGCGCAGCTGGCCTTTCTGGCTTCACCTCCTATTTTTGTCAGTTCCGTTCTTGTATTCCGCCGTTTCATCAAGGACTAATTAAGCTAAGCCAAACTGTTGGATCCCTTACTTCCTTGAAAACCGCATCACCTTCAGGTTTCTGCACCTTGAATCCCATTCTTCGCCTCGCCATTATCCTTTAGTTGCAATTGCATTGTGGATTTGCGGTGCCGTTGATCTAGCCGCGCGTGCATGTGCACGCGAGCACGGACGACGCAGGCGGCAGGCCGGCTAGCGCGCGCCCGCGCCGTCGCGACGTGATCCGGCGATGGGGTGCGCAACCTCCACCGAGGCGCGGCGCGACATGGTGTGGGTCGGCGCCGACGCCCCCTCGCGCCGGAGCTTCTCGCTGCCCTCCGTCGACCGCCAGCGTCTGCGGCTTAGGGCCGGTTCGATGCTCGGCACCCTCGGCCTCGCCGGCAGCGCCCGTCACTCCGGCTCGTGCAGGCACGCGACGCTGTCGGTGGAGGAGATGATGAAAGGCGACAACGACCACGGCGCGGACGCGGTGCTCCTCGGCGACGACGCGGCGAAGCGGCCCTTGAAGCCCCGCACGCCGACGCTGACGCCGCCCAACGAGCCTGAGGTGATCAACGCGTGGGAGCTCATGGCGGGGCTCGAGGACGACGAGCCGACGCCGCGCGCCCCGTACAAGAATCTGCTACTCGATGAGCCGCCGCATGAGTTCGTCTTGGAGGCGCCGCCGCTGCCGCAGTGGATGCAGGCCGACATGGACATACCCGTCGCCTTAGACTTCGACCCGGAGGTACTGTCCGGATTCCGGGAGGCGCTAGAGGGCACGACGCCGTCGCCGGAGCCTGCTGTTGTCTCGTCCGCCGAGGACGAGACACCCAGGGAGCAGGAGCCGCAGAATAGGAAGGGCGCGGATGCATGTGACATGCCAATGTCGCCGCCGTCGCCGGAGCCTGCGGTTGTCTCGTCCGCTGAGGACGAGACACCCACCAGGGAGCAGGAGCGGAAGGATAGGAAGGACGCGGATGCATGTGACATGCCAATGTCGCCGCCGTCGCCGGAGCCTGCGGCTGTGGTTGTCTCGTCCGCCGAGGACAAGACACCCAGGGAGCAGGAGCGGAAGGATAGGAAAGACGCGGATGCATGTGTCATGCCAATGTCGCCGGCCACCGGCGACATGCCGCCGGAGCTTTCCGGGCTTGTCCGTGCCCGCATCATCGCGTTCCAAGAGAGGATCGAACGGAGGCGAACCAAGGGCCGCGACGCCAAGCTGTCGCCCCTGTGGCCGCCGGGGGGCGAGCGGAAGGCGGTGGTGTACTTCACGAGCCTCCGCGGCGTGCGCAAGACGTTCGTGGACTGCTGCGCCGTGCGCAGCATCCTGCGCAGCTACGGCGTGCGCCTGGACGAGCGCGACGTCTCCATGCACGCCGTCTTCAAGGCCGAGCTCGCGGACCTCCTCGGGCCCGGGTTCGCAGGCGCCGCGCTCCCGCGCGTGTTCATCGACGGCCAGTACCTCGGCGGCGCCGAGGACGTGCACTTCCTGCACGAGGCGGGCGAGCTCGGGCGCGCCCTGGAGGGGTGCGAGGCCGCGCCCTCGCGGAAGCTCGGGTACATGGAGGCATGCGCCGCCTGCGGCGACGTCCGGTTCGTGCCGTGCGAGACGTGCTACGGCAGCTGCAAGATCTTCGTCGAGGACGACGACGCGGACGACAGGTATCACGACGTCGGCGAGTTCCGGCGGTGTTCCGATTGTAATGAGAATGGCCTCGTCAGATGCCCCGTCTGTTGCTGTTGATGCTTGTACCGCGTAAGCTATGGGTAGATCAGTTGTTTTTTTACTGTACTTTGTAGTTTGTACAGTGTGGACAGCATTATAACATAATTTTGATAGGAACAGGATCCTTATAATAATTCCGTGCTTAGTGCCTATACTGTTTTTCATGTGTCAAAATAAAGGAATTTCAGGAGAAACTGCTCGGCATGTTGATGATCCTATAGAACTGTTGAAAAAGGGACGAAACATTTTTTGCTTGGGCATCAGAAACATTTTTGCTCGGGCATCAGAAACATATTCGTAATAGAACACTTGTCTAGGGGAGAACGATTGTTTGGTCTCGTCTCTCCAGATTACAGATTTCTCCTGCAGACTAAGTGGCCTTTGTTTTCATCATGAAGGGTAAAATGGTCAGTAATTGCAAGGCTTGTTGATAGATAAACAAAATCTGAACATCTGATAAACGGATCATATCGTGATAAACAAATGAGAGGCACGCCGAGAGGAAAATAAAGTCAAAAGAGAAGGAGCTAGGCCACCGATGCAAGGGAAGGCAGTACTCAACAGCAATGCAAGAATATGAAATGCGCAGAAAGTCAGAAACATGGCTGCACGATCACTTGACTCCATTTGCATCAAACTTATCAGAGCAAACAATTTGTTCCAAACGCAGTGTTCGTCTCCTTTTAATTTACAACACTGTTGTCTGTTATAAATATACATCGAACATCACTTGAAGTATATCGTATTAAGGTGTTCTTCCTCCTGTTTAGTAACTGAAGGATGGATTGTATGTTCACTTTTCATTCAACTCTGCCTACCATGAGCAGCCAGATCTGCCGCGGCCTTGGCAGCCCTAGTAAGAGCATCAGACAGCATCATGGCTCCTGCAGAGAAGTAGCTGCTGGTGACGATGCCATTTACCACCTTAGCTGCAGTTCTTCCAGTGGCAGTAGCAACCGTCTTGGTTGTCTCCCTTACACGATATGTCTCATCGACTGATCGCATTGCACCAACACCAGCATTGACCCTGTCAGTTAAACCGATTCTCTTGCTCAGCTCTGCAGCCCTGGCTGCAGCTGCAGCTGTTAATCCATGGGACTCATCAAAGGCTCTAGCCTTAGCCAAAGCATCCTTGCTGAGCACGTATCCCTTTGCTAGCATCGTCTTCATGATATCTTGAGCCACTGTAAAAGCTTCCTGCGGAGTAGTGTTGTACTGGCATGTCTGGTAGTTCTGTTCATAAAAAATTGAACATCAGCCCTACATTTGGGATTGGGAGAGTGAATTGCTGTTCAGACATCAAAGAGGATTATTTTGAGAATTTAGACTAGTTTATCTTAAAATGCCCATGCTGGAATGAGATAAGCTTCCTTCTTTTTTCCTCAGTTCTTATTGCCACATTTTAAAGTGTGAAAACCACATTTTAACTCATCCGTCATGTAACAGAAAGATGAGCATAACTAGGTGATCTGGTAAGTTACATGGCAAAGAAAAGTTATATTGCCACTTATACACACCATGGACGCCACTCCAAGCATCATAATTAGCATGACCGGAGTGATGCAAATCATGTGTGTGACTAGAGATAATTTGCTTCGCCAATCCACTAAATCCAATAAATTGTCATATACTGGAAAAACTGGTTGCTCAAGGCAGAAATGAATTCAATTCACAAAAATGCTTCCTTGTCCAAGTTGACTACTATTAACCATGCAGAAAATTAGTAGAATGGCGAGATGCATACCCTGTATTCGATTTCCTCTTCGGTCTCCCAAGTTGGCCTGTCCCAGAAATTAAAAGTCTCCTCAGGTTGTCCCCAATAAGTTATGCATACTGGCTGATCCACAATAGTAGCCCCCTATCGAAGATGCAAAGTGTTGTCAGGGGCACAACAACAACAACAAAAAAAAAAAGATTCTTTTTTAAAAAAAAAACTTTAAAAAAAACAAGACTTGTTGATAAAAAAGTGGTTCGGCAAAGAAGTATACAGCATACGGCCAGCTTACAGGTCACTCCAAAGCAAAGCACAAACTGAAAAGATTGGGTTTCACTACCGAAAAATGTACACAATCTTGGAAGTGTGTAGAAGACACTTGACTTCTTTTTTTTTTTTGGGGGGGGGGGGGTCCAATTTGCTTAAAAAAATTGAGATATTTTGGTTCACACAAAGTAAAAAAGAAAAAAAAAAAAAAAAAATATTTTTTTTTTTTAAGAGAGGAGAAGTTAAATATGCATTAAAGAATTGAGATAGTTTGGATACATCACATGTAAAAAGGAGAAACTCAATCTAAAAGAATTTTTCCTCTGAATGCTGTACACACTAAAGAGAGCCTCAAGAACTTTCTTGCTTTATAGGAAAATCACTTTATCAGTAAGTCAACTGAGAGAACATGAAGCCATCATCGGTATAGGCACATCAAGAGTGGTACATTTAATTTCTGTGGAAAACAGTATTGTCAAAAAAAGACAACTTACACTGAGCAATACTGCAGTTTCCAAGGCAAAGCGTTCCTTGAATGTCACATAAGCAGTGGCACCATAATCTTCTGATCTGTAGTATTTAAATTCACCATGAAAATGATGACAAGGGCGTGTCATAAACAAAATTTTGAATTGTGAGCCAGGGTACTCCAGAGATAAGATCATTCTATGAGGTAAATTTATAATAAGCATGGTATGTCAATAGTTGTTCAACGCACGGATATCAAAATAACGAGCACAGTTTTTTTGTGGACCAAATATTTTTTTTTAACTAGAATGTTTGAGTGGGCAGAATATGCCACAGATAACATTTATCCTTTTCTGTTAACAAAGTTAAGATGTCATTTATCTACTATATGAAAAGTGAGTGAGATACATACAATTTGCTTTCTCTAGAGAGAGAGAGTAAAAAAACCACCTGATAAGTTCTATGTGCTCAATAGGACCAGAGAACGAAAAGAACTCATGAAGATCACTTTCAGATACTCTGCTCGAGAGGTTAGTGACTTGTACAGTGTGCCCTGTTTCACTCATGATTCTGGAAGTCATCCAACAGAAAAAGAAAAAAAGGTTCAAAATTTTAGTATTTCCTGTGATATACATGTGAAATTCGACAGGCGCAGTAGTTTCCGAATTTAGTGAGTAGGATATGTAACATCATTACAAGCAACAAGTAGTTTCTGCTTGTGTATCTCATTGGAAAGAACCTTTAGGTTGACCTTTTTTTTTTTGAAGGCAATAGGTTGACTTTATTGTATCATGTCTATAGTTATTGTCCTAAAGAATAATTTGGTGTAAAATTACCATCAGAACTAAAATTTTAAATGAATATATGTTGCTTTCCAGTATTAGTAGAAAATAGTTACACGAAATCAATAGCAAAGAAACAAAAAGGATATATCATACACACATCAGTTGGCCCACTGAAACGTCCATAAAAAAATTACAATCTTTAAAAAAGTAGGCATACAGTAATAGCATCACCAATACTACGACACCTATATATACAGTTCAGTGCAAATAATATAAAAGCACAAGGTGACCTGCTGCAGCTTACCATCTCTTCTTAACAGCATATATATCCCCTTCTTTCTTCTTTTTTTTTTCTTTCAGGCTAGGTATTAAATAACCAAAGTGTGAATTTCACTGTCTGACTTATGATACATGGCCATGTGACAACAGAAATCAACTTCATTGTTAATTATTCAATTCCATGAATATGAAGCAATTATAAGACTCTATCAAGGAGAAATTCTGTTTGCAAGATCAATGCTGGGGCAAGATTGGTTCCCTAAGTAGCCCGAAAACAAAGAACACTAAAGTGTAAAGGTTTTAAAGTTCAAATGAAGAGGAACTAGCACAAACTTGGTACTGTCCTGGCAGCAATATTTGCGGCCAACAGGGAAATGGTTGCTCAAATATCACTGTTGGAATATTATGAATCCAGAGGAGTTACAATTACTTATGCAGTAGCATTTCAGTAAACCGACTACACCTGCTACAAACTGGTTGTTCCCTCATAGTGTCATTTGTTGTTTTTTTTCCAGAACCCAACCACTCACCATATCTTTCTTCACAAAGCTAGTAAGCATTCATCCAGCAGGCTTCACATCCTCAGCAAGACAGCAACTAAACTATAAACGTCCTAGACAATCGAATCTCCAATCACATGTTTCCTATAAATGTTGGTGGCAAACAGCTGATCGATATAGCACATACATAGAAGACTAAATGGAGAAAACAGAGTGGACAAGGGTTACAGATTATGTAACGAAAACTAAATTGAACAGGTCGTCGACGTAACTCAAACACAGAAATGGAAATTAAAGTCGCAGCCATATCACAAACAACCTAGGAAACGCAACACTACGATCAATCCAGGCTCTCCTCTGACAAACCGACACAGAAATCCGACGCGCCAGTCGCCAGAGGGAAATCACCCCTGAAGCAAACCAAAAATCATAGCAATTCGATCAAGGGCAAGGCGAGCGGAGAAGGAGCCTCACCCTTGTCTTCCCGTCGACTCCTCGCGCCCCCACCCAGCTCGGCAGTCGGCACCGCTAGGTTTGGCGAGGCTTCCCGCACCCGCAACCCACCCACCGCACAAGCACAGAGCGGCCGAGGCGAGCCCGTCCAAATCGCCTGATGAGCCCGTCGGCGCGGCGTTTAGTGGCGTGTGGGGCAAGGGCGCGACCTCGATCTCCCACCCACCTGCTGTACTAATCAACCGGGGGTTCACTTCCGCACGCACGCACGCGCGCGCACACCGGAATTGCCCCTCCACCCCTCGGCAGTTGGGAGTTGGGACGAGGCACGACGCCAGGGGAGAGGACGGTGGCGTCGCGCCCTCGAGATCGGAGTAGGGTAGTGGACTGGCACCGGTCACTTGGTCAGTGGACTATTGGGCCACGGCTCGGACTCCCAAGATGCGGTGTCGGCGCGTCGGCGGGCCGTTGTGGTTGGATTACATGGGCCCGTCAAATGAAAAGGGCTCTCTTTTAGTATGGGCCGTAGATGGGCTGTTAAAGGAGCCTGGGCCTTGGTGAGTTTGAGAAGCCTTCGTATGATGATTCATTCGAAAACGTTACATCTTTTTCCACCGTCTTGGCGCGTTTTTCGCGTTCCGTTTTTTTGGTCGCAATCGCGCGCGGAGACGGGAGAAACTGAAGAAGCAGTCTGATTGAATGAAGGCACGGTGGTGGGCGATGAGATGAGCGCAACAAGCAGCGTGCGCGAACGTGAGATCGCATGCGTGTTCTACGTAATTTATTAATATGGGCGCGACGCCCATCGACGACGTTAACGTAGGTAGATGGCGGCGTCACGTGGGCAATTCCCCGGCCCGGATGGCCGGATCTGCATGCACGTGGCTCCATCGGTGTGGCTGTGCATGTACGTGCTAGCTAAGCTTAATATGATTACTCTATATGTACGTGGTAGTGGTACACTGGTACGACTGAGACGGTATGGCGTAGATCTGTAATCATGAAATGGAAGTATATATGAAACCATCGCCGACCGGGAATGGGATGCTTTAGCTTCGTCCCGGCCACAAGCTAGCTGATGCATGTAGCCGGGTCTGGGGGCCCTGACAGATGACACTCTCCAGGCGATTAATTAGCGCAAATTAATAAGGCATCATATCGGAGCCTCCGAGGGACGAAGAGGTTCATATCGAGCTGGGCCGACGGCGTATTGCGCGACTTGGCGATCGAGTCGTACCGTACGTTTCCTTTATTTCAAACTGATCGAGGTTTTCTGCGGTGCTGCTTTAAATTTTCTTTCAGCTCACTAATAACCAGGTCGCTCGAGTACATTGGTTTATGGTGGTACGGTGTTGACACGAAGAGAGGCACCAAACACAGAAACATTAAAAATTTCTCAGGTACTTGTAGTCTTATAATTTAAAATGAAGGGAGTAAGTCTTATATAATTTAGAATGGAAGGAATATGTGGTAAAGGATAACTAGGGGCCTGTTTGGCTCACATTGCTAAATTTTAGCTAGCTAAAATTAAATTACTTTAGTAACTAAAGTTTCAAACACATAAATTAGCTAAAATAGTTTAGTTTCATTAGTCACTCAATAGTAGCGAAAATAATTTTAGCTAGTTAAAATTTAGTAAAGAGAACACAACAGGCCCTAGGTTTACTAGCAAATCAATGAAAACAACTGTCGTGCTTACATGACAACGAAATGAAATTGTGCATGTTACCCGTTTGTTCAACGAGGCTTCAGGACTCAAGCATATATAGCTGCATTCTGGGGTAAAGTTTGAACCCAAAATGCAACTATATACTATACAGATCGAGAGAACACAAGAAATATTTCGAACTTATATCCCATATAAAGAGACGGACCTTCCGAAGGTCGTCATATATAGCTTACATATATCTATCTAAGCTTTTAGATTAAGCATCAATATACATTTCAATCTTCTCGATCGACAAACCCTATACAATATACATGAAAATCCATTATATATATGTAACTTGGGTTTATATTCCAAACCGGTTGGGTACGACTTTCCCAGATCTGCTGCCAATACTCTCTCTTCATAGCACAGTACAGATACAATAATGATGTTACACACTGGAGTATATACATATACAGTAGTATCCTTTTTTGCCGACACAACAGTAGCGAGGCCAGGCCTCGATCGTGTGTTTGTACATGGCGTTTCCATCTGGAGCGCATGCACGTGGCCTTTGTGCGTACTCCAGTAAATTA
>Ga0182004_10000401_pt1 | contig 25366 bp, 28 predicted proteins | sample Sormic07211540_1_FD_120479 | JGI IMG/M metagenome (GOLD analysis project Ga0182004, IMG submission 120479) | Endophyte microbial communities from Sorghum bicolor roots, Mead, Nebraska, USA - 072115-40_1 MetaG | ecosystem: Host-associated > Plants > Roots > Unclassified | place: USA: Nebraska...
AAAAAACTAGATTCAAAGATCTTTCTAATGATACTAATCATGTATTATAAATATTAATATTTTTTAATATATAATTGCCGGTAGTTGTTTTTCGGGAAGCGCAAGCGACAATTAAAAAGGGACGGAGGGAGTATATGAATAGATTGGCCAGTGTGATGTCAAAGAACATTTCTGTCAATGGCTTTACTTGGTTGCTTGATCTTTTACCACTCAGAACATTCTTTTGTATTAAAAAAATAGAGGACAATTTACTTTTTATCATTAAGAAATTTGTCATGTGCTTGAATTAGTAAAAAAACTTACAAGGATCTGGGCTTTCCTTCTGTGTGAAAGCAATGACAGGTTAATGACTTGGTCCTGTGTGTCCTTCTGTTCCATGATTTTCGAATCTTGATTGTTGGAATTTCCTTTTTTTGGTAGTAGCTTTGTTCCCTGAATTGTTTGCTGTCCTTAAGTCTAACCTTTCCATAGCCGAATTGCCTCTCAGACTAGCAAATTTTTTCACTGCCTAACTTGTGTTATTTATGCTAGTTATTCATAGTTCTACTAGTTTATTTATCTATTATCTATACTCATCGTGTATCCCACCCGTTACATTGTGGTATTCAGTTTTCTTATTATCAGTATTTATGAAGAGGATATTTACAAAAATAACTTATCTGATCCCTCGAGTTCCTGATGGCAGGCAATATTTAGAGGTGCGATGAAAGGCAAATTGATAGTGTCTTGCCCCCTTCCTCCTGAGAGGATACCAAGATTCCAGCTTCTTTTCAAGGATGTCTGAGGAAACTACAGCTCATCACGTGCACTCATGCCTGAACGTTGTCTTCAACATGGCATGGAATTATGGAAAGAAAGACTGCCTGCACAATCAGCAGTACTTTTGAGCGAACAGACTGTGTTTTTCCTTTCACAGCAAAGCAGCATAGCAGTAGCATCAGCTAATTTTTAGCGAAATGAACAGGGGAAGATCCCTTGATGCAGCACATGTAATCAATCAGCTTTTCCATTTTGTAACCTGTAGTTGTGTTAAAAAAAACATCGGCCAACTATAAAATAGTGCCGGTTGGTGAATATAAGTCCCTGTCCACTGCAAAACGTCACAAAACGGAACGGGATGATATAATAAATAATAACGAATTTATTAGTACCAACACCATTCTAAATTATAAGATGTTTGACTTTTTTTAGCTTCAAGTTTGACCACTTGTCTTATTTAAAAAATTTATATAAAAATAGTCTAATTTAATTCATTTTTGAAGAATTTTAATTAATAAACTAAACTACAATAAAAAAAGTGATATTTTATGTAAATTTTTAAATAAGACAAGCGGTCAAATTTAAGGTAAAAAAATTAAACGTTTTATAATTTAGGATGGATTGAGTATTACATAACCCCACCCCTGCGGTCAAATTAATGGTTTGAAACATCGGGAAAAAAAGGCTCTCATCTCCCATTCCTGTTCCTCCATTTCCCAATCCCCTCGAAGCACGGGATAAGATGATCTCCTGTATTTCCCGTTTCCCTAATCCAAAAACATGGGTTCCCTGTCCCACTCCCACCCCACCTCTGATTTCCCAAACGCCACCTGGTGATGCTGATGCAGCAGTTTTGATATCATTCTGCTGCTATACTGCTTGGGCTGAGAGAAGGAACGGGAAGAGCGATAGCCGACGGGAACTGGCAAGGCATGGCGATGGGCGGCGATTACGGCGCGTTCATGGAGAAATTCGAGCTGCTGCCTCCGCAATCTCAGCAGCACCTCCCGCTTCACGGCCTTACCTTCGCTATCAAAGACATGTGAGCAAGTGTCCGGTGTCCCCTTCTCCTCCCCCGATAATTTGATCAAGTGTTTTCGTCTAGAATTTTATTTTATCCTCAATCGCTCAAAGCATGCATATTTATTCTCTTGTCTTCCAGCTTCGACATCAGCGGCCGTGTCACTGGGTTTGGCAACCCGGATTGGGCGAGGACGCATGCCCCCGCCGGCGCCACCTCCCCCGTCGTACTGGCGACGCTGGCCGCCGGCGCCATCAGCATCGGCAAGACCGTCATGGATGAGATGGCCTACAGGTGACGGTGACGCCATGCCCATGCCTCCACCTCATACTCGACTTCGTTTCTAGCATCTTTACTGGAATCGCGTCAAGCTGACGAGCCCACTGAGATTCAGTTCCTCTTTCACAGCATAAATGGGGAGAACGCGCACTACGGCACGCCGACTAATCCGTGCGCCCCCGATAGAGTTCCGGGAGGATCCTCCAGTGGATCAGCTGTTGCCGTTGGCGCAAAACTCGTCGACTTCGCTCTGGGTCAGCAGCCCCTGCACCAGCCCTTTTCCTGGTTCCTCAAAACTTCCTGATTAATTCCAAGCACAGGCTAGCAGCAAATTGATTTGCCTGTCATTTCATTTCCCCTTGTCTAATTAATGTAGGCACTGACACTGGAGGTAGTGTGAGGGTACCTGCTGCCTATTGTGGCATATTTGGACTCAGGCCTTCCCATGGATTGGTTTCGACAGAAAATGTCATCCCAATGTCACAGATGTTTGACACTGTCGGTGGGTAAATATTTCTCTCCTTTTTGTTCCCCCTCGTAGCTTCATCGCTTTCAACTTTCATGTCCTATTGCTGGCTGTGGTCCTGTATAAAATTGAGTCACACCTATTGTACTACTTTTTACTTAATTGCAAAATAAGAATGTTGTATTTGCTGTTGGTGTTAAGACTGATGCTGACATTCATATTACATTGTACAGGGTGGTTTGCTAGAGATTTATCTACATTATCTCGTGTAAGCAATGTGTTGTTGCCGCTACCTGCTGACAACACTATCAAGCGACCAACTCATTTTAAGATTCCTAAAGACTGTTTTGAAATCTTAGGCTCTTTGAATGACCAAACATATCAGATTCTCAATGCATCAGTAGCTAAGAGATTTGGTAGTAAGTAATGCTATGAACTCATATAGCTTAACCTAAATATTATGCTGCTTTCCTAGAATATAAATCTTATCTGCTGTGGATGCCTTTATTGTCACAGACGATGCAGTAGACAATAGGAACCTTGGTGAGTTCGTCTCCAGCAATGTTCCGACTGTTGGGAAATTCATTAGCGACTTCTCCAGAAGCGAAGCACCATCTGTACCTGCTCTATCTGTTATTTCATATGTCATGCGATGCCTCCAAAGGTTTCACTTACAACTTATTCAAACTATGTAGTAGCAAGGCAATAATACTAAATACTGTGTATTGACTATATAATTTATTATTCCCAAAATATTTAAATAGAAAGGTCGTAAAGATATGCTTTGCTCTTGCCCACCTTATTGTCCATAAAACACACTCCCTCCAATATCACAATAGACAATACAATATCCATGTCTACATTTTTGAAGCATTCTTCTATCACTAGAGGAAGTGGTATAGTTTTGCCTTGTCCAACAGTTTATAGATTGTTAATCAACATGAAGTTCTGCACTCACCTTCCTCGAGTTACCTATCTTGGATGAGGAAATTAAAGCGTGAATATCCTTTTCAGGTCTGAATTCAAAGCTAACCATGCAGAGTGGGTCAACACTGTAAGGCCTAACCTAGGCCCTGGCATCCGAGAGCGGGTGTATGAAGCCATTGCATCAGAAGATGGACCCATGGAGGATTTTCATGTTCTGAAGACTGAATTCAAGTTGGCGCTATCTGCTCTTATCAAGGTAAGACAGGGAATTCTTCTATACCAGTTGCATCTGTAAATCAAACAGTGCATAATTTTGTTATTGGCTTGTCCCTCATCTGCAGGATGATGGGATCCTTGTGATACCAACAGTTCCTGGTTCTCCACCAAAGCTGCGCATGGAGGCTGTTGCATTAGAGAACTTCCGCGCAAGAGCATTTTCATTGCTGTCGATCGCTGGACTATCTGGGTTTTGCCAGGTACAAAACTGCTGAACGTCGCATGGAATTCAGATACATTGATTAATGTTGCTGAATTAATTGGTATTTATGCTGGGCATGGGCTGCAGCTGAGCATTCCACTGGGCGTGCGCGGTGGTGTTCCGGTGTCAGTCTCCCTAGTGGCATGCCATGGTGCAGACCGTTTCCTCCTGAGTGTGGCTCAGGAGCTGTATGAGACTCTCAAAGAGGAGACCAAGAAAGGCTGGAGCTCACCAGACTCCTCTCTCTGAGCCATCAATCATTTGCAAAGTTCAGGTTTCATCGGTTCTCAATCGCCCTGTGTCCTGCACAACTGCTTGTGGATCTAGTAGATATTGTTGTGGTTCAGGCGTACTGGATCCGTGTGAAGAGAAAATATGTTTTTGCCACATATGCACATACTACAATTTGCTGCTTCTGTATACATATGGTGATAAAAGAGTATTTACTACAAATTCAGGCATGTACTGGAAAATGACAGCAGTAAGTCCAAAATTCGTGGCAAAGGAATTTGTGTGTGGAGAATTTGTGCATAAAAGAAAAGGGCACATAAAACTGTCGATAACAATATATGTGTGAGAAATGGAGGAACTCAAAAGAAAATTCCGTTCACAGACTCTAGAGTTTCATGCTCATCTCATACAAATAGACATGTAAAATAGCACATCGCGGAGGACTGCTATCTGGTGTTCCAGCGCCCCTTCGTGGGGCGGAAGCAGATATGCATGGCTCCGTTCACTTGTCTTATAAGCCGTTCTTTCCAACAATATTTTTCTCTTACTATAAATCAACAAACAATACTTTCAACTACGGCTTTTCAGGCTGATGGTTCGTTTGCTGATTGTGGTATGTGGATAACCATGGCAGGGGGGAATGGCCTAAAACTTGTTTGGTTGGTTTTACTTCAATCCATCTCAATACATTTTGATAGGATAAATTAGAGTATAGCTAAACATGAGCAGATTAGGTTATCCCTCATCACCCAATCCTCTTTCACCCAGAGGATTGTTCCCTATCAGGCCTTGTTTGTTTTGTTCAACTCCTTTTTTTTGTAAGTCTGTTCAACTCTCTTGGTTTGGAGATGAAACTAACAAGACATCACCCGATGGATTAATCTCCTGATTCTCTTGCTTCATTTGAAGTTCCTTGGATTGGCCTGTTTTGGCTATCCTGATTCCTGAATGCATGCGACACGTTGTGCATGATTGGAGCTAAGGCCTTGTTTAGTTGCTGAAATGAAAAATTTTTGGCTACTGTAGCACTTTCATTTGTTTGTGATAAATATTATCCAATTATGGACTACCTAGGCTTAAAAGATTCATCTTGCGATTTACAGGTAAACTGTGTAATTAGTTTTTGTTTTTTACTATATTTAATGCTTCATGCATTTAACACAAGATTCGATGTGACGGGAAATCTTAAAAGTTTTTTGGATTTTAGGGTGAACTAAACAAGGCCTAATATAGCATACGTGTTTCATCTTTAACAGTCGGGGAAAAAAACCATGATCAATCCTAGAGAGACCAGAACCTGCACTAATTTTATCGAGAACCTGTATTTCTGTCAGTCTCTGTATACTTCTTTCAGTTCATCGCCGTGTACCAGCGACAAATCCTGCCCGTTCCTTGGTTCGACAGCGTCCATCGGGGCCGTACGTTGCTTTCCAGCCTTGCCCCCAGCCCAAGCCTCTCTCGCGGTCATTCCGACTGATGGGGCCCGCAACCCAACCACCTGCACTTCGAGCGAGGCTCCGGCGGCCGCATAGAAACTCCGCTTCCGGCCCTAAACCCTCAACCCTAGCAGCGCCGCCCGTCATGTGGCGCCGCCTCCCCACCCGCCGCCTCGCCTCCGTCCTCCTCTCCTCCTCACCTCTCCAGCGCGCCGCCGCAACGCACGCTCCTCCTCTCGAGCGCCATCTCCCTGCTACGGCCTCCGGTCTCCTTCCGCCGTCACGCTTGCCCCGGTGGCAGCAGGACCCGCGGTGGTTCGCCTCCTCCTCCGCCGCGGAGGCTGTGTCCTCGGAGGATGCCGAGGAGCTGCACCACGCGATAGAGGAGATCGTCCGGGCGCAGCCGAGTCAGAATCTGCCTCGACCTCAGTCGGTGGCAGAGGAGCGGCAGGCACCCGGGCGGGACCACCGTAGCCGGCATAGGAGAAGTGGGCGCGGGCGGCATGTGGAAGTGATGGCGGCGGAGCACGGGATGACGTACCACAGGTACACCTCCCTTCGCCGGCGGCAGATCCGCGTCGAGACGGAGGCGTGGGAGCAGGCCGCCAAGGAGTACCGTGAGCTTCTCGCGGACATGTGCGAGCAGAAGCTCGCCCCCAACCTACCCTACATCAAGTCGCTCTTTCTTGGCTGGTTCGAGCCGCTGCGGGACCAGATCGTCACTGAGCAAGAGCTTGTGGCAGACCCGGGGTCCCGGGCCTCGCACGGCCCCTATTTCAACATGCTCCCTGCGGACATGATGGCCGTAATCACCATGCACAAGCTCATGGGGTTGCTCATGACGGGTAGTGGGGACGGCAGTGTTCGAGTCATCCAGGCCGCCTGTCAGATTGGCGAGGCCATTGAGCACGAGGTGTGTGATTGTTGCTTGGAGGGTGCTTCTTGACATGGGGAATTCACGCTTCTTGTTACTTGTTAGTAATGTGAAGTCCATGAACATTGGTGGAGGTTAATATAACGAATTTCTAGACCAAATAACTCACGGGAAGCTAATAATATATCTGTTTTTCTCTCAGTGAACTATTTTTCTTTCATGGAAGTAATCTCTGGTCAGGCATCATTGCAAAGCAATTTTTTTTGAGTAATATTATTTTAATCAAAGAATGCTTATATCTCCATAGATGAACTTTGTCAATCATAATTGACAGACAAGCCTCCCTTATTAAATATAAAATTTAACTTATTGGAGTAATTTAAGGGTAGGAACTATTATTTTTATATTGTTACGGCAGTAATTCAATGGTGCGTTTGGTAATCTGGCAATTTCATATTCTCTGTTTGAACCTAACCTGTTAAGTTTGTAGCAATTTTATTCATTTCATGTTCTCTGTCTGAACTCAGTCATCTATGAACTTCTAACCACTGCCACAAATATTATGTATTTATCATATTGCTCATCTTGTCATTACATTTTATTTGGTTTGAATAAATTTATAGTTTGGTGTCAACTCTTTAATGCATAGCCCATTTCAGTGACAATATTTTGTGTCGTGGTATCAGATTCTAATAAGCCTTGGTATATTGTTTTTTCCATCTTTCACTAGGTTCGAATAAACAGATTTCTGGAGAAAACAAGGAAAAAAAGCAACAAAGAAATGGAAAAGGAAGAAGAAGCTGCTGGTGACACAGACATTGCCAAAGAACAACAGCGTCTAAGAAAGAAAGTCACTGACCTAATGAAAAAGCAAAAGTTACGGCAAGTAAGGAATATAGTGAAGAATCAAGATAATTCCAGGCCATGGGGTCAAGATGTTCAAGCAAAAGTCTGAATCCTATGTTAGATATTTGACTTTGTGTTGTTTTCCGCCAGCGCCTATTTCGACTTTTGACATTTCCCATTATCCTTTGCTCTTCTACAGGTTGGTAGTCGTTTGATTGAGCTCTTTATGGATACAGCACATATACAACCACCTGCAAGCCAGTCATCAGATGGTCTGCCTGACATCCGTCCTGCTTTCAGACACGAAATGAGAACAGTGGCGAAAGAACAACAGTAATAGTGTTACTTTTCCTTCCTTTACTACAAAATTGATTCTTGATGCTCCATCCAAAAGTCATCTAAAAAATTTCTGCCGTTGGATTAACTCCCAGGTTTTATTAGCTGGGAAACGCTTTGATTAGACAACTATAGGGAAAAGCTGAAGGTTTATTTAATTGCATGTATACTTCCATGTGCTATTTATTAAAATATTTTGTCACTTTTTAGAAACTATATACATATCATACATGCGCTGAAAGGCAATTAAAGATCATTATACATTAGGACATCTGGCAGCTAAATGCTGGTGATATGCTAATTTGAACTACTTCCCATGCGATTTCAGAGCTGTACTGACAAATATAGAGCCAACTAAGTTGTAAAGATAACTAGCTCAATATTTTTTTCCTAAATGTAGTTTGTTATTTTGCCTAACCTATATTATCATCTATTTTTATTTTAACAGGAAGAGTAGTCGCAGATATGGTGTGATCAAGTGTGATCCACTAGTCCGGCAAGGCTTGGATAGAACAGTTAGTTGACCCTCTTACACAAATCTTGATTTACACTGGAATGTTTTCTCCTAATTTTGCATTCCTTGGTTACCTGAGCATGTTCTCTTGGACAGGCAAAGCACATGGTCATTCCGTACATGCCTATGTTGATTCCTCCAATCTGTTGGACAGGGTCTGTATTTGTTGCCTATTTTCTTTATTGGTTACCATTTGATGCATCTTACAAATTGGACAGCACTTATGGTTTGGAACTTTGGCTTTTCTCCTGGTATTATTACTTACATAATGTTATTGATAGGAGTAATTGGAGGGACAGCCACCTTTATATTATTTCAGTGTCTGGTCCTTGTAGCTAATAGATTCTGTTTGATCAGTTCTATCACTTTGCATTTCTGGATAAATGTTAAAGTTATTCCTATTTTTTTAGTAGCATAATGCTCATAGTTTTGCAATGTTAATCTGTCAATTAATTGTTTGGTACCCCTAAAACTTTTTACAGATATGACAAGGGAGCACACCTCTTTTTACCATCATATGTAATGCGCACCCATGGCGCTAGGCAACAGAGGGAGGCTGTTAAAAGAGCTCCAAGGGAACAAATGCAATCTGTTTTTGAGGTAGTGTTTTTTTGTTTCTGACTTGTGCAGATTCGTTGAATAATCTTGTATAGGATACCTTCTTAAATTCTTTTATCTGTAACAACTATGGGAATTTGAGTCCACATCATGGGATGTTAAAGCTAGACTTGCGGGGCTCTGAATTGTATTGCCCACCTCAAAGTAACAATTTATGTGAACCATTTAGTACGTTAAATTCAATAATTTATGCAAGAATATGTGTACCTCAAATTTCATTGCTTGATGTCCTGTTGGTTTCAGGCCTTGAATACTCTTGGGAGCACGAAGTGGAGGGTTAACAAAAGAGTTCTTAGCATTGTTGACAGAATATGGTCAAGTGGTGGCCGGCTTGCTGATTTGGTTGATCGCACTGATGTGAGTTGTCGTTTGGTTTATCACGAAATTGTGTTATGGCCTGATTTGATGGTGGTAGACTCTAGTATGGATCTAAACTGAACTGTTTCATATCTCAGGTTCCCTTACCGGAGAAGCCTGACACTGAAGATGAAACCTTGATAAAGAACTGGAAGTGGCACTTGAGGTCAGTCAAGAAGGAGAACAGTGAAAGGCATTCTCAGAGATGTGATGTTGAACTCAAACTTGCTGTAAGAGACTAAAGGGTCTTGCTATCCATTGTGGTGCCACAGTTTATTCGATATTTTACTGTTTCATTTCATCTAGTGCACACATATTCATTACAGGTTGCTAGAAAAATGAAGGATGAAGAGGGATTTTACTATCCACACAACCTTGATTTTAGAGGTCGGGCTTATCCAATGCATCCTTACCTGAACCACTTGGGTTCAGATCTTTGTCGAGGGATTCTAGAGTTTGCTGAAGGTCGGCCACTTGGCAAGTCAGGCTTGCATTGGCTGAAGATACACCTAGCAAATTTGTATGCTGGTGGTGTTGATAAGTTGTCATATGATGGCCGGGTTGCATTTACTGAGAATCATTTGGAGGAAATATTTGATTCTGCTGATAGGCCTTTAGAAGGCAAACGATGGTGGCTTGGTGCTGAAGATCCATTCCAGTGCCTGGCAGTATGCATGAATCTCACTGAAGCTTTAAGAAGCTCATCTCCAGAAACAACGATCTCACATATTCCTGTGCACCAGGTATTGATATTCTGTTCGAGCAAATCATTTTCCTTCTCAATTTTTTGAAGAGCAAATATATTTGCAAACTTTTTTCCAGATGTAAAATATCACTGTAGGGACTCACTCAATATATGTTTTATCTGTGAAATGTTGATCCAGGAAATGTAACCCAATTTGAAATTTCCATTAACGTTTTTTTTTAACATTTTAGGATGGCTCTTGTAATGGCCTGCAACACTATGCAGCACTTGGAAGGGATAAGGTTAGTTTGTACCTGAATAGATTCAGTTGTTCTCGTTGATATTTTTTGTCATTGCTATGGTAACTAGCTACCTAATTTTTCTTGTTAACTGATCTTTTTTTATTAAATTTTTCCTAGTTGGGAGCCATTGCTGTCAACTTAGTCGCTGGAGAAAAGCCTGCAGATGTTTACACTGGAATAGCTACCAGGTATGTATTTTGTGTTAATTATATTTTGAATTGTAAGTCTGTAACTTGTTCATAGTAGTGCTTGATGTGCTTTGGGAACATGTAGCAGTCTATATTTTGCATGAGTCTATACTCCCACATTCACCCATCTGTTCTATGCAGTCTTTTTGGGTGCTGGGAATCACTTATCGCAACACGTTTGAATAATCATGTGACCACATTTGATTTCATAAAATGCTTTGGAAAAAGAAAGGACCAAAGACCAAATACAACTGAGGTGTAATTAATTTTTTTTAATTCCCCCGTCCAAAGTTATTAATGAGGATCAGCAAGGCGCTAGGTACCAGCTGCTTTTACAACTTTCTATATATATTCCTGATTGTGAGTTAATCTTGGCAATTCATGTGACCTTATGTGATATGTCCTACAAAGCATGATGGCTTGGTGTCATCTGGTGCTCAGGTGGCCAACCTGGGATTCCTTTCTGAAAATATCCTTTTAACCTCTAGAATTTATGAATTATTATTATGGAAGTCTTGTCACGAAATATCCCATGGGTTCAAGATTGGTATGTTATGTCTTTGTAAGACTGTTGTGATGCTTGTTTAGTCTTCGTTACCAGTTTTGTCTGTTGTTAAGAGCTCGGACCCTAGCCCTAAATCATCATAAACCCTAAATCTAAATCCTTCTTTGGGTATCATTTTACTACTCATTTCTTCATCTTGATGCAACAGTTGACTAGCTAAGGTATATTATTTTGTATTCATAATGATCATGATGAATATATTGTGCTCCAGGGTGTTGGAAATTATGAGGATGGATGCACAAAAAGACCCTTCTATAGATCCTGATGTAGCTCGTGCTCGTCTGATAGTTGACCAGGTTTTGCTTTTTTTTTGTCAGCATTTATTTAAATTTTTATTTGTTACTACATGTTGCCTTATAAGATCGATAAATTGATGGTCGAAAGTTGAAAAATTTGCATAAAAAACGTAATACATATATGGGCACTAAAAGTGGAACCCTTGATGCATGATATCATTTACAGGTGCCTTCATGCTAAACCAGCTAGGGCCCTTCGATTTTTTATTTATTCTATGAATTTGCAATTGAATACTTTTGTTATTATTGCATTCTTGCTAAATTGCTTCATAAGGAACACCCTTTTAAATGTTTGAACAGTTAATAGACTGATTAACTATCATTGCTTAGAATGAGGATTACCATATTGTTCATAATGCCTTTTAGGAATCGATGCAAAACCCAGCTGATCTATTTAGGTCTATTGGCAGCATGGCACTTCTTTATTGGGAAGCATGGGAGTTTTCACTGATGTAGAATCCTTCTGCCTAATAGGGTATTTTGTAATTAGATCTACATTAAGTTGTATACTGTAGAAAGTTTGTTAGCTCCATAGAGAATAATTGAAAGTTATGGGTCTAGTGTTTAGTGTTTACTTGTTAGTTTTATTTAATGGCTTATTTATCTAATGCAGGTGGATAGAAAATTGGTGAAGCAAACTGTGATGACATCTGTATATGGTGTCACCTATGTCGGAGCACGTGACCAAATAAAAAGAAGACTAAAGGAGAGGGGGGTCATTCCTGATGAAGCGGAACTGTTTGGTGCATCATGCTATGCTGCTAAGGTGGAAGATCCTATCCAGTGAAGCCATTTAGATTCTCTGTTCTATATGTCTAATCATCATTTTTTTTAAATCCTTGATAGGTTACTCTTACAGCACTTGGCGAGATGTTCCAAGCTGCCCGTGGTATCATGAACTGGCTTGGTGACTGTGCCAAGGTACCAACCATAGTATCATATTTCTCTTTTGATATATTAATTGCACTGTGCAGTATTACATCCATTTTAGAACCATGTTTGGGCAGTTTCAGTGTGTCAAACTGCAGTTGTGAAAGGCTGTGAGAAATCTTTTGGGGTTTCTTTTTTATTATTATACAAACAATTTAGTACACTATGAAACCTAGATAAGTTTTCATTGACTAAATGTTGCTGGTTATTTGTGTTAACATGCTGTGTATTCTGATGATTTATTTACCAAGAATACACCAGTGAAATGAGTGGCTTTAATATTAACAGAGGCGAAATAAAAACTATGAAGACCTCAACCTCCTGTACACCATAATTGGCGTGAACTGTAGTTAGGATTAAAAGACTCGAATGAATGAAAACAACCTGTCTGAGGATTTGTATTTCTCAAGGTGAATCATTCTCAATTAGCATTCAGCTCTGATGTCCGTTAGTGGTCTGCTTTACAGGTCAATGTATGTTCTGTTTGTAATGGAGTTTTCCTGATATATACTGTGCCAACCTACTTTTGCATGACAGGTAATTGCTTGTGAAAATGAACCAGTGAGATGGACGACTCCTCTTGGGCTCCCAGTTGTACAACCTTATCGCAAACTTGGGAGGCATCTTGTAGGTGTTTCAGTAGAATTGTTTTATTCTTGAGCTCCTGTTCTTTTGACACTCTAGGGAGGAAAGTCATGTTCTTGTTATTGACTTTGATATTGATGTTTGCTTTGTAGATTAAAACATCACTGCAGGTTTTGACCCTTCAGCGGGAGACTGATAAGGTACACTGTTTTTTGCATTGGCTTGTGCTGATTGAAATGTCCATTGTGATGGCATGGAGTTGCGGCTTGTCTAGTGTCAGATAGGTCTGACTGTTTCACTTATGGGTTCATCTTTGGAAAACTTCTGGTAAACTGGAAGTTCCAACCACATAGATGGAACATAAGCGCACCTGTTCTTGACCATCTAAATTTAGTGACCTCATCTCTCCTCTTGCTAGAGTTATGACCACACGGGGGAGATAGAAAAATGGCATTTTGGAGTATCTCATCCTATTTCTTTTTTGAGTTAGGCCCAGCTGCTTTTGTTGGCTCCTGATCTGTTGCCATTTTTAGTCTCATGGATATGTGCCATTAATAGCTAATGATAGGAGATCACTCTCTTTTCATAACAGTACTTTCTGTTTGGATACCTGGGAACTTAAGAGGCAAGGGACTAGTACTATGCACCATTTTTTTTTTTTGACAAGTTAGTACTATGCACCATTGTATATCTCTCTTCTTTTACCTATAAAATGGGCTGCTAATCAAATGAGTAGGTTAGGTTGGAGACACTTATGAATCGTAGAGGTTTGGTCATTTGAATTGTGGTGGTCTATTCGCTACCATGGTCACTGTAGTTATATTGGAGTATACTTAATAATCAATCAATCAACCAGGTTATGGTGAAGCGGCAGAGGACAGCTTTCCCTCCAAACTTTGTGCATTCTCTTGATGGCTCTCATATGATGATGACTGCTGTTGCTTGCAAAAGGCAAGGTCTAAATTTTGCAGGTGAGTGTTTTCATTATTTTCAAGGATAACATTTTCTTGATAGGTTCTGGAGAGTTTTGGTAGGCCCTTTGAAAATCATGTGATGGTGTTGATATTTTTCCTAAATCCATGCAGGAGTTCATGATTCATATTGGACCCATGCCTGTGATGTTGATACAATGAATAAAATACTTCGGGAAAAGTTTGTGGAACTCTATGATACACCTATTTTGGAAAATGTATGTATCTCTTGTCCCAGCTGTTAGCAGAGATTGAACAATGGCTATCTTGTTTTACAGTTGTTTGTTTGAAAAATGATAAACTTCATTTTTTGTGTTTTTTTTTTGTTATTGTTTTGAGGTATTGTATTATAAATACAGAAATGTAAAAAAACAAAACACAATCGTGAAGTCTGGACAGGCAAGAGAGAACCTGAAAAGGAATAAAAGAATTAATCCAAGAAAGGAAGATCCAAGTTTCCAACTTTGCTTTCATTTTATGTAAATTGTAGAAAAAACTGCTCATGGAATGCTGTTCTTTATTTCCAATCCCTCTGTTTTGCAGTTTTCAGTTAGAAAATTTGCAAATTGTGTTCTCTTTGCTGTACTTGCACCTTAGCCTCTAAGTCCTCTGTCTGCAGTATTTTCAATTTATATCTTATGTTTTATTTACAAAGTTGGGAAGTAACTGAGTTTGTTTCTTATGTTTCTAAAGTTGAGATGGGATGTTGATTTTAGAGCACTTAATATAATTGGGACAATGTAAGTCAATGTGTTTAGTTTTAATGCAGCAAAGCAATGTTAAGCAGAAAGTACATTTATTTTAATGTTTTGTGTGCTTCACTAATTGTTCAATAGCATATATCAGTGACCGGCTATCAGTCTTTAACCAACATATTTTTGATGCAGTTGTTGGAGAGTTTCGAGAAATCTTTCCCTAAATTAAAATTCCCGCCATTGCCGGAGAGGGGAGATTTCGATATGAAGGAAGTCCTTGAGTCTCCGTATTTTTTCAACTAGCACAATTATGGTAACAGTTGCATAGTCTACACACGCTGCTGCCCGGACTACCTGAGTTCTGAGTGTAGAGCCACCAACTCGAATGATGAAGCTAAATCTTTCAACTCGAATGATGAAGCTAAATCTTTACTGGCTGATGTACCACCACCTAGGCATCATACATCAACATAACCCCAAGAGTGGCTTTGCAGAAGTACACTGAAAGATATCTCACTGAGCTGCACATGTGGTACTCTGAGCACCCACCTTGAAGATGGCAATGGGTTTTGTGGATTTATGCAAACATGAAACAATCTGAATACAAGTGGGAACCATGCCAAAGTTCAACGAGAGTTGGGGCTGTCAACATTTCAAAGGATCTGGGATCCTGTAAATGTAATTATGTAATTTTTGTCTTCTAGTGTTTTTATTTTTCTTCATCTTGGACTGCTGAGAGAAATTCGGCTGACCCGTAGTTTGTCGGCTGGTGCTGACGAAAGATTATTTTATACTTTGTACTTGAATAATACAGTATAATTCAGTAACAAAGTGATATAGTGGTTTTTTTTTTGAAACAAGTGATACATTGGTTTCCTTTTAGCTCTGCTCAAAGTTGGAGCTTTTTTTCCCTTCATTGAATAAAAAGAATGGAAACTATCTGTAAGATGTAAATACTGATTTTCCTTCCTTTTTTTTGGTTGTGTTCAAATTGCGAGTTAGTAGCGAGATTTCCGTACTATGTTGGATGATGCATTATTTCTTTTTGTTGTGAACAGCTCCATCTAAACATGGCAGTCAATCACTTATCATGTCGGTGGTTTGCTGCATGTTTTGTTTTACTAGTGTTTTGCTTGTTTGAAATGTCATCAACGATTTTAGAAAACTCGTAACTACTATCCAGGCTTCAAGCAATCGATATTTATTACTCACTTAGAACTTGACTACAAATAATTACTGCTGTTATAAAAAAAATAATTATACTGCTGTAGTATAAGGTTTCAATGCTTGCAGACTGGAGCAACGTTATCCTCCCTGCCGTGCCGTGCGATCAAAGACCAACGGCCGCGATCCTTTAAACACGTTGCAGATTATCACCCCCGTCATCGTCCCCACCTCGTCTATCACCCCCGTCATCGTCCCCACCTCGTCTTCTTCCTCACTTGCTGTTCTTCTGCGTCGCGTCGCGTTACAGCGGGCAGCCAGGGCGCGCGGCCCCGAGAGAAGACGGAAGTGGCAGCGGAAGCGGCGGCGTGGAGGGATGATCTCGCAGTTCTTCGTGCTGTCGCAGCGCGGCGACCACATCGTCTTCCGCGACTGTAAGATCTGGATCCCGTCACGGGCCCCGCCGCCCGATCTGGGCGGAAATTTTCTTTGCTTACATATTGTTCGCTTCGATCCTGAGCTGATTCGGTTGGAGCTTTCTGCGGGCGTTTGTGGGGTTGGGTACAGATCGCGGCGAGGTGCCCAAGGGCAGCGCGGAGATCTTCTTCCGGAAGGTGAAGTTCTGGAACGACGACGAGGCAGAGGAGGCGCCCCCAGTCTTCGTATGTTTCTGCTAGTTATTACTCCCGCTCTCTTATTCAGATTGCAAACTTTGACGAACATCGGTAGACAACTTAGCACTACTTGTGATGCTTGCCTCTTGTTAGCTGAATGCTGTGCTTGCAAGCTTGTGGTTTAATCGGAGCACTTTGATTGTGTGAAATGTGTGCATTTATAAACTGATAAGAGGCGTCAAATTGTCGATTGAGCAGCATGACCTTAGAAATTGTGGGATGGACATGCTGCTGAAGTTCAGCTGTGTGTAGTTATAATTTCCTTTCGTGTTATGCTGCCACCCATTATCTGTTACTATCAGGTACCGTGCAATCTGCAATGGACCATTTTTACTATAGCTACTCTATACCTTCATAGGATTAACGGGACTGTGCTTATTAAGGAAAGTAAATTTCTATCCAATGAAAAATGGTTTGAAGTGTGATGTGCAGTTGTCTCTGTATCGGTTGTGTACAAAGCCTTCAGTGAATCATTTTGAATTGTCTCTGTATCAGTTGTGTATGAAGCCTTCAGTGGATCATTTTGAAATATTAATCTTTGACTTAATAACACTTGATTAAACTGAAGGAATAGTAGTCAGTTCACGTGTGTATGAAAAGACAGTGATTCCACCTGTGATCTTATTGGTGCATTGCTTTACTGTTTGATCTGACAATCGGTATTTTTACTTTTTATTATGGCAGAATGTCGATGGGGTTAACTATATTCATGTCAAGGTCGCTGGACTATTTTTTGTGGTAACCACAATGGTTAATGTTTCCCCATCCCTTCTCTTGGAACTTCTTCAAAGGATTGCACGTGTTACAAAGGATTATCTCGGCGTTCTTAATGAAGATTCACTGCGGAAGAATTTTATTTTGGTGTATGAATTGCTTGATGAAGTCATTGTAAGTACTCTACACCATCTTTCCTTATGCCATTCTGAACTCATATCCTTTGTGACCTGGTTTTTAGGTCACTAGCAAAGCTTAATGTGTGATCTTTAACAAAGAAGTTGTTGGCTTCCATAGTGATTAGTACTGTTTATGGGAATGCTTACTACCATCTTCTGTTAGCATCTGTATGGTTTTGCTAACAAGTTGAATTTTGCAATCAGGACTTTGGATACCCACAAACAACCTCTACTGAGGTTCTGAAGTCGTACATATTCAATGAACCGATTATGGTTGATGCTGGAAGGCTGCCACCGCTTGGTCCTGCTGCTATGTTCATGGTAACATTTCTGCACATTACTGCAAGGAACATAACATTAGGGTTTCTTCACTGAGGAACATGTGTACCAATGCTATTTGGGCAATTGCATAGTTTCATTTGACATCCTTGTCTTTTGCAGCAAGGCACAAAGCGTATGCCTGGTACAGCTGTTACCAAATCTGTGGTTGCTACTGAGCCAGGGGGGAAGAAGAGGGAGGAAATTTTTGTTGATATCATTGAGAGGATAAGTGTGACATTCAGCTCGAGTGTAAGTACTGGTCTATGTCATGCCTTGTCGTCACTAATTGTTTTCTCTTCAACATCTATTCTGCCTTTTTTTCCATTTTCTTTTCATGAAATCCTTTATGTATGTCCTGAATTTGTGGTTCTAAATGTTTTAGATAGTGATGATGCCCACTGCAAAATAATTTTTCATATATCATCATCTAATTTGGTTTGCTGTTGGGTTGTTGCCTTTACTGCCAGAAACTACCCTCTTTGCCATTTGTTCCTTATATCACTACTGTTAAAGTAGCTTCTGTGTTCACTGTTTTTAACTGGAATAAATAAAGAAGACAATCACTAGAGCATTGCTTCTGTACTATGATACTCCAAATCCATGGGGTAGGGGGGCATTGAGATGAGTTATGATCATTTACTTCTCAATCTTATATATCTTGTGTTATGATCTTCGTCCACTTAATGGTGCATCAGATCTACTAAATTCACTCGAGTTACTAAAGCCCAGTTCATTTTGTTACCTCATTTATTTTCCTGTGTTATGCTCTCTCATAGTATTGTTTTTAATGGAGCACTAGCACTAATAGGCCAGTTGTTTCATGACTTCATTTTTCATTTCCTTTAAACAGGGCTATATACTTACATCTGAGATTGACGGAACGATTCAAATGAAAAGTTACCTCACTGGTAATCCAGAAATCCGTCTTGCTCTCAATGAGGATTTGAGCATTGGAAGAACTGGATCTTCATATGGTACGTCATTAACTTTTCCTTTGACAACTAGCTTAGGAAAACTATAATCTTAATGATGTATGGATATGACACAAGAAATATATTTCTCCCTGTTTGTCTTTCATGATGCTCTGTTACTGTAACATTGGAGACCAGTCCATGATAAGCTAATGTTTCACTCATTCTGGAACTCATTATGTGATGAGTTATTCAATGCATACATTTAAGCAGTTACTAGTCACTATACTTATCTGCATTCCAAAGTGTTTTTACACAAGTGATCCTTTAACTTGAACCTGCTCACCACTTTAACCTCACTTATTTTTTTAGCATCCTAGTATTTCTGTCTCATTGTCATGGATATATTTCCGAATGCTGATCACATACAATATTACAATTTTTACTGCCAGATTACAGAAGTTCTTCTGGAGGTGGAACAGTCATTCTTGATGATTGCAACTTCCATGAGTCAGTACATCTGGATAGTTTTGACATTGACAGAACTTTGACTCTGGTAAGTACTCAAATAAGCTTTTCTGCCTGTCTGTTTTTTTGCAGAACACAAGCACTATATTTACAGTTTATTACTTAAGCAAAAATGCAAAATTAGTGAACTTATACTTTGCATTGCAATATTGCATAGATACCACCTGACGGAGAATTTCCTGTAATGAACTACCGGATGACCCAAGAATTTAAGCCGCCGTTCCGTGTAACCGCTCTAATTGAAGAAGCTGGACCATCGAGGGTATGGAATGCTTGTCTTGCTATTAGGGACTGATGAAAACTATGATTCAATTTGGTGACACTACAGTTCTTTTATATCTACACAGGCTGAAGTTCTACTGAAAATAAGAGCAGACTTCTCCGCAAATGCCACTGCTAACACAATCACAGTACAAATGCCAGTGCCATCATACACAATGAGGTCAACTAGAGTTATATCTTTGTTCCTATTAAGTTAAAAAAATGAAATATTGACTGATGCTTTTTTGGTTAACTAAAGATCCCCATCATGGGTTACATTGCAGAGCAAGTTTTGAGTTGGAAGCTGGAGCAGTTGGACAGACAACCGATTTCAAGGAAGGATCCAGGAGACTCGAGTGGAATCTCAAGAAGGCAAGTGCCAACAAGGATATGTACATCTTGCATAGGATGATATGCATTTGCATTGTTAACTTCAAATTACTAACCAGTTTGCTGTAGCTTGCTAAAACAATTCTAACTTTACACTACAGATTGTTGGTGGTTCTGAGCACACCCTTCGTGCAAAGCTGACATTTTCTCAGGAGTCACATGGTACATGTTTTGTTTGAAGCATTAATTATATACCCTGACCTGGCATTCTGGCAACATCATGTAATTTCCTGTTAGGCAACTTACCGTGACATTCCCCTTTGTCAAATGCAGGAAATATCACAAAGGAAGCTGGCCCAGTGAATATGAATTTCACTATACCGATGTACAATGCATCAAAGTTGCAGGTAACGCCATCTACTGTGTATGGTACTTTTGTGGATTGTACCTATTGGCACTACAGGGCTTTAGAGTGTTTTGTTCTCCACTGTTAAATTGTTTGCCTAATCATTGTGACATGATTAATTATCTTTAGTGCATTTCTGAAACTTGTCTCTACAGGGTGCTATACACTTTTAGAGATGTAGTTTTTATGATCCTCCAAGGCCTTAAGTGCTCAAAAACATTGGCTTGCAGAATTATTGCAGAATGTTTCTGATTAACTATGAACTGTATTACTCTCCTGCAGGTGAGGTATCTTCAGATAGCAAAGAAATCAAAGGCATACAACCCTTACAGATGGGTACGATATGTAACACAAGCTAACTCCTACGTAGCTCGTCTATGAGAAACCCGCATCTGTACATTTGTTTCCAGTCCAATTTTTTTTGTGTAATATTTGAGCTTTATCATGGACAAGAGTGGCATGTATTTGTAACTTTATAGTGGAATTCACAATACCGCTCAGCTCCTGCAGTTTTTTTTTCTCAAATACACAAGTTTTGCGCATCATTATATTAATTAAGAGTTTAAACAAACATACAACACACTTCTATTGAGCGCTGAAGAAGGTCGACCTAACACACCTTAGCTGGCTCAGCTCCCGTAGTTGAACACATTTGTAGTATCATTTTTTTCCTCATGCAATGTGTAGAAGAATGTTTATGTTTTATTGCTGTGAAATGTATGAAGTTCTTGTTCATGACACTTGTGGGACATTGGAGGTTTTGTCGAAGTCAGAGTCACAGCAAGTCAGCAACAGCATAACCCTGTGCGCCTCCCCATATATCAGCTGATCTATTTAATAATGCAAGCTATCTTTTCTACCATATAATCGGAACTAAATATATTAAATGATTATAAAAACAGTTGTTTGAAATTAATGAGCTCCAAGAATCCTGTATAAATCAAACTATAGTGTTTGTTTGAGAAAAGGAGCGGATTCTAAACAGATCATAAAATCCCATCTTGTCACTTGCAGTTTAAAGATTCATAAGAAAATGGACAATGAGGTGACAAGATTTTGGATAGGAGAACATCTATTGCGATTGATATCTCGCTGTATCTTTCTTTTGATGAAAGTCATAAGACATTCGATGAACATGACGAATGTACAAATCATCTTTATGCTCCATGCTGTCACTCAGTATATCCATGCATAATCACATGAACACGAACCCCTACAACTTTAGATACACAATCTTAAGTGCTACGCAGGTCAACAAACCCAATCAACGGTCACCCCTGCGGCCCTGCCATTGCTACAATGGACATCCTACGACAAAACTGCAAGAGCAGCTCAACCAAGAAATCTTTTCTGGGGGCACCCTGGGGCCTGACTGAAAAGATGAGGCTCCACCCGAACAATTGTCTCTATTCATGGATTTAATAGGAGCCATCCTCAGATGCTTTGCATTCTGGAAAATCACAGGTGATAGCCTGAGTTGAGGTGTTAAATCTTCCCAGCTGCTTCTGTACGCGCCCTTAGTGCCTCAGTGCGTTTACTCCTTTCCATTTCCTCCACCAACCAGTCAACACCATGTTTGATCCCAGTCCTGAAATGGAAGAATGAGCTGTAAAAAATATATTTTGTGTGTTCTTGTCGAAGAAACAAATGTTTTAAGTGGTAAGTTTGAATATGTAACTAATTATGTATTTATCCATCTCATACAAATATGAGTTAAGCAGCATAGTTGTTGACCCTTACTTTTTTGGTTATTTGTTCGCATCCTACAATGCTCACATAAATTCCCCAGTATCTAGAGTAACTTTACCATGCTTCAGTTTTTTTAGGTAAAGTTTGAGAACAAGAAGGAAAATGGTTTGCTTACCCATCGAAGGCAGATCCAGCCTGGAACATGCATGGCCTCTCATCTAACTCCTTAAGATGCAGATGTCTAGCCAATTCTTCCTCCGTGACAGCTGCTGGTGAATCCTGTTGAAAAATCCAGATAAGCCAAGAAACATAGAATGTAAGATTCATGAGATAAATGGGGACTTCTCATGTGAATTTATATATCCCAAAATGAACTGGGCAGGACTCCAGGGACTAGAAGTAATGTTGTCAGTTCATTATCTTCCTCATGTTGTGAAACATCACAACTTCCAGAATAAAGAAAAACTGTTAAATTTCAAGAAAGTCTCGTAACCAGAAGTCAAAAAACGCAAGGTTGCTATATGTTTCCCAGAGAATATAATCACAGTTTCTGGTATACTGATTTGCCAGATCTAGGCTTCACAAAACTAACTTCTCAAAAAACTACATAAACCATGACATGATTTAATTTACAACTACCATTCAGTTCATGTGGATGATTCCTGTTTTTTCTAGAACTACTCATTTTCACCCAATAAATGTAAACCATTCAAGATAACTGCGGGTAGATGTCAACCTGCTTGTTTGCAAATATGAGTATTGGCGCTCCATGCAGATCTTCATGGCGGAGAACTTTCTCTGCAATAAAAAGTTCAATTAACATTCACTACAGTAATGAATTAACTACCATAGTTTACCAGTTCTAACTACTATGTACTAGGATTGCCAGTACAGCTAACAGAAAAAAGGTACATGATAATTTTGTGACTATAAACGAATGGAAGCAACTTACCGAGAGCAGATTTAGCATCCTCAAATGAAGATGCAGAAGCAGAGTCGATAACATATATTACAGCATGGGCCTCCTCATAATATTTCTCCCATATTGTTCGCAGGCCAGGCTGTTAAAATATCGTATCAGTGTAATCATTTCGAATGACTAAAAAGAACATCTGAACCATGTTCATGAAATTATGGCATGAGGACGATTCCTGCTTCTTGTTGGAGAGTGAAGGTTATGTTTGCATTCATTGACAATATATCGGGTAATAAAGAAAAACAGCATAATGGCAAAGTGTTGGTGCAGATCAAAGCCTATGCTCTTAAGAGGACAGGATACACATTATTACATGATGAGCTGATGACAGAACTCAACGAGGAAGTTTTTTCGCAGCCAATTGGCATCAAACTACAGATGCAGATCAAGACCTCTGCAGCACTGATATACAAGCTTATAATACTCCGAATTTAGAGAAATGATCTATGTGGAACAACATCAGAATACAATCACTAAATGCCTCCATAAATACAAGCCCTTGTTGATATTTTTTTCATTGCATGTGGACGTGTGGAGCAACATGAAAACATCATCACTACTTGCTAAGTTGCTATGAATACAAGCACACGCTTCAATACCTATAGCAGAGTACCAGATCACTGGGCCTCATGCCCTCATGCAACTACGTAAGCATGCTGATTATGAGGTCAAAACTGGAGTTCACTAACTGTTGCTAAGTACCTTATCCAAGCATTTCTGTTTGCGAATTGAAACGAGTTCTATACTTCTATCACCAGACATTATAACAAGGACATGTAGAATCAACATGCATAATCCTAACTTAAATTAACTAGCAGCCTATTGACCAAAGCATTAATAACCAGAAAAAATGTCAAACGGTGAAGTTTCAAGAAGATTGCAATTGAGTAACTCTGCAGGGAAAATCGTACCTGGCCTCCCAGATCCCAGAAAACAAGCTTTACATTCGCATCTTCAATACGCCCAATATTAAGCCCAACTGTTGGAACAATACGATCATGCGGAAGCCCTTCTCCCTTCAAGTAGATCGACTTCAACTTTTCTAGCAAGGTCTGCACAGTAATGTTTCAACAATAAGTTCTAACATATGGAGCCAGTTCAGATAAATACGAAATGGACTCAACCTAATCCCAGCATCCATGAACTGCAAGGAATTGTAGAGGGGAAAAAAGTAGACAAGCTTCAGAAGAATTACCGTCTTGCCAGACTTGTGAACTCCGAGGATAAGCACATGGAACTCTGTCTTGCTGAAGACATGCTTCCATAGACCATAGAACAAGGAGAACATAGCTGTAAGTGCAAGGTTCCGAACTCCCCCGATCAGCTACCCACCACCTGAAATATTAACATCAAGTCACACATATTTCTCATCCACGATCCACAGATTGCGTCGCATAATCAATTCAGAAATTGGTCACGAACATGCGGCAAGTCGCCAACAAAATGACAAGGATCATCATGCCTGCTCAATTACAACCCCACACCCCCACCAACCACCACCAAATACTTTCAGACAAATCGGCAACAAAGTGGGCGAACGGATCAGACCACTCCCATCCCAGAAAGGAAACTTGGTATTCGAGCGCTCACGGCAAGGAAAAATTCGACACAAAACAGAACGAACGATGGGTCCGCGAGCAAGGGCTTCCTTACCAAGGAACGAAGCGGTTGACCCGGTTCAGGCGGATGATCCCCACTCCACGGCAGTGGCGTCGAGGGGGAAGGGGCAACGCCGACGCGCGCAGCTGGCTGGATCTGGATCGCGGTCGCGGGGAGGGACGGCGGTGGCGGGCTGAGCTGAGCCGAGCCGAGCCAACGGGAGCCGGTGGTTCCTTCCCGGTGGCCTGTGGAGGGTGGACTCGGTGGGTGGCCGGCGAATGGTGGAGGAAACCAACAACCCACGCACGGTGGGCCTAGAAAAATTGAAGATGGATCCATGTAAGTTACAGTGATAATTCGGCCCATATCACTGATGCTAGATCAGGCCCAAGAACCCCTTGCCGGCCCAATAGGCCTTCCGTTTCCGTTCTTCTCTTGCTCCTCGCACGAGGCCCCCGTCTCCCTAGTCTTCTTCTCCTCGGCTCTTCGAGCCACGCCAGTACGCCACACCACACCGGTACACCACGCTCGGCAAGGGAAGGGAGGTGCGGCTGCGAAGTAGGCGAGGGGAAGGAGAGGCAAGGCGGCGCGGCGGGCAAGGTGCACCTCTTTCTTCTCCTAGATCGCGTAAGGGTTAGTTAGGGCGGATCTGTTCGCGCGGGGAACCCGTGCCCTTTCCTCGACCGTCCTCGCATGGTGATTTACCGGGTCTGATTTCGTAGATTTACTCGGTTGTATTCGCTGGATCGGTGTTTTGGCTGCGTACAGTTGCGAGAGGGGACGCGCTGATTTGCCGAGATCTCGCGGCCAGGCCACTTTTACGTCTCATGACTTTCGAGATCTCTAGCGAGTCAGTTCCAAGGATCTGTTCGGCGGGGGGTGATTTAGATTATCTCGTTGGGTTTGTTCGCAGATGTGAGCTGGTCTAGTGCAATTCTGGGTGGTATACTTTACGAGTCGCCCCATCGAGGCCATGTTTAGTGCAGTTTTGACCCAAAGGGGATTCCCTTTAGGGCCTGTTTAGATTAGAGATCAAAAATTTTTGGGTGACACATCGGATATATCGGAAGGATGTTGGGAGGGGTTTTTAGAAACTAATAAAAAAACAAATTACATAGCTCGTTAGGAAACGGCAAGACAAATCTATTAAGCATATTTAATCTGTCATTAGCACGTGTGGTTTACTGTAGCACTTAAGGCTAATCATAGACTAACTAGGCTTAAAAGATTCGTCTCGCGAATTTCAACCAAACTG
>Ga0182004_10000402_pt1 | contig 25363 bp, 17 predicted proteins | sample Sormic07211540_1_FD_120479 | JGI IMG/M metagenome (GOLD analysis project Ga0182004, IMG submission 120479) | Endophyte microbial communities from Sorghum bicolor roots, Mead, Nebraska, USA - 072115-40_1 MetaG | ecosystem: Host-associated > Plants > Roots > Unclassified | place: USA: Nebraska...
AACCAAAATAAATAAAAAGAAAAAGGTAAAACCGCTTTCAAAACCAGGTCAAGGATGCAATGTGCATGGTTTAAAAGTTGAGGGATGTATTTTGTCCGGTTTTAGAGTTCAGGGATGAAAATCTAACTTTCGCGAAAGTTGAGGGATCTAAACTAGACTTTTTCCTAATCAAGAAGGTAACCTTGGGCCTAGGCAAAGCATATGTGAAGTGAACGAATGCCCAACAACAAATACACAGGCCCACAGTAGAAATAGCAGCTAGCCAGCTTCCGACAGTTGTTGCGGGTGTGTTATCTCCGCGGCTGCGTGCGGTGTATATGCGCGGGTGTTTTCCGAGAGAAAAGGCCCGTCTCGGCCGGTTGCCCACATATCGTACGTCTGGTCTGGGACGGTGCATCGTGCACGTCGCATGTGTCGGACGACTACCAAGTGCACGTCCTTAGGGATCGACAAAACTGGGCAGCCCGCTCAGCTCAACTCGTTAATAGCTCGGTTTGGCTCATTTATATTTTTCAACGAGCTAAACCAGCATATTAGCTCATGTGCTCATGTAGTTCACAAGTCAGCTCACATCAACTATGAATTACTAGTATAATACCCGTGTTAATGCCACAGTTTTATTTCAGAGATGCACATAAAACACAATCAATGGTTTTGTTCTATATTTTAAGTTTTACATAATTGTATTTGAACATGTATACAATCTGAAAACACTTTTGCATAAGAATGAATGGTAAAATTATTTCTCGTATTAAACATCTAAGTTACGTTCTGTCTAAGTCTTTAATTACGATTTGGAGATCTTTAAGGAATTAATGAAACTTCTTCCATGTTTGCAAACACAAACTACTTTGGCAATTAACCAAACAACAACAAGGTTAAAAGACAATAAAATAATATGTTTTATTGTTTTAATATGAAATCAACTCGAATGTGTAAATCTGATTAAAATCACAGAAAAGCTTTACTTAATAGGACTGATAAAAATTAGTTGTTAGGCTAGGAGACGACATGAATATCAGGGATCTTGGTACAAGAAAATTCACTTGAAGCTAGATAGTACAAACGATAAACCATTAAGTATTAACCCGTAAAAATAAAATAGTTTACCAAGATGCCCAAAATAAAAGTATGAAGCACACGTCTAACAATATATATTCATATGAGTAAGCCTGGGCATTCGGGTTACCTGATTTTTTCGGGTCGGGTAATTCGGGTAATAAAAATTGTTACCCGATATTAGTTCCGAAAAAACACTACCCGCAATTTTGGATACCCGATAATTTGGGTTCGGGTATTCCCGATTTACCCAAATTTTCAGAAAATAACACAGTACACAAAATTTCAATAGCAATTTATATATAATTTTAGCAGCAAATTGTATAGAATTTCAATAGCATTTTGTAGACAATAATATATTACTATCACTTGTTCAAACAAAGAGAATTATGTTCTAATAAATTGATAAGTTCTAATATTTAACTAACAACACATGATAAATACAAAGACATAGATATATGTTTGGGTAATTCGGGTACCGGGGGATATTACCCGAATTATTCAAACTAATTTCAGGTAATCAAAATCGCTATCCGAATTTAGGACTGGGTACCTCGGGTTCGGGTAATTCGGATTCGGGTCTAGGTAATTTGGGTATGGGTAATGAGTATCGGGTAATTTGCCCAGACTTATATATGAGCACTGATAAAGTGGTATGATTATACATTATTGCAGCTGGGCCCTCTGGAAGCACATGATATGACTCATAATCATGATCTGTTGGCGAGACATTGTAGAGATCATATTAATTTAATTAATACATAAATATGCTCTATGCAAATACATATTTATTTTAGCGGATTTGTAACATGACTTATAAATGTTGTTGTAGTACCTTGTACATATTTATTGACCATATAAGTTTTTGTTGTGCAATCTATGTCCGCTTTCCATGGTATCTTCATCACTGTCCCAATCATCGTGTGTTGATTCAAATAGTTTATGATCAAATTCATCTTTATTGTTTGTGACATCTACATGGTTGTGGCGCCGCTTAGGTAAATGAACTTCTACAAATATTTTTAAAATAAGTATAATAGCATATATCCAAATGCCTTTTTTATATATAAAAAATAGCATTAGGCTCGTGCTCACCCGACTCACCGGAAGTGACTCTAAACCAGCATATTAGCTCATGCGACTGTCTCCAACAGTCCTCACCTAAAACACGAGATGTATTCTTGATTTAGGTCACCCACGAACAGAGAGTCAGGCAGCCAAACCTTTCGTTCTCCAACAGCTGGCCCAAACGCAAAATCCCGAGCACAGACAGTTTGCTTCGCGGGCGCACTGTGAATTTTTTCGCGGGAAACGAAGCTGCGAGCTAGTGCGGCAGTGTGGGTTCCTCGATGGCGTGTTTATTTTGCTGCCCTGGCTACGTGAAGGGACTCGAGGCCTTGACGGTGGCCTGCTCTGGCTCCAGGATCCGGAGCGACGCGAGCGCCCCGACCAAGAACGAATGCTCCAAATCATTCAGAAACGCTCCTGTCAGAGAACCAATCCATATGCAATCCGATCAATCCTCTTGCAACAATCCGATCATGTCCTCCCCAACCATAACCAAAAATCACAACAGCCACAATCCAAGGTCTCAACCGCACAAGAGCTGAGGCAGAGGTCTGAGCCCTGAGGGGCGACTGCATCCTGTAGGCACATGAGGCTTATCGGCTTGCCGTTCGGAGCCGCCGGGCGTGCAGGCATGCAAACAGGCGCCAGAGCGGCTGAGGCAACGACAGCGAGGCAAGTGGCAGATGGGAGCGAGAGGGGGATTCAGCGAGCGGCGTGGCCGGATTTAGGTGCAGCGTGCGGCGCCATGTGGCCTTGCCAGGTGCGAGCGGCCGAGGCCAAATCCACCGTGAAGAGAGGAGAGATGAAAGCGGGGACGAAGGGTGAGGTTGGAATGAGATCCATACCTGCCAAGCTTGCTCGGTGCAGATCTGGCCGATGGCGAAGCTTCCCTATCGCCGAGTGCGCTTTCCTGGTCTTTCCGTCTCCCACGAAACGGTTGTGCCGCAGATATTTCGCTTGAGGAGAGAGACAGAGAGAGAAGACGCATATATGGGTACCGCATTGGCTCAGACGTAAAATGGGTATCTTGTTTGCCTCGTCCGTTGGAGAGCGTTTTTTTCTCTCCACAAACACTGTGAACGACGCAATTTGGATTTGGGTCACGTTATAGGTAAGCTCTTGGAGACCGTCTGAGCTCATGTAGTTCACAGGTCAGCTCACATCAATTATGAATTATATATGCAATTAGTATGAAACATGGATGTATGTGTTGACATACTATAATATATTATCATACTTGTATATATGTCAGCACATTAATCAAGGACATGTATTGTTATCTAAACTATTATTGATGAGTTCTGCCTAAGGTTTTGTTTGGACATAATCGGATTCATATCATTTATATTTGGCATGTGTTGTAGTAGAACTTGAACTAAATTTCACCCCAATCTGTCTCAAAACATGTGGATTGAGGTGAATCCGATAACATCAAAACAAAACCTAAAACAGATTTCTCGTATAAGTTCACAATAAGTAATAATCATCATGTGCTCCATAAACTTCTCTAAGTTCTTAATGACATAACTATCGATATTTTTTTCTCATTTTTATCCTACAAGAACTTAATATTTAAGGATTAATACAATTTATTGATTGATTATATCTATGGGGATTGTTACAAATATTTGTGATTATCCTTTGTAAAAGGATGATCTCATCCCCATCGCGTGCATGTGGTTTGTTTTTCAAGAGAAGAGGCGCATCTCGGTCAGTTACTCATGAGCGTACGTCGCACATCTCAAACGACCACTGTACATCATAATTATTAGGACCGGACCTGAGATCGAACCACTTGAGGCGTCGGTTCACGGTTTAATTGGTCTAACCGGTTGAACCGCCAGTTTGATCGGTTCAAATAAAGTAAGGAATGTTGTTCAAACACAAGAGACCAGGGTTCAATTCCCTGCCACCCCTTTTTAGACAATTTATCCTCATTTCCTCTCCTCCCCCCCTTTCACGTTGCAATTCCCCCGCTCTGCTCCACATTGCTCGGTTTTTCACAGGTTCATTACCCGGTTTTATACTGGTTTTTGTGAAAAACCGCCAGTTCGCCGGTTTTATGCAGTTCGATTGTTTACTGGTCTTCTAAGCTGGACCGGACCGGTAGAGGCTCTAGTTCGGTCTTTTACCGGTTGGATTATCGGTCCGGTTCAAATAACTAGGCGACCTCCTCTCACCCTGTATGGTCGTGTTTCGTTCTCTTCCCTAACCACATCTTAGGCCTTGTTTAGTTCGTCTCAAAATCTAAAAACTTTTCAAGATTTTTCATCATATTAAATCTTGCGGCACATATATGAAGCATTAATATGATGAAAAATCTTGAAAAGTTTTTAGATTTGCAAGTTAATTTACAATTAGTTAATTTGCAAACTGTAACTAACTTATACCATTGAGGTGCCCCCTAAGAGGCTCCGCGAGTGATGTTAAAAGTAGCCAAGTTGCATCATGCCAACCAAGGCCAGAAGAAGCGGAGTTCAATCTCATTTCTGCAGAGCTACGTCGATGGAGAATCTTGCATATGCTCTGCCTGGTTCAAGTCAATATACAGACATCCAAATAGCCCCTCCTTGCACCTCACGAGCCAAGCTGACTCATATAGTCAACTAAACATACCCTATATATCGAACTATGATCCATGAAATCCATTGTTGGTTCATTCTATTCTACTGTTTATTTACATTCACTCGCTGTCTGAACTCTGAACTGTCCCCCCAACTCTTGCTTCTATACCCCCCCACGCTAGGCAGCCGCCAGTAGAGAGAATCCAAATGGACAGATGGTGCTTGTTAGATGAACAGAATCAGCTATATTTCACTATCTCTGTGGAAAGACTTTGAAGAATCTTATACACATTATTCAGATTTCTGCAACATACAACGAACAGAAGCTGGCGCTTACTTGCCCAAAAGTTATGGTAAGAGTGGAAACAAGAAAAAGATCATGTACAGGTAAAACGTCAATATCTCCTTTTCCCCAGGTAAATGCAGGTTTCAACACAATCCTGAACAGACGAACTGCATCCATTCCAGCAAAAAGCCAAGGGAACTCAGAAAGGGTCAGTGGAACTTATGGTACTTCGCGAAATGGCTGGCAACCCATGGCGCGAGCTGAGTGTTCTCGGGTTCCCTTTTGTTCTTGTTGTAGTAGTCTGACCACAATGCCGGGTATATTTCTGGGTTGAAACCATCACGGTATACACAAAATGGCAACCAGCCTTCACTGTTCATCCGGCGTTTTCTTTCTCGTGGGTATGCCAGAGGGGCTTGCACGTACCTGCATTGGAGGAATTTTATACCGTTAGAGTTAGAATAACCATCATGCATCTTGATCTCAGAAATGGCCAGACCACCAGATCAGTACCTGATCTCATCAACCACAGAATCCCAACAGAAATGAGTGTGCCCAAAAACATGGCAAGCTGCTCCGTCTTTTCTGTTGCTGTGTATATCTCTGAGCCTCCTCTCCAAAAAATCAGAACCAATGACCTTAGGAAGGTATGGGTAATAAAGCATACGTTTCTCCGGACACAACTCTTGCCTGCAGTGTCATACAGAAGACATCAGTTTTGGGCTTGAAGTTTCATGAATGCGTACTAAGACATCCTAAATGTTTAATGGGCAATTTCAAAACAACACTGAGAACATAAATACAGCAGGGGCAAGACAATCCAGTAAGGTAAAGAAGGATAGCCTCCATCACAGATTCACAATTGCTGGTGTATCTGCAATTTCTTATAATTAGACAGCCAGTATGAAAACCACTGTTTTCCACTTTTCCTCCATGTGATTTGCAATTGAAATGCTACACAACCACACAAAATATCTTCCTTTGGGGGTGAAAAAGGGGTCAAATACTAAGTCACTAGTGCAGATACTAAGATACAAACGTTGCTTCCAAGTTGGCACCCTTTAACCTTGATTGATAAGATGGTTTCTCTTTGAGGGTGTTTTTATCATAAAAATGCAACATGAAATGAAACACACTTACCAATAATAATTAATATAAATGCTTTAGGATACTGACAAAGCAAGAATGAGATGCAACAGACAAACTGGGATGCTATAGGAGGAATGGAAGCAGCAAAAAAGGTATTTATTGGGCGGCTATCATTAATTGCATTTCAACAAGTAATTTAGTCAAGCATACCCAAAACCAAAGGTCAAACAGAAGCTCAGAAAAATGGAAGGTCTAGGTAGGAGGAGCAAAATGCACCTTGGTACGAAGTGTGAAAATGTTAATATTTGTTTGCTGCTTCTTTTCACTTCTTCAATAGCATCATGATTCTTGTCATTCAGCTTGTCAAAGTAAACAGCAAGAGCCTCGTCATCATTTGTCAGGTCTGAAGGCCATTGGCAAGCATGGAAGTCTTTACAGGCCTGATCATACAAAACCGTAAACCTATCAGTTCAACGATATCAAGAGGAATCATGCAATTTTCTACATAAGAAAGATAAGAAAGAGCGCACGATTGTTTTTGCTTGTCCACACCACTAAATATTTGTGCCTATGGCTTGTATGCATGCTACATTTCTCATTGAACATTATAGTTTGGAGATCTAGTTTGTTAGTTTGGCTCATGATTTAAATAGCTGATATTCAGATATCTAATTTTGCAACAAAAAAAAACAAGCAAACCCCTTGAGCATATGGAGTATATAATTCAAGGAATCTTAAACTGCACGAAGTAACAGTACTTGGTAACTAGTGGTCAGTGGTGTTCTGCAAACAAGTAGGTATTAAGGGAAAGACCAACCTACCATCTCTAGCGAAGGGACACGCACACTGTTAACATCCTTCTCCTTGTCAAAGCTCTGCAGAACAATTAAGCAAGATGAGAAAGCGGGATAATTCTAGGAAAGTAGTGCATTATAATTCAGACAAAACATTAAATGTTAATGAAACAAGAAAAATAAACAACCTTGTGATACCATGAGAACAAAGGTATGATTCCCAAGTCACCTATTGTTCTTGGGCCTGTATCCACACCCAGCTCACTACACGCATCAAGCAATGCAGTCAGTTTCTCCAGCGAATCCATCTGGAAGGAATAATTTGAGTAACTGAGAGAGCCTCACCAATGATATATATTGGAAAATAAGGTTAATGCTGTAATGATTTCGTCAAAAAGGAAAAGTTGAATGATGTACTCCAAGAAGAATGTGATGTACTGTCACTTATGCTATGCTTTATCTAACAATACAACCCCACATTCCCTTTTTTTCAGTTGAGACAGCGCTTTGCAGCATGTGTGGACTCTACGCAGCTAATAATTTGCACAAGTTACTAAATAAGGACTCAGCCAGCAACAACTAATCTGAGTGCCATGGTAATCCTTCCGTCAAGAAACAGTAGAATTACAATATTACAAGCACAAAACAACATTTACAACTGAAATGCAGTTCAGATAGACGGGGCTGCTACAAACCAATGAGCAAAATGAAAACCTCATTGGTAAACTCTGCACTGCAGTGCGTCTAAAATTAGGCCCCCTAAATAAAACAGGGAGACACACTAACCAGGCTGTAGGCAAGCGTTGCAATGTACCATTGGATCAAAAAATTAAGTGGAATCACTGGGTTAGCCCAAACCAGCAGAGTGGACTAACCAAACAGCATAATATGCCGTAATAGATACGGCGAGGCATTTCGTCAAACACCTGGCTTGCAGCACACGGAACAAAATGCACCGAGGGGGGGACAAAATGGAGGTGATGCGATTGCGAGGAAATGGACTCACGTAGCGTCCGCCCTCGCGGCGCAGCCAGAGATCGTGGTTCCCTGGCACGTAGAAGACGGCGGCGAATCGCTCCCTGAGGACCTCCATGGTGCGCGCGAAGTTGTCCCTGGTCTCGGCCACGTCGCCGGCGACGACGAGCGCGTCGACGCCGTGGCCCTTGCCGGCGCCGACCTCGGCGGGGAGGCGGCGCACCCAGTCCATGTTCTCCGGGTAGTCCGTGTGCAGGTCGGAGACGACGAAGACCCGCGTGGTGGCCTCCGCCTCGGCGCGCGCCGCCGCGGGCAGCGCCGCCTGCGGCGCGGGCGCGGCGGCGGCGCAGCAGCGGACGGACGCGGCGCGCGAGGGGCGCGACGGGCGGAGGCAACCGGGCACCCGGCGCCGCCTCCGCCTCCGGTACTGGTGCTGCGGCGAGGACGACGGAGGCGCGGCGGCGGCGTCGAGCAGGTGGTGGTGGTGGTGGTGGTGGTAGGCGGCGGCGCGGGATGTGGTGGTGGGCGTGGAGGAGGCGGAGGAGGAGGAGCAGGCGACGGCGACGGCGACGGCGGCGGGTAGATGCGGCGTCATGTCGGGGACGGGGGAAGGTAGCTGCTGCTGCTGCCGCTCGCGGGCGGGCGGGCGGTCGGTCTCTCTCGCGGAGCTGGGGTAGGTCGCTGCCGCAAAAATCTGAAAAATCTTCTCCCCTTTCCCCTGCCTGTGCCTGCCTCGTTCGTTCGTCCGTCCGTCCGTCCGTCTCCTTGCTTTTACGACGAGGGGCAGTTTGGTGATTTGCGAGAGGAAGGGGGCGGTGGTGGTGGTGGATATATACGGGGGGGCATCCGCCGCGGCGAGATGCGCTGGCTGGGTGTCCTCCCGTGCTAAACCTCGCCCGCCGGTGACGGTGAGTTGGTGGGCGCCGACGTGGCAGCGGCAGCGGCGCGGGGATGGGAATGGGAATGGGAATGGGAATGGGATGGGAACGGGTGGGTGGGGGGCGAGACAGCGCGGGGGGTGGATGGTAATAAAATAATCATAGTCCGGGTCATAGTTAGGGGGGGCGTGTGATGGTTATCGCGGCGCGGGCCTCTTAATCATTGCCGCCGCGGCGCGACCGCGCGCTGACACGGCGTCATTTGCTTGGCAACCGTCGGAGGGCCGGATTAGCGGTGTGGATGGATGGGGACGGAGTGTGGGACCCGGCGCCGGCGCCGGCGCCAATGCCATCTCCCAGGGCCAACCCCATCGAGGCACGAGGCGTTGTGCAATTTGCAAGCGTGGCCTTAGCCAATAACAGGGCGTGTTTCCTACGGAGGAAGTAAACCTTTTTTGGGGGGCTGTCTGTAGGTTATTATTGTTTGGAGGGGCATGTAAGACTGTCAAGGCTGGCATGAGTATTGAATTGCCGCACGAGTTTGTTCACATCCTCGTGCGCGAGTCCCATACATCTGGATTCTGGAAGGAGGTGCGTTTACCGTGTTGTCAAATTCTGTCCATGGCCTTGTTTAGTGTTGAAAAGTTTTTAGATTTTAACACTGTGGCGCTTTTGTTTGTTTTTATTTAACGAATATTGTTTAATCATGAAGTAAAAAGGCTTAAAAAAATTATCTCGTGATTTACGGCTGTGTAATTAGTTTTTGTTTCCATCTATATTTAATACTCCATACAAATGCCGCAAGATTTAATATGATAGAAAATCTTGAAAAGTTTTTGACAAGACCTATGTAACTTTACAGAATATATATTCGGGCGTTACATGGAGGCTACGATTGTCCACATGGACATATGGATTTAGGCCTTGTTTAGTTCGTAAATTTTTTGGTTTTTGTTTACTGTAGCACTTTCGTTTTTATTTGACAAACGTTATCTAATCCCAGAGTAACTAGGCTCAAAAGATTCATCTCACAAATTACAGGTAAACTGTGCAATTAGTTTTTATTTTCGTCTATATTTAATGCTTCATGCATACGACTAAAGATTCGATGTGACGGAGAATCTTGAAAATTTTTACGAACTAAACAAGGCCTTAGTCTATGTACTGAAATTAAGTACAAATAGACTTGTGACCTTTAAATAAAGGATAATGTATGAGATACAGACGCATAAGCAAGGATCCAGATTTGATATTATTGAGTACACAATGATATTACAATCTTTTTTAGATATAAATACAGATATATACATGTAAGTAGTAAAGATGCCGAGATCTTTCTCATCGAACTTAAAATGGGAAAGACAAAGTGGAATCGTGAGAGACATAGCTACAAGTATACTCATGGTTAAATATTTAAAGTAGTTTATAACATTATGATTTATATCAAATCAGTTTACTCCTGTCCCAAAAATATTTGACCTTACAGGTATAGATGTTATCAAAATATTTGATCCTATAACATTCCAATACTCATTTATTTCTTCCAAATATATCTTTGTCTTTCCGCACTAGATCATCTCTTATATCTGTACCTCTGATTTTTGTTTTCTGCGCATCATATCTTTTCATTTCTAAAAAAATCATATGCCTATAATGTCAAATATTTAAAATGAAGAGAATAATTGTTTTGAATATTAACGAAAAAAGGCTTCTAGAAGCATGAGAGCTTTCGGAGGGGAGAAAAAACTTGATCCACCAACAGGGAAACATATACTCCGTAGGTCCAATGTTGTGAAAGATTTTGCACTAAAGTCGTTCTTTTGTCTAAAAGATTATTCTATTTTATTTTATTTGTACTGCCTTTGAATCGAGCATAAAGAATCTTGAACACCAGCAGCACCAGGTATTGGGAGTCGCTCACGTGATACCGCGTTTGAAATTTTGGTAGTGTTCCACTTTAGGCTGTTTACTTCTCAAAAATTTTACAATTTTTTTCAAAATTTTCACCGTATCGAATCTTATGACGCATATATAGAGTATTAAATATAGATAAAAAGGATAACTAATTATATAGTTTGTCTGTAATTTGTGAGACGAATTTTTTAAATCTAGTTAATCAATGATTGAATATCTGTTAAATACAAACGAAAATACTACTATATCCATTTAAAAAAATTTAACTAAATAAGGCCTTAATTTGGGTATTCCAAACCGATGGCTATATATCCTATCTTATCACAATGACTCGAGCAATAGTTTATCCTATCTTATCGGAAAAAGGCTGACGATTCCCGATACGTTCGGGTCTTCGGGATCTGCCCGCAAACTCTCCCGGATACGTGTACAGACTACAACACTCCGGGAAAACGTTGAACGAGTCGTCGAGTCCTGATGTGATGATAGCCTGCGCGCGGTTGTATTTCCTAAGCGTGAAGGAACCTGATAAATTCATCATAATCTTAAGATTAGGATTCGAAATTCCCGACCTAGCCCATTATCTTATTTGGATAATTTGGATATGGATAAAGTTGGCAACCGCGGTGTGCTAGTACTACACGCCTACACGGTCATCGCTGCCCCTTCCGCAAGACAGCGGCGACCGTGTCGGATGTCCCAGCAAACGCTCACACCGGTGGCGCCAAAAAGAAAAAAAAAATCGAAATCAACGACAATTATGTGTCTTCTCACTTGTCACTTTGTGCCAATCTCCAGTCCGTATAGATTTTTCCCGTCCCACAATCTCCGGTCTATATAGGTTTTGTCCTAGCAGTCCGTATAAGATTTTTGCCAATCTGGTATTCTTTACAACCCACAATCTCCGGTCCGTATAGGACAACCCGTCCCACAATCTCCAGTCCGTATAGGTTTTGTCCTAGCAGTCCGTATAGGATTTTTGCCAATCTCCAGTCCGTATAGGTATTCTTTACAATTTACAATAGCTATAATATAGATGTCCAAATCTAAATAGGACTACAAATATTTTATATAAACAGCCATAGAGAGATCAAAGCAAAAAAAAACAAAAAAAACAAAGAACAATTTCTCCAAATCACGACCAGCGCAAGCTGCCAAGTCCGCCCCTTGCGACGTGAGCTAGGGCCAGCGCCGGCTAGCGAGCCAATCTCGCCACCATGTTCCCTGCGAGAAAGGCCAGCGCCGACTAGAGAGCCAGCCTCGCCGTCACGTCCCCTGACAGGTAGGCCAGCGCCGGCCAGCGAGCCAGCGTCGCGGCGAGCCAGTCTCGCCGCCACGTCCCTGCGAGTCAGGCCAACGCCGGCTCGCGAGCCAGCCTCGCCGCCACGTCTCCTGCCAGGCAGGCCTGCAAGCCAGCGTTGTTGCCACGTTGGCCTCGCCGACACGTCCCCTGCCAGATAGGCCGCCGGCCAGCGAGCTAGCGTTGCTATCGCTGCCACGCGCAAGCCAGCAAGCTAGCGTTGCTGACACATCCCTTCCATCAAGATGTACACACCGGAGGTCAAGATGCGCCGGGTGCGAGCAGCATGGCTTACGCCAGCTTGCGCGCGATGGAGGCGCAACCCAGGATGCCGAAGCGCACGGGGCGCGGCGGCTGGTCTGGGTCTGGCGCCGCGGCGGATGAGATGGACGGCGGCCTGGTGCTCTTTGGCGTGGCCTTGATTTTGCATTAGAAACCGGAATACTTATATTTTTTTTCTCTTCTACCGGTTTGAAGCTACTGCCGATTCCGAGTCTACCATAGATTTAGGTGGCGGCAGAAAAAAAGTGGACAGACTGAAATTTTCCCTCTTTATAGATAGGTATAGATTAGATTGGCAAATTATAAATCATTCTAATTTTCTTAGACAATCAAAATATCTCAAGTTTAACCAAAATTATAAAGATTTGTGACATCACATAGATATACTATAAAGATAATAAAAAATCAAATAGTACTTATTTAGTATCATAAATATTATTAATTTACTATATAAAAATTTAGTCAAACTTTAGATGCTTTGACTCTCAAGAAAAGTTACAATTCACTTATAATTTTTGATAAAGGGAGTAGAATAGTATATGCATGATGATAAATTAATTTTATCAAAATTTATGGGTGAACTCATGATACAACATCTCATAAAGTATGGGCTAATTATACAAACCAAACCTCATATATTTTCAGCACCATAGAAAGAATAATATAGATTCCATGACATTGAAAAAATTCTCTATATTTATGCTATCTTAGGTGGAATAGCCAAATTAGTCCCTCATCTTTTATCTAAGGCTCAATTTAGTCCCTCAACTTCAAAGTTGGCCAAAGCAGTACCTCATCTTTAATTTTTTTTGTCCAAAATCGTTCTTTGTGCTGACATGGCAGTCCATTGTAGCAGCCCTATTGAGCAAATGTGATTGTGTTGGTAAATAGGCTGAGTGCTGTAGTTGGCATTGCTAGTGTAGGTAAATCTACTTCCTACTTTCATACTCAAGTTCATTGCAGTTTGGTTTGAACAACATTATATCATATCTCATTGAGTCTATTTTCACAATAAGCATATTTAGAGACACAAATATTATTAATATTTTCCTTAAATCTAGTCAAACTTAAGAAAGTCTAACACAAAATACCATATTTATTTCGGAATAGATGGAATATGCTTTTTTTAGAGGAGGGGTATGCTATCGATCCAATGAAAATTTGAATAACTTCTTTAAGTTCCATTTCATGGCTAGAACCAATGCAATTCATGTGAAATTAGCTTTAATGCATTGTATGGCTGCCAGGCTATCCAAAGCTATGGCCACCACTAGGCTTTGCTAACTACAACGACCAACATATGCAACATGGAGCGCCATATTGCATAAGGACAAAATTAAACCAAAATCGAAAGATAAGGGAATAGTTTGGCAATTTTGAGAGTTGAAGGACTAAACTAAACCTGAGAGGAAAGGTGGGGGATCTATTTTGGCTATTCCACCAATCCCAAAGACTTGAAGATTCCGTACGAGATAGTGATTTGACGCACTCACAGTCTGCCTTGTCTGCGTATTCCTAATACAAACCTCCTCAACTTCTGCAATTATCTTTCTTAAATTTAACTATATTTGAAAAAATATATCAACATTTGTACCTCCAAACAAGTTTATTACGAAAATAGATAGAATGGTCTATCTAATGATACTGATTATCTATCATAAATATTAATATTTTTGTTATATATATTTAATCAAAATTAAAAATATATACTTTTTGGAAGCAAGAATGATATTTTTATGGGGCGGAGGGGTTACGTAGCATAGATGCGTACAACACGTGTACAAGCCGTATTCCTATGAACATATATAAAAGATTGGACTAGTAAATCATGAAGTTTATAAAATCATCACAAAACATCTCGCTATCAAGGGCACCTTGTCTATCATTGAAAGATTAGAAATACTAAATCGTGAAAATAATTCTAATAAAATACAAGCACACGAGGATATGGACCCTGACTGTTTCAAAAAAATCACAATTGAGCCATGTTTACTTTGTTCGAATTCTGCAACTACTATAGCTTCTTTCTTTGGTACCCAAATAAACTTTCAGAGTTATCATAAGTCACACTTTTATAAGTAAACTAAGAAAACTATATTTCATGATATCTAAAGATACCAATTATATATCACAGATATTAATATTCTTTTCCTAGACTAGATTAAACTTATAAAAATTGACTTAGAATAGTGGTGGAAAACTTAAAAAGGTTGATTTATTTGGGGATGTGCCAGTAATTTCATGAAGCAACAAATCATGTTCATGCATACAGAGTACCCCTTTCGTCCTAAAAAGAGTGTTGCTTAAGATTTTATGAAAATAAAATTGATTAACTTTGATTAGAGTTATAGGAAACATTGGAAGAATTTCCTGCATTGCTGAATTTAGATTAATTTCAGAGAAACGTTGTACGAATAAAACAAAGGCTAAAGTAGCATGTTCATCGGACGTTTGAGTTGACTGAAAAGGTACTCAACGGAGTGGTGGTGCACTATGTTTGGGAAGGCAAATACTCAACGGAGTAAAAGTTTTGCCATGCTTGTGCTTTTTATATTGTATAGGAGCACTTTGTCTAGGAAGGCAAATAAAAATTTTAGCATGCTTGTACTTCTATATATATTGTTTAGGTCAACGTCCGTTTACTTTTGCATTTTTCTATGATATATATCATAATTTTGCCATGCTTGTGCTTTTATATTTGTATAGGTGCACTTTGTTTGGGAAGACAAATAAAAATTTTAGCATGCTTGTAGTTTAGGTCAACATCCGTTTACTTTGCTTTTTTTTTTGTAAGATATTATATGGAATTATTCTCCACTACTGATAAGTCAAAAAAAATCAAATTATTTTCATGCGTTGAAGCTTCATTAATATTTTAAAAAATGGAAGCAACCAGCATTGAAAACAATTAGTAAGAAATGAACATATGATTCCACCAAAAAAATGAATTGATTAGTATACCTGCCTGGACTGGGAGCGGATCGGAGGACCTTGTCAAAGAGATGCCTAATAATAACATGATAGTTAACCGTTTACGCCATAATAAATATTAGTAATAACAACTGTATATTCCATTAAAGTTAACCAGCTCTACAAGTCCACATCACGTCACGCCCTCTGGATAACCCTAGGAAAATAAATAAAGTCAATAACGTTGATCGGGATATTCGGATTGGCCAATCGCGAATCATCCGGTTCGATCCATTCCATTCGTCCTTTGTACCGGGCCGCTTCTCTGGTGGGCCAATTCTTGCGGACCAGCACGGCGGGAGGCTCTGGCTGACAGCCTGACAGGCCGGCCTGCCCCCGCGCTCGTGCGGAGGCTGTGTCCACGCCGAGTGGGCCCAGAGCTGCTTAAATGCCCACGTGGACCCTGTGGCGCCCAACCACGTAGTGAGAGGCAGTGTGGCGTTCTGGGCGCTTCTGTGCTCCGGTGCCCATCTCCGACAAGACGAACGCGACACATCCGTCCGCATCTGCGCTTGGAAAAAAAATTGTGCACCGGCAACAAAGTTCAACAGGTACAACATCAGTCGTGACTCGTGATGAGGCTATAAATTATTGGTCTCGTGCGGATCGGAGTGAAGGTTTTTTTGGTTCAGAGAGCGGCGCAATGGCGGGCGGCGGTGGTTCGTCGCCGGCAAGGCTAGCTCTGCTGCTGATGGCGGTGGCGGTCGTGGGTGGCGGCGGCAAGGTGGTGCAGGTGGAGGAGGCGCACCGGCGGAGCATGCTGGCCAATGGCCTCGGCTCGGCCCCTCCCATGGGGTAGGGTAACTCAGTCTCTTCTGGGGGGTTTTTCCACCCCAGCTTGTGTGATGAGATGTTGCCAAGTGTGTCTGGTTTGTGATTTTGATTTCTGAGCGACCGCGCAAACGCAGGTGGAACAGCTGGAACCACTTCCAGTGCGACGGCAACGGCGAGGTGGTCATCAGGGAGACCGGTACTTTCACTACTTCTGTTCTTCAGTTTCCTTCTAGCACTCGAGCTTTGCTTACTGAATAAAGCAGCTGAAGATGAGCTCGCTCTTTTATCTGTTTCTTTCTCGGTTGCCGCCCATGCCATGGATGGTCCTCACTCAGCTGACGCACTCGTGTCGACTGGACTCGCTGCTCTCGGCTACAGATACGTCAACATCGGTGCGCCAGCTCACTCGCTCTAGTCTCCCGGCTTCTTCAGCTACTTCTTGATGCCTCTTCTTTTCTGAACGATAACCCCCCAAAAGAAAATCGAACTGGATTATCATACGTGTTCTTGTTCCTATCTCGCTTTCTCAGATGATTGCTGGGCAGAGCCAAAACGTGATGCTAAGGGGAATCTGGTGGCCAACACCAAGACGTTCCCGCAGGGGATCAAGGCGCTGGCGGATTACGTCCACAGCAAGGGGCTCAAGCTCGGGATCTACTCCGACGCCGGGTGAGATTCAAGACAACCCTGCTTCTGCTTCTGCTTGCCCACACCACTCGGGGGAACAAATTGTCTCTGCAGGTTCCAGACCTGCGCCAAGGTGCAGCCCGGGTCCCTCGGCCACGAGGAGCAGGACGCCAAGACCTTCGCGGCATGGGTGAGCTCAAAGGCAGCAGCCGCAGCAGCAGCAGCATCTGCCCCCATCTGATACCAATTTTTTCTTCTTCAAGGGAAGATCATGTGATTTGTGATGTGTTCATTGGCATCACGCAGGGAGTGGATTACCTCAAGTACGACAACTGCAACAACGGCGACCTCAAGCCGCTGGAGAGGTCAGGCTCACAAATGCCCTTTCCCTGTCCATCTCAACGTCTCCTCCCTGCCTGCTGCGATGATCGCATCGGCATCGTGACTGTCTGAGGCAGGTGCTGCAGGCAGCCGAGTAAAAATGTTCCTACCTGACAGGTTTTCACGTGAACAACACAGGTACCCGGAGATGAGCAGAGCACTGATGAAGGTGGGGCGGCCGATCTACTTCTCCCTCTGCGAATGGTACAGCTCTTGATCACCATGATCGGTTGTTTCGTGACCAGTCAGTGACTCATGCTGCTCTCTCTCGCCTTGCCGGCGATCGATCGGGTATCGCTAGGGGCGACATGCACCCGGCGAAGTGGGGCGCGGCCTACGGCAACAGCTGGAGGACCACCAACGACATCGCCGACACTTGGGACAGGTCACAACATCTCTCACTCACACTGCCTGCATTCTTGCGTTGCGGCGTCGCCGCCGTTGTCCCTGTTCTAGATTGTCACTGAAAGGGGATACCTGTCGTCTGTCGTTGCCGGCGTTGTTCCAGCATGATCGCCACGGCGGACCAGAACGAGGTGTGGGCGGAGTACGCGCGCCCCGGCGGCTGGAACGGTCTGTGCAGTGCATCATCACCAATATTTGCCGGATCCTAAATCGTCTTCCGAAAACGTGTTTCCATGTTCGTACTCCTCCAATATGCATGGTGGTTTGGCGTGCAGATCCGGACATGCTGGAGGTGGGCAACGGGGGCATGACCAACAGCGAGTACGTCGTGCACTTCAGCCTCTGGGCGATCTCCAAGGTGAGACTGCACGCATACATACATACCTGTAACCTGCTCTCTCTCTGCATCTTGTTGCAGGCAGTACAGACAGAGAGTTTCTTTCCTGAACTTGTCCAATGAATATGTGCATGCAGGCGCCTCTCATCATCGGCTGCGACGTGAGGCACATGTCGCAGGAGACGTACGACATCCTGGCGAACAAGGAGGTGATCGCCGTCAACCAAGGTGAGAGAGCGCGCTGACGAGCGTGACCACTCACAGTCACCTTCCCAGTTTCAGTTTACTGACGGGGAGACGATGGACGGTTTTCTGTTGTTGTGTTTGTGGCCGGCGGCATGCGTTGGCGTTGGCGTTGCCGCGTACTGCAGACCCGCTGGGCGTGCCGGGGAAGAAGGTTCGGATGGAGGGCAGCAGCGAGATCTGGGCGGCGCCGCTCTCCGAGTACCGGACGGCGGTGGTGCTCCTGAACCGGCACGCCAAGGACCAGGCCACCATCACCGCGCACTGGGACGACATCGGCCTCCCCGCCGGCACGCCCGTCGAGGCCACGGACCTCTGGCTGGTACGTGTACGTACGCGCTGCCGTCCGCGAACGACCGAGCGAGCCGTGACTGACTTGACTTGTTGTGTGTGTCGACGCGTCGCAGCACGAGACGGTGGACGCCACGTTCACGGACACGATGAGCTTCGACGTCGCGCCGCACTCGTGCAGGATGTTCGTGCTCAAGCCCAACATCCACATCCGGTGAACTAGCTACACCGCGCCGGCCGGGGCGCGCGCGTACGTACGGCTCTTCATGGCGACGACATCACCACCGGTGATACCATACCTGCAGGCGATTCACTTGCACTGCAGGCTGATTGCATACACATGGGTGGAATCAAAATCAATCACCAAGAGTGTTTTACTGTTCCTTTTGTTGTTGTGCCCGTGCACGCATTTGTGTTTTCTCTGAATGGGGAAAAAGATGCTCTCGACTCAAACTGAGATACTGGGCCCTCATGGTGGCCTGTCGGCATGTTGTAGCGAACCAATGGAGAGCAAAACGCGGCCCAGCCCAGCCCAGCCCAGCCCAACTGGAACCGAAATCCACCGCACCGGCCCAGGCAGGTTTGCCATCCAAAGTTCCAAACCGCATTGCGTGCACAGCGTCGGAATTACGTAGTACTCCCTAATAAGGTCAAGGAAACGAACCATGCTGAAGCTGAACTGTCCACTACAGATACAGTTTCACTAGTCTACACTCTACAAACGATGCCTATGCATGATAGTACAGTATGTAGTAACATCAAGGAAACAACTCTAGCCGGCTCTGCCACTAGAAAATCTAATGGCAGGAGATATAATGAATATCACTTTTTTTTGTTGGGTCTGAGATACAGAGATACAAAAGCCATCAGTCATTGCTGATCCCTCATATCATCATCATACCAGACCAAGTGCGTATTGCACTGCGTTCCGTTTGCAAATTAAACCAGACAATGGGGAGGGGGAGCACCGCATTTCTCTTTCTGTCTCTTGTGTGCCAGAGCCAACTGCCAAAGCTAACAGGGCTGTCTAGTGTTGTCTGTTGGTGCCTTCTATCATGTGTCCGGTAGCCTAAGTCAGCTGCCTACCGTGCATAAGCTGATAAGCAAGCAAAAGCATGGTATAAATTTCGAAGGAGGAGGAAGTTGCAGCATCCCACTGGAAATTTCATCTCCTTGATTTGATCACTTCAACAGTTCTGTGTAGTGGCCATGCATGTCTTCAGCAGTGGCCTAATCTTGCATTGCGTGGATAGGAATAGGATTAGCCAATCCAGTCGTCTCTGTTGTTCATCTCCTGTCACAGGCAAATTAAAAGCCCGTGTCAGCTACGTTCAACGATAGAGACTGGAGGATTTGAAGACGACCCGGTGATGTGTGTCCCCTTTGCAGCGTTGTTGTCCCAAGCGATCGACACAGCGGGATACGGATCGAAGGCGAGCGAAATGCATGGAAGCTAGCTAACGCGCAGACGATCGATGAGACCGCGAGCGCGATGGCGTCGACCGAGCGCTCTCGATCCGACACGTGGCGGCCGTGTGGTCGTTCACCGTCCGATCGCTGCCGACCACGGACCACCACATCCACATGGATGGATCATCCTCCATCTCCTGACCATGAAGCACATCAGCAGTAGTAACTACTGCTAGTAGTGTTTGAATGAGGCCTTGTTTAGTTCCCAAAAATTTTGCAAAATATAAATAGTACCATTTTCGTTTGTATTTGACAAATATTATCTAATCATGTACTAACTAGACTCAAAAGATTCGTGTCGTCAATTTCGACCAAACTGTACAGTTAGTTTTTATTTTCGTCTATATTTAATACTTCATGCATACGTCTAAAGATTTGATGTGACGGAAAATCTGAAAAATTTTGCAAAATATTTTAAGAACTAAACAAGCCCAAGAGAAAACGCTGGTCCTATTCCTACCAAACGGCGCCGCGTCGTGACTTGCCAACCACCGCGATGGTGGAAAGACAACGCAGGGAGGCAATCAGGACAAGTTGTTGTGTTGGCGCTCCTGACATTTTAAGCAAAGAGATCAAATTAGAGGTGAGATAAAGGGCAACGGATCTAGTGCAAACTCATCTCTCGTGTAAACTGTGAAAACTCTAATCTGGACCACAGGATGTTGATGCAAGGGGTACGGATAGATTGGGTAATTTTGCACTTAACCGCCCGCTCTTAATCACACTTTTACAAACCTCTCCTTCCACCTCTCTCATGTGCCCCCTTGGATCAACATCGTGCGGTCCAGATTAGAGTTTGCACAGTTTGCACGGGAGATGAGTTTGCACTAGATCCGTTGCCGAGATAAAGAATAAAAAAAAAAGGAATCCCACTGCCTGTACAGCAGGGAAGGCATACCGGCCGGCCGGAACATCACTGATCAGCGCATGCTTTCCAATACAAGCAGCAGGCTGCAGATTTCCGGACTCTGGTCTGCTTCCCCGTTGCTTTTCAAGTAAACAACCACAGACATGCGTTGCGTTGAACAGCCTTGGGCGCCACCGCATTTCCATGGCAATGGCAGACAAACGCAATGGTGGTTAGTGCCTTCAATTCTTCCATGTATCCAGTAGCCTAACCTCTAGGCGTCTTGTGCATTGTATATATAGTAGAGCAGAAGGGCCAGTTAGTGTCAAATCAAAAGGAGGCAGTTGTAGTTAGCACTGGGTTTATTGAATAAAAAACCTCCTCCTTGATCACCACTTGAGCGGTTGTAGGTGCATGCAGAGATCATATCGTCAAATCATCACGGTTGCTGGCCGAGGAAGATGATACTTATCCTTGGGTAGTTAATTACCCACACTGAACGGATATGACGGATGAATTGATTTCCTGTCAGCAGCTTAATCAATCCATAACCGATCGCTTGTCACAAGCAATGCCAGCGCTGCTGCTACTGCTACGTAGCCTAGGTAGCCTCTCTGCAGCTGAATGACAGCGACGACGCAGGGGAAGAAGACACGGCCGGCGTTGATCAATCATTTAACCCTTTTTTTTTCCGTTCCCTTGTGCTCGACAGGGACTACAGCACAGGGGGTGTGTGCAGTGCAGCTTCGAAGCCATTCCAAACAGCGTCGTCCAGAACAATCCAAAGAGCGTTTGTTCGCCGACACTACTAGCCAGCCCCGGTGTCACCGCCGATCATGCGTCACAAAAAAAAAGTCACATGGAGGTGGCGCCGCAGGTGTGTACGTGTATCCTTCGTTCCTTGGCCATGGAGCCATGGCCGGTGCGATGAAATCATGGGCTCAGCTGCTGTTACACGTACACGCACAGTCCGTCGACAGTTGTCGAGTCACTATACGCATGCAATCTGCTCGATCACTGCCTGTCTGTGACGTTTATGTGTGGAGGTAGGTCGCGCGGCGACGGTGCTGTGCTCCGACTAATTAACCATCTCTGCAGGGCTAGAAACATGGATCCGTACGTGCAATATGCGCATGATTGATGATTGGTATGGTAGGCAGGCCGCTACGAGCTGCAGTGCAGAGTGTTCGACACTGAAAATGTAAATACGGGCCACGCGGAGCAGGCGCATGGAGCCAGGGAGGCGGGCAGGCCAGGTTGGGACCAGTGCGCGCACATCAGGTCGATCGAGCACGACGTCCTACGGTTTGCCAAGTCGTTGAATATGTGTGTGTGGACAGTGCCGGCCCTGAATTTTTTGAGGCTCGGGGCGGAAAAAAAATTTGGAGCCCTTTATACATTATTAAGTTCCTAAAAATTAAAAAAAAATTAAAATTTTTCGTCACATCGAATCTTACGGCACATGCATAAAACACTAAATGTAGTCAAAAGCAAAACTAATTACACAGTTTGCCTGTAAATCGCAAAATGAATCTTTTGAGCCTAGTTAGTCCATGATTGAATAATAATTGCCAAATAAAAACGAAAGTGCTTCAGTACCTAAAACAAAAAAAAATTAGGAACTAAACAAGGCTTAAGGAAATTTTTTTGGTTTTAGCTACTGTAGCACTTTTGTTTATATTTGGCATATATTGTCCAATTATAGACTAACTAGGATCAAAAAATCCGTCTCACAAATTACAGGTAAACTGTGTAATTAATTATTTCTTTTATCTTTATTTAGTGCTCCATGCATGCGTCTAAAAATTCGATGTGATGAGAAATCTTAAAAAATTTTAGAAACTAACAAGATTGTAGTTGTGGTTATTCTGATTGGTTCCCCTCGCTAAATTTTAGTAACTTTAATAGCTAAATTTTCAAACACACTGACTAAAAAAGAGCTAAAATAGTTTAGTTACACAAGTCACCCAAGAGTAGCTAAAATAGTTTTAGCTGGCTAAAATTTAGCAGGGGAAACCAAATAGGACCTAAATATTCTACATCGTAAGCCAAAACTAAGCAGAAAAAATATTGAATAGTATTGAACAACGTTGAATATCATTGTTTAATATAATAGTTCGGAGGTGTAGAATAGTACTTGTATATACTCATAAATACTTAACTCTACATGCAAAAGCAATATTCATATGCAACAATTCATATAAATATACAAATACATTAAAGATTATTGTATGGTTTGCATATTTGGGGGTGGGGCCCTGTCTAATTGGGGGCCTAGGGCGGCCGCCCCGCTTGCCCGCCTCCAGGGCCGGGCCTGTGTGTGGATAAGGAGTACTAGCGATGAGGAGTTAGACTGATGATGTGGAGCTTGCGTCGAACAAGTCAATCGAATCGAGTCAAGTGAGGCCTTATTTAGATGTAAAAAGTTTTTTGAATTTTAACATTATAGTATTTTCGTTTTTATTTGACAAACATTGTTTAATTATAGAGTAACTAGACTTAAAAGATTCGTCTCGCGATTTACAGTTAAACTGTACAATTAGTTATTCTTTTTATCTATATTTAATACTTCATGTATGTGCTGCAAGATTCGATGTGACGGGAAATCTTATAAAATTTTGGATTTTCGGGTGTATCTAAACAAGGCCTGAGCATGGTGCATGCGTCGTCCCCAGCCGGTCCCCAGTCCGCCGCGGCGCCGGCGCGACGCGTGAACTGCGGGATCCCGGCGGGTTTGGGTGGCCGTTTCGATCGATGCGCTGCCGGCACACCACCGTATACCTAGTCGGCAGGATCGGAGCCCAAACAATACTAAATACTGATAGATTTGGTTGATAAGCTTAAACGAACAATCGATCGCCTCTCCCACGGTCCCACCTGCCTGCCACTTCTAGGTTCCGTGCGAGCAAGCAAGCAAGGCTAGCCTCCTTCCAGTCACCGGCATCAGTTTCGTCACCCGGCTGCGTTTGGCCGCCAGCTAGCGAGCTGACTCCTCTCGCGGGGGATAAAGCTAATCCCTCCCGGCCGGATTGCATTGCATACTCTACGCTGATGTGGTGCAGCTCAAATGCACACGGAACGGATGCAGTACTGTCCTGTCTAAGGAAGATTATATAGAAAATGGGTTAATGTGATCCGCTCTAGCTTGATGACAAGAAAATAAAGATAAAGATCCGCCTTCTTGGTCGAGCGTGGCCGCCACTTCGGCGTTGCTGCAATTTCCAGCAGATTTTACCATCTCTTGCGGGCGGTCGTCGTATCTGTTTGTTGGTGCTTAAAATCAGGACCGGGATTATGTGGGGAACAGATCGTGGAGCCAACGATCCTACCCTCCAATGGCTGGTGATCACGCGTTTCGCTGTCCATCCTCCTGCCAGCCGACCCATGCAGTTAGTGCAAGTGCGTTCAGAAATCGTCAAATCTACAAGATCACTCAAATTGAGCTTATGTTGATGCTTACACTGAAATGCTATGAGAAGAAAATACTGTTTGTTAAAGTAGTGTATCATAAAAGGGACATATATAGTTATCACCAAGCCTTTTGTTTTTGCATTTCTTTGAGGGAGACGATAAGCATGCATAGATATGGATCGAGTTGATCACACCACCATATATCACTATCAGGAGGAAACAATTGGCCCAGTTTTGCTATTGCCCAATGGAGTACAAATCTTTCCAGTTCCATCAGGATACAAATTAAAATTAAACCACCCAATCCGATGTTATCTTATCTGAATTTCTGCGGCTGGCGATGGGACCTCCGATCCAACGATCCACTACGCAACAAGGTCAACAATCTCTCCCAACAGAGGCCAGTGGTACGACGCTGTATTCTATCCGCGGTGTTGTTGGCCAACTCTGTTTTTTTTTTCTTTTTCTGTTTATTCGAATCTGTCCATTTCATTTCCTTTCACGTCAGGCACACCGACTCCTTCGTCCTGGGTCTAGCCACTACGACGACCATCATGCAGCAACTCGATATGGTTACTAGAATTGTTAATGGCGAAAGGATTAATTAGAGCCCAAGCGATCAGGTGACATGACGACATCGTCCACTAATGACACACGAAAACGGCGACGAGAGGAGGAAGAGGCAGAGATCATCATTTATCACTATCCAAGTCCACTCCACTAGCCGCCGCATGTGCCCAACGAAACCACCCATCATGCATTTGTCCACCGATAACGCCGAGCGCCGAGCTCCCAATTTCTCTCAGGGCCACTACACTACACTACACTACACTACACTACACTACACTACACCGTCTGAAAGTCTGAACGCGCTCCCAAGGATCAATTAGCAGGTCGGATCCAGATTTCATCGTTCATTCATGGCTGGAGGCCTGGAAGGAGTGGAGATAGAGTGGTCTTGTCGCTTTGGTGTGAGTCAACATCCGGTTCTACATCTACATGCCCATGTTCCGCGCCGTATATGCCCACTCGAATATGCCCACTCGAACAGCCACAATGGTTTTTGGTCCTGCTCTGCAGTCTGCACGAATCGGGGTCCTGTTCGCAACACTTTTGTCTTTATTAATAACCACTTGTATATAAGTTAGAATTTTACAGCTAGCTATGAATGTTTTTCTGTCACAACAAATCAGCAATAGTATCGATACGAGTATGAGCCGTTTTTATAGCCACCCGAGCATGTTAAGGCCTTGTTTAGTTGGCAAAATTTTGGTTTTTTTAGTTACTGTAGCACTTTCGTTTTTATTTGACAAACATTGTCCAATCACGGAGTAACTAGGCTCAAAAGATTCATCTCACAAATTTCAGGTAAACTGTGTAATTAGTTTTTATTTTTAT
>Ga0182004_10000403_pt1 | contig 25351 bp, 21 predicted proteins | sample Sormic07211540_1_FD_120479 | JGI IMG/M metagenome (GOLD analysis project Ga0182004, IMG submission 120479) | Endophyte microbial communities from Sorghum bicolor roots, Mead, Nebraska, USA - 072115-40_1 MetaG | ecosystem: Host-associated > Plants > Roots > Unclassified | place: USA: Nebraska...
CCTCCTCCTCCTCCTCCTCCTCCTCCAATTCCGTCCCCCTAGCCAGGCACCTAGGCAGCCTCCCGTCGCTGCCCGCCGGCTTCTCGGGGCACGACGACGCCCCCGGCATCCAGGCCCGTGGCCACTTCCGCGCGGCCGCGTGGCAAGTCGGCAACTGTATTCCCTCCCTCTCGATTGACCAGTAGACTGCAGTGTTGTGCTTAGCAGCTTATGGAAACTGTAAACACATGATTGAAGTATTGATTCATTATTTCATCCCATTTTAATTGTCGGTTGTTAATTTTTAATCAGTTCATGTAAGAAAAGGAATGGAAGTTAATTGGCTAGTTAAAAACATGAATCCTTGTAAGTATTGCTCAATTTGATAGAAATACTCTACTAGTTTTTTTTTGGCAGAAATTCTCTATATGTATTATTTGACAGAAATACATAATACTCAACAGTTGATTTTTTTTTTGGTTTTGAATTTAATGTCATCATCAATTTACATGGTGAATTGGCCTTGATGCTAAGCCATCTTAAAGCTCCATTCCTGGATCCACCACTGGGTATGCCCGCCCCTTATCTTCTCTTTCTCCTGTGCAAAACTGAGCACCCGAACCCTCATTTAAGCTATTTGGCCATCTGTATTCGGATCGGATCTAACCACAAGCGTATACATGTAGTATGCCTACTAATTTTGATTTTCCAAAAATTATCCCATCTCCTTTATTGGATCCGCACCTGGTAGCCACGCATGCGCAGCCATGGGCGAGGACCGATTTACCGAGCTGCCAAGAGAATTTCTAATTTCAATTTTTTATCTGGTCCTAGCATAATTGATATCGTCATTCATTGATTCAGTTAATCAGTGTGCATTTTCTACCTGTAGATAGTAGAGCTTTGCAAATATCGACTAATTTGAAGACTTAGTTGGCAAGATCTGTTTGTATTTTTGGATTGGGGTTATTTTTTTTTAAAGCTGGACTGGACATTTTATTTTGGCTTGGGAATGACAATACCCATATTTTGTTGTCTTGCTGCATGCCACTACAAATGCTGTTTAAAACTTTGGTTTCAACATACTTATTGAGCAGAAATTTTACGTTACCCATTTATTATGCTAGCATATGTCTTTCATTATCAACTATTTTCTTATTTCAGCATGTTTTTCCCAGAATGAGTAGATGCAGACCATAAAGCGCTTGCCGAAGAGTGTCCATAGTTCCTTGCGCTCAAGTGTTATTCTGTCTGACCTGCCAAGGGTTATTGAGGAGTTGATATATAATAGCATTGATGCGAACGCGAGTAAGGTATTGCTTTACATGTGGAGAAGGGAAAAACAACGTATAATGTCTTCTATGCCATGCATTATCAACATGCATTTGTTCTATTTGAATTTCAGATTGACATCGCAGTAAACATCAGAGCTTGTTATGTAAAAGTGGAAGATGATGGTATGTACCTATACTTTTCTTTTTTCTGTAAAAAATCTTATAGATGTTTATCTTTCAAAAACATTATTGCCATATATCGTACGAATTGCAGGTTGTGGTATTACACGAGATGAATTGGTTCTTTTGGGAGAAAAATATAGTAAGCCAGAACTTATTATTATTTATTTTCTATCTTTCTCAGTTTTCCTTCATTTCATGAGACTGTTTGTTATGTTAAATTCTATCGCTGTAAATGATACAACATAAAGAAAAATGGTTTTCTGGATGTTCATCTTATTCTACAGATATCAGATGCAGAATAGTGAATTCCTGATTTGCTTAGGACATAACAACAAAAATGACATCCATTCTGTTTGTTAAAAAACATTATTATTTTTATTTATTTAACAAGCTGGGAGCCCTGCCATTAGTGCTAAAACTGACTATGTTACTTGTTTTTCGTTAAGCATAGGGCATAGGCTCATTACCTGAAATGTGTGTAGGTTCTGAATGACTAAAAATACTCAATGGCAGCATGTGGTTCAACTGTGCTAATGATACATACTTTGCTTTTACTATAACTGTATAACAGCAACATCCAAATTTCATAATGTGATGGTCAACGAGGAGCTTAGTTCCAGAAGTTTTGGACGAAATGGAGAAGCACTCGCATCACTTTCTGATATCTCTGTGGTTGAAGTCAGGACGAAAGCTCGTGGGCGACCAAATTCATATTGCAAGATAATAAAGGCATGATCGTAACACTGAGCTTCTTTAATCATGATTTATCCATTGTTAGTGCATCTGAGTTCTTGTGACAATTGCACAGGGATCTAAATGCTTACATCTGGGGATAGATGACAAGAGGGAAGTTGTCGGCACCACTGGTAACTGTTTTATTTTCTCCTTGAAACAGAGTAGTGGCAGTATATTCGTAATAGTACATAGTGTAAGATGATGACAGCCTATTCAAGACCCCACTCGTGGCTGTTAGTTATATTTTTCTGATGTTATGGGATCTAGTTATCAGGCCTTTCATCTTTGCAGTTGTTGTTCAGGAGCTTTTTTACAACCAACCAGTACGGAGGAAACAAATACAATCTAAGTATGTGATAACTGTTACTACTACCTGTCAATATATTATTTGATTGATATTTATCTGTATCATATTTCTGTAGCGAGAAAAGAGAACTACATCATGTGAAGAAGTGTGTCCTGCAAATTGCACTTATTCATCCACAGATTTCACTGAGACTCCTTGATATTGACAGGTTATCTATTGTGCTAAGCTTAAAGCATTAATTTTTACATTTATTACAATTTTACTTGTACAGCACATGTTGACATGCCTGTTTTATTAATGCAGTGAAGATGAGTTGCTATACACAGCTTTTTCTTCATCCCCTTTGCCTCTCATATCAAAATTTTTTGGGGATGATGTCTCCAGATGTCTCCATGAGATAACTGCCTCCGACCAGGGTTGGGTTCTTTCAGGTCACATATCTGGACCTGCAGATGTGTTTTGTACGAAGGTAAAATCACTGTTTAAGCTATGACCTATTGAAGCTAAAGTTTGATGATGTGTTTTCAGTAAGTTCAATTCTCCTTTTCAGGATGTCCAGTACTTATGTATCCTCCTCACCAATCCTCCGTTATATACTTCTATTTGTTATTTTCAAATTCTTGGAGACGTCCTTGACTTTTCAAAGATATCAACTCAAGGTTCGTGAATAGGAACCCGATTCATAATATGCTCAATAATCTGGCATCTAGTTTTCAATCTTCTATTATAAGCGAGAATGAAGAAGATGTTCAGAGCAGGAAGAGGCAGAAGACTGATATCTACCCTGCTTTTATACTAAACTTTTACTGCCCTAGATCCAGCTATGATCTACATTTTGAGCCTACAAAAACCATTGTGGAATTCAAGGTGATTCACTAAAGCTCTATGCTTTTGAGTTTCCTTGTTTATAGTAAGCTTCATTTGTATCTAATGTTTGGTTTAGCCACCTCTTGTACAACACCCTGGGCTTCTCCTAAATATTAATAGGTGGTTCTCCGTTCTCCTGCCAGTTACTATTTTTCTGTTGTTAAAAAATGTAGCTAACGTTCCTGTATGAGTAGGACTGTGTCTTAGGCAAAATGTCTTTGTGCCCATTTGGAAACATGGCATTATGTTGTTTCATCTCTAAATAGTTTACTCTCTGTAGCTGGCTAATTAATCTCCCTTGTTTTCCCCATTTCTAGGATTGGCGAACTGTCTTGGTTTTCTGTGAACAAACTGTCACAAACTACTGGAAGAAGCATCAACTGCAATCACCAAAAGGTTAGACAATGTGACCTCAATGTTCCTTGCTTATGTCTTTGTGAAATGGACAATTATTGGTGTGAATGCATTGTAACCTTTTTATTAGCAGATGGAGATGGAGGTTGTGCTGATGGTACCCATGTGCCTCAGAAAAATCATGGTTGGTGACTTGTTGAACAGACTTCAGTTTTGTATCTTTTTATCTGTTAAGCTTCTGAGCTTTTCTCATACGGTGCTGTTGCAGTGAAATTGGATAAGGGCCTCCTGAAAGATCATAATGTGCAGAACGAGAAAGAGTACGCTGACTTCGAAAACACTCAGCATAGGAATGCAGTCAGAGACACCAACAGTGATATGAGTTCCACAAGAGCAACAAGAAATTCAGGCTGCTTTTCTTTTGTTATGGAACCATCCATTCAAAATGTCTGTTTCTCTGGAAGGATCACTAATTCGTTCTGCCTGAATGACAATGTTGCCAGTATTGATTACAAGTTAGGGTATAAGCAAATGCATTCTCCTGGAAATGGCAGTTGTATGTGGTTAGATGATGGCTCTTCCCAGTTAGATGATGACATTTCAAGTGTTAACCCAACTTGTTGGAAAAGGCAAAGGACAGAAGGTATATTCCATGAGTATGCATATTCTGGTAATCTTGGAATGCTGGAAGATGTGCCAACTGAAGTTTTTTTTGCTCACAAACAAGAGTCTGAGCTGATTGGTCCAGAAGTTGAAATACCAGAATCTTGCTTCAGGGTTCTCAATAGGCCAAATGGAACGACACCTGATTTTGTGCAAAATAAAACCAGCTTAAAGGCACAAACCTCAGGCTGGGATGGATTATATGACAAGTTTGATAAATTAAATGGGGATCGCTTATTCAATGAAACTACAGAAACAATCACTGATATTTCTTACCCAAAGATGTTACAGTTCAGTAATGGATTTTATCATGATGATGGTAGCACTTCCAGGGGCTCCTGTAGAGTTTTGAGAAAGTTCAGCGCCAGTAAGAAGTTGGGGACTGCAGCTGGATGTGTTGAAGGGTTAGAGGCTGATGCTAACCAGATGAATTTCCCTGATATTCATGCTCTGTGGAACAGTGACTTGATAGATAGGTCCTCCATCAAGGATACTTTAAATCATTTTCCTCATCCATCCTTGTTGGCTGATACACCTTGCAGTCATCCAAGGACCTTGCACACACTTTACAGGAAATCAGATAAATGCTTTCGTTCTTGGAACTGTGATAATGTTGACAGCAATGTTAGATTTGATGTGGACAGATTTAGCAATGATTCATCTACAATATTTGAAGGAATTAAACATTTCAATAACTTTGACAATGAAATACATCCGCTTAATTACTTCAATAATAAGTGTGGTTCAACCGACCAGCTTGGTTCTGAAGAAGACCTGATAACTTGGAAATCAAAATTTGACATGAGGTTGTCAGTCAATATTTCTCCTGAGAGAAGTGATAATGGTCGCAATTTGAATGTTCCTTCTTCGAATATGGCAAATGGCAGCCTGCTTACTCAAAATCTGCTGAATCAACACAACTCTGGACTAAATCAGAGACCCAGGACTTCCAAGGGTAGATTTAGGAGTCAATCTGCTCCACCATTTTATAGAGGGAAACTGAAATTCTCTAGATTAAATGTGCCACTGAGCAAACCAAGCACAGATAGCGATAAAGATATCTGCATCAATAACCCCGAAGGTACATCCAAACTTTGGCCCTTTTTGAATTGCATTTTTATGGGAACTAACATTACACACTTCTAATCAAATGCAGAAAATCCACCTGCACCTGCACCTGCACCTGTGGATATCTCATGTATGAGTTCAACACAGCCTGTTCCTGAGACTGATAGCAGTGGATTTCTGGACCTAAATTTCAGGTATACTCATCTTGCCTAGTTTCCTGGATATACCTTTAGTACTTGTAAATATCTTTCTATGCCCGTCGTTATACACTCTCATTTGGGACAGCTCGAACATATTTGTGAAAATGTCTGAAGTTGCATGTTCTGACGGGATTGAGGACTCCACTGCTCAAATAACTAAATGGCGAGATGACCCTGTCCAGCATACAGTTAAGCATGCATTTGAGTTTGGGATATTAACATAGAGAGTTCCATACGTCCTTGCTACTATGCATCTTGCTATCTTCTGAGTGCTTTACCTCCCTTTGTAGGCTTTGAACTCGTCAATGCATGGTCCTTTTGGATGCTACGATGATATACTTAGCATTTCTTCTGGGACCTTACATCTCTCTTGTAGTTCGCTAATTCCTGAATGTGTTGACAAGAACTGCTTTGAGGAGGCAAGGGTTTTGTTGCAGCTGGACAAGAAATTTATTCCTGTCATATCTGGGGAAACTATCCTCCTTGTCGATCAGGTTCAAATTTTCTCATTTAGCAAGGGGCCAGGTTCATAATTGATACCGTGGTTTTTTAGGGCTTTGACAACATTGTTACAGATTCTAGCATATTATCTATTCCTGTTATTTTTGTTGGAATAATCATGTTGTGGAAATACTATTTAGTGCCTGCTGCATTTGATCAGGTAAATCATGGGCAAAATGCTCATGATGTGTACCTGCTGCTTAAATTTTTATTCAGGAAACCTTTTGGTCACCTTTCTTGTTACTGCTACAGTTTTAACTATTTTTAGGGAAATACTTGTCCTTTTAATATTGTTAAGTGCACAATAGTTTCTAAATATGAAATGCTGATTTAATGGTTTTATTTTCAAAAAGATTTAGTAAGTTATGTCCTTTTTTACTGTCATGTACAGCATGCAGCTGATGAAAGGATACGTTTAGAGGACCTCCGTAGCAAGGTTGTTAATACATTGACCAGGAACAACTATTCAACATTGTTTTATGCTTTTCATACTCGTACACTGATGCGATCTGCAGGTTTTATCAGAAGAAGGACATGGAGTTAGTTACTTGGACTCTGAGGAAGAATTGGTATGTGATATAGCATTCATGAACTTGTTTCAATCCTAATATGCGACATTCAATATTTTACTCACTCCAGTTTTCTTTCAGTCTCTCCCTGAGACTGGGTTTCAACTGTTCCAGAAGTATGCTGAGCAGATTCAGAAATGGGGGTGGATCATCAGCAGCGGGAGCAATTCGTCTGAATCATTCAAAAAGTAGGTGCTTGACTAACATAACATGTGTTTTTTTGGGGACTTCTTTTCTTTCTTTGGGGGCTTTATTGATGAGGTTTTGAATGTCTTGTGATTGTCTTTTTTTTTCTCTCTGTGATGACAAACAGTGTCCTTTATTAAGGTACTCCAAATCCTTTTTTTTATAAAAAAAATCTAAGACTTGCTGTTCTTTTAGGTTTTGCTAGTCAGTTAATGTTAACAGTACATTTAGGTCATTGTTATCTGAGAATGGTTTGTTCACATGCCTGAAGATTTTCTTGAATGAAGTGTTAACATTGTCTTGTTAGCAAAAGGAATTTAGCTTAGCTCAATTGGTGAAAGGTGTGGTTGTACACTGGTTGGAGTCTTCTCTAGTCTCTACCTTAAACTTAGGTTTCTATCTTCCCATAGAACACAAAAAACTACCTATTTCCTCCTTTTTTGTTTCTCCTTTTTTCATTATTATGGATGGCTTCACCATTCTCTGACTATTCTTTAAGTGCAAAAGCCATTCACCTCATCTATATAGATCAAATATACGACCATCATTTGATCATTTACTTTTTATGTTTTAGGAACATGAACGTTCTGAAGAGACAAGTCCGTCTTGTTACTCTTGTTGCTGTAAGGAACACCCTTTCTTCTGTCTGTACCATTCAACATGTTTGTGTTTTGCTTAATCTCCTGGAAATGGTGGCTTTTCTGTCTCTTATCAGTTTATGTACATGGTTTCCCCTAATCTGCTGGTATTTATTATCTGTTTACGTTTTATAGTACCAAATAGGCTATCAAACCCACTGTAACTTATTTAGTATTCATAAATTGTGCATAGACTACTGGCAAGAACGAGTTGAAAAGGTGAACCCAGACCTGTCATATGCCATGTATCTATGTACACTAAATATCTTCTATGCTACACAGGTTCCATGTATTTTGGGTGTCAAATTGACTGGGAAAGATCTCATGGAGTTTATTTGGCAGGTAACTGCCACCATCTTATGATGTACAACTTATATTTTTTTACTAAAACAGTCTCATTCACTTGCACAAAAATTTATACGAGTGAATGACCCTAGATTTTCATCTTAATACCTTTTGGAATGAAAATGGAATGTGGACCTTGACTCTTTGGGAACATTGGAACCAATGTGTCTTTGATGGCTTGGCGCCTAGCTTAGTGACAGCCAGGAGCCTTGCTGCTTGCTGTAGATGAGCCAGCTCTGAATTGGCTGGGGCTCCGGGGCTTTACCTCTTGATGACAACCCTAGTCCCGATGGGTAGTGGTTAGTGTTTTTTGTGGTGGTTGTTTGTATAATTGTCACCTTCAGCATGTAATCTACATTCCCGTATGTGTATGTGGTTTATTCAGGGTTCTTTATCTGTTTCCCTTCTTCTATAATATAATGATACGCAGCTCTTCTACATGTTCGAGAAAAAAATTGTATGTGGAGATTTGTTAGAGTTCATTTACATCTAGTCTGTTACTGTTTCTTCCAGCTTGATGAGACTGATGGATCGTCAGATATCCCCCCAGCAGTTCTCCGTATTCTTAACTTCAAAGCTTGCAGAGGTTACTACTTAACCCCCCCCACCCCACCCCCCTCCCGTGGTTGCCCATCATGCAAGCATTTCTTTATATTTTCACTTTGATAAAACATTGCTTTTTGATGTTTCTTGGTGGCTTACTGTAGGAGCGATCATGTTTGGCGACTCCTTACTACCATCTGAGTGCTGTCTGATTATTGAAGAACTGAAAGCAACATCTCTATGCTTCCAGGTAAGAAGATTGTTGAATCCTTGGTCCTTGTTTATGCTGTTACTCTGTGGTACGGTGGAGATAAGCTTTACTGTCTCGCAGTGTGCTCATGGGCGCCCAACCACTGCGCCCATCTTGAACGTCACAGCCCTCCACGAGGAGCTGGCGAGGCTCCAAACGCTGAGTGGAACGCAAGCAGAGACCTGGCACGGCTTGGGGCACCATGAACCCAGCCTTGAGCGTGCTCAGATGCGCCTCGAACGAGTGAGAAAGCTACGCCGTTGCCTGTAGCCGTAGGACAATAGCAAATGGTTTGAATCAGATAAAAGGCTGTATAGTTTGTAGAGAAGCGAGTGGAATTTCACTGTGCTGTACAATTGTACATATATACTAGGGCCTTGTTTAGTTCCTAGAAAATTTTGCAAAATTTTCACATTTTCCGTCACATCGAATCTTTAGACGCATGCATGGAGTATTAAATATAGATGAAAATAAAAACTAATTGTACAGTTTGGTCGAAATTGACGAGACGAATCTTTTGAGTCTAGTTAGCCCATGATTGGACAATATTTGTCAAATACAAACGAAAATACTATAGTGTTGATTTTTCAAAATTTTTTGGAACTAAACAAGGCCTGGTATTCATTCATGACGAAGAGATACAACGGCGCCCTTCACCTGACAGGCGAGTGGGGTTTGCCACGGCATGTTGTGAAGTTTGTACATTCTGGTCTGTTAGTTGTTACAACAATTCATGCCATGGAAATCTATGTAAAACTCCATTCAACCGTGTACCAATGTGATTAGTTAAAGTTGAGATGGGTGTGATAGTGAACTCAGCGTGCTTGTTTCCTCTAGCCAACACCTTTACGCCAACTGCCAAGGGCTGCCCGCTTCAAATGATGGTTCTTATCTATTTTTCTTCTTTCATTCTAGATTATAAAAAAGGTATTAAAAAAATACTCCCTCCGGTGAAAAATACTTACCACGCTGTAATTTGGTGGAATGGGAATGAGGATGAGGCGACCAGATTGTTTGGTTTGTTTCTTGTAAGAACCGAAATGAGGATGAAATTATCAGACCAGATCGCTTCCTTCTATGATCTCAATTTGCTAGTGGGCTAAATCCTATTGGGCCGAAGGACGAAGGTACATTGGCCCAAGAGCACAAACCCATCTCGCGACACGATATCAGGTGGCGCGCGACGACATTTCGAGTGACTTCTGCTTCGCATTTCCCCCCAATTCCTCCCGCCCAAAGCCCCAAACCACCACCACCCAAATCCGTCTCTGCCACCCGCCGATGGGCGGCGCCGCCATGGCCGATGACGACGACTTCGCCTCGCCGCCGCCAGCCCCGCGCGCGCGGGCGGAAGGAGGAGGCGGAGGCGTGTACCAGGTGGGCGGCGTTCCGGTGGAGTTCCCCTACAAGCCCTACGGGACGCAGCTGGCGTTCATGGGGCGGGTCATCGCCACGCTCGACCGTGCGCGGCGGCAGGGACGCTCCCACGCGCTCCTCGAATCGCCCACAGGCACCGGCAAGTCGCTCTCCCTCCTCTGCTCCGCGCTCGCCTGGCAGCGGCACTACCCGCTCCGCACCCCTCCCGCCCCCGCCCCCGCCCCCTCCCCCGATCCATTCCTCCACGGCGGAGGATTCGTCCCCGATGATACCCAGCCGCAGGCGACGCCAGGTGCACCCTGCTCTCTCTCTTTTCTCCCTCTTCTATCGATGGGGGGTTCTTGGACCAACAACTGCTCTTTCTTGGTAATCTGTGGCTTGTCGTTTGCTCATTTTGCCTTTTGGGGGTTCTTGATTGTTCAGTCGTTCCGGAGAAGGCTGCCAAGAAGAAGAACGCCCCGACAATATATTATGCGACGTAGGATCTCTGTCTTTTGACTGGAATTGATGAGGGGATTGGATGCTCTTGATTGATTTATTCGTTGCTTGTGTTTCTGAAGGAGGACGCACGCGCAGATAAGCCAGGTTGTCCGGGAGTACCGCAAGACGTCGTACCGAGTGCGCATGGCCATCTTGGTAACGCCTATTTCCATATGAATTTATTTTATTTCTTGCCTTATTCTCTGGTAAGAAAGAGAACTCATCATCCAACTAGAGTAGCAGAGGCAAATAAAATTAAGACTACTGCTTAGAATCCGTACTCTGGCAATGCAGGCCTCAAGGAAGCACTACTGTGTCAATAAGTTTGCTTGCGCGAGCGACAACATTGATGAGCAATGGTACTGTACACAATTGATTAGCTCTTACAAAGCTCTTGCATTGTCATTACTAACCTAACTTCTAATTGAACTTCCCTCATCAGCAAGTCACTGCTAGACAAGATGGTTCAAGGTTGCCCAGAATTCAAGTGAGGTTTCCTATCTTTTCAACGCCAGAACATATAATTAGCCAGGAGAGCATCTTTTTCTCTTGGAATTTTAATGCAATCAGTTAAAACTTGCAGGAATGCTCAGAAACTAAGTCGGCATCCATCCCTTCAGATTGGTGGCTGCTATGAAGTTCACGATATTGAGGATCTTGTCAGAGTTGGACAGAAAGCAAAGGGTACGTAGATATCTTTTAGTTGCACTTGTTTCCTCCTGAGGATAGTCTGGCTCTGATCTGGTCACTCCTGATAACTACTCCCTCCGTCCCATAAAAAGAGTCGCTATGGGACTTGTGGTGGTCAAACTTTCTTAAAACTAGGTTTATGGAAAATATTAGCAACATTTGTATCTCTAAATAAGTTTATTATGAAAATATATTATACGATCTATCTAATGATACTAATTATGTGTCATAAATGTTAATATTTTCTTATATATATTTGGTCAAAGTTAAAAATGTTTAACTTCTCGGGAAGCAAGAATGACACTTTTTATGGGACGGAGGGAGTATTCAATTATCTCTTTTCCTGTTATTGGCAGGATGCCCATATTTTGCTGCACAGCACATGGCAGAAGCAGCACAATTGGTTTTCTGCCCATATAACTACCTGATTAGTCCGGTTGTCAGGAGAGCAATGGACATTGATATCAGCAGTTCCATCATTATTCTTGATGAGGCACAGTAAGGCTTCACTTCTATGACTCTTTCCAGCCCTTTTGATTTCCTTGTACTTCAATAGTCTCATCAATCAAGCTAAAATAGTTTTTATGTGACCCTCATTCTATCCATAGCAATTATAGTCTTGTGACATGGTGGAGTCTGAATTCCAATTATTTTTCTTCATATTGCGTCCTCTTTTCTTAGCAACATAGAAGACATAGCACGTGATGCTGGCAGCATTGACATCGATGAAGAATCACTTCACTGTAAGTCAAATTCCATGATTGTTCAGTTAAATTCATGTTCTGTTAAACTTTAAAACACATGCTAAAGCTAATTCACTATGGCAAAGTGTTGCAGGGAGAACTTCAAAACTTGGCCACTGATGAGGCTGTTGCAATGATATACCAGCCCTTGCACGATATTATTCAGGTACTTCTACAAAAAGAGAAGAGAGTTAATTGCCCTGTTCTTTTCCAGAAAAAGGAAGGATAGTGTTAGTATTAATATTACTCTTAGAGCTAAGCTTTAAGTACTTCTGCAGGGTCTTATTGGTTGGATTGCTGAGCGGGAGGGCAATCTTCATAATCATGAGTTCGGACATCCCGCTTCATAGTATGTAGTCTGCGACTCTTTTAGTTTCTTATATGATTTATTGATTACCATTTTAACTTCTCATCTTAAAAGAGATGTGACTGCCACTTCATCTTCCATATGTGTAGATGGTTAAACATAATGTAATGAAAAAACTATACAGTTTCATACTGCAATCTAGTCAACTACATTTCGAGAAATTGATCCATTGCTTGATCATGCAACATAAGTTGACAAATTGACTTGTGGTTACTGGTTAGCGATGGCCATTAGATCGACTATCTTTAGCCTACTGTTATCAAATGTTGAGCCATTTGTTGCTTAGCAACATAAGCTGATGCTAGCAACTTATCCCTATTCATGTCTAATTGTTAATGTACTATCTAAATGAAATAAAATTATTTCCTTGATATTAAAAAAAAACAGAATTTTGGGTTTGCGAAATATATCCATGAACTTTCGACTGCGTAACCCATTACAATCACTAAATGTTTACGATGCAGCACTGATGTTTTTCATACCATCAGTGGACTTAACCTTTTGTAATCATCAGTTGGACTGGTGAAAAGGCAATGAATGAACTTCAGCGGGCTGGTATTTCTCCAATGTATTTCCCGGTATTGCAAGAATGTGCAACAAAGGTGCTTTTTATATCACAGTGCAGTTGTTGCATATATTGATCTTTTATATGGCTGTGAAACATTCAGATTTTCAACTTCCTTTTGCTTTAGGCGATTAAAGCTGCTTCAGATACTGAATCAGATGGATCACACTTGAGTGGTGGTCGTGCTATGACATTAGAGAGTAAGCGGTAGAGTGGTGATTACTTTATTTAATTCAATCTTCAATACACTTAATAACCCAATGATGTTATACAATCTTTTGCAGGTCTATTCTCTTCATTGAGTTACTTTTTTGGTCAGAAAGGGCGTAATTCATGTGATTATCAGCTTGCTTTGCAGCGTTTTGTTAAAAAGGAAGGTAGCAAGCTTGTTTATCCTTTAGAAAAAAAACATAGTTCCTGTTATAAGTTTTTCCTGTTAACATGGAAGTAGAGTAATAGAACATTTGTGAATATATTCAATCCTCTAGATCTTACAGCTTACATCCTGCAATTGAGCCGTTAGTGGTACTGTTCTTGAAGTCAAGAACTTGGCTGCTGATTTAATGTGATAATTGTATATATGCTTGGATATCCAACAAGCTCTATTCCATTTTTAAATTCAAGGAGCAATTTGTGTAATTTCATCATATGAACCATTTACAGGCAATGATGAAATTTCTTCAAGATGCACAATGAGTTTGTGGTGTCTCAATCCTGCTGTTGTTTTTCAAGAAATTGCAGATCGAACACTTTCAGTAATTCTGACTTCTGGGTAAGTCTGCATAGTCCTTTTCTCGCTTATCAATAAGCTGGTAAAATGGCCCTGTTAAGCAGCAGATATCCAATTAGATGGTCAATGTGAAATTTAGAAGGAGAAAAAACATGGAAGAGGAACTAGACATGCTGCCGGCAGCTAGTTTGAATATGTCAATTCTTTGAACTGCACATTGGTTTGGAACTGTATAACTGAACATTTCATTTCTTTTGTTCTTGGGAGAGGGGACCAAATAGGCAGTGACTGTCAGTAATGGCCCTAAGTAAGGCTTTTTTTGGACCAAGGTAGAAGTTGGGCTACTGATGTAGATGGCTTGCATGTCAAGATAGAAGTCTAGTAGGGTCTAGGATTATAAGATATATAGATATAGATATAGATACAAAAATATGTATATATATGGACTAGCCCTAGTGTAAAATGTTCAGTACCTGGTAGGCACATGGTCCAACTGAGATAGGTACTAAAAGGTCTTTATGTTATACAGATTTTGATGTTCTTATAAATTGCGTTGTTAAGTCTCTCCAGTGTCAGATAATTTACAGCTCTGAAAGACTGAAACTACATGTATCTGCAGAACACTTTCACCAATGGGTTCCTTTACATCTGAACTTGGTGTCCAGTTTGAGGCTTGCATGGAAGCTCCTCATGTAATTAATGCTGATTCTCAGGTACGTATGTTGCTAGTTGTCTTCTGTATCATGGTCATAACTGCATGGTGATGGATTTGTGTTATTGGGCATTGAGTAGCGGAATCAAGATAATACTGTGTTTCTTGATTCTGAAATTCAAAATATTTATTTGGTGACAGAGTAATTGGTCAAAACCGGTTTTTTTTTTTTGGCAAATGGACACTAGTTCACTTTTGTACAATGCAAAATCTGTGCATAAAGTGTTTGAACTCACCATTGGAAGTGAGGATTGTTTATCTCACCTAAAGGGAAAGAAGAGGTGTAATTTTTATCTGCAAGCTTTATCTGATGGCATATTTTGGCGTGCCAATGTACCAATATGTAATTACATGAAGTGCTTTAGTAAAATTACATTATTGAGATAATATGCATGGCTTGAACTTGATATGCACTACTCTATATATCACAATTTGAACTCGAAAATTCTGTTTAGGGCTGGTTTATTAGCCTTGCTGTCCTTATGGTAATTTGTAGCCTCTCTAGAGACTTGTGAATGACTCTCATTTTCATCAGTTTAAAGGTTGTTTAATTTGTCCTTCATACTGCCAGCATAGAAGATAATTTTCCTAATGACTCTGACCCTTAGTTTGTTTAGGACCTGGATATGGAGTTATGGACCTTTTGTGGTTAGAAGAAAGATTAGCAAATATAACTTATGCCAACAAGTAGCTATTACTTGCATTTTTTAAAGTCTATCTTGGCTTTGCAGGTTTTTGCAGCTGTGCTATCATCTGGTCCAACAAGGCAAATATTGAATGCTAGCTATAAAACTGCGGACAATTTATCTTTCCAGGTAACTTTTCATTGAATTATATATATGTCAGGAACCCTAATTTAAAAATATTATTCTATTTTTACATAGTGTTTTAATTTTTTCCCCGTTTTTACATAGGATGAACTTGGAGCTTCACTAGAGGAAATATGCAGAATTGTGCCTGGTGGTGCTCTAGTGTTTTTTCCTAGCTACAAGTTGTTGGACAAATTGCAAGTGCGCTGGTCTCAGACAGGTCAATGGGCACGGCTTAATGCTCAAAAACATGTGTTTGTTGGTAAGATCTTTTGAAGCATTTCAAAATGCCATTTCACTAATTATAGAAGACGGTATTATGTCATGTTCAATTTTCTGTGTTCTTTACTCAAAACTTATTTGCTTCAGAGCCTAAGGGAAGTAGTGAGGAACTCGATCCTGTTTTAAAAGGGTACTATGATGCAATCCTTGGTAAGGCTCCTGTCAAGAAAGGCAGAGGTGGTTCAAAACAAATAGTGAAGAATCGAGTGACCAAAAAATCGTCACAGGAATCAGTGAAAGCAGGAGCTACTCTTCTTGCAGTTTGCCGTGGGAAGGTGCTATTTTATTACGAAATGTTTATATTAATTTATGTACATGTTTAAACTTTAAACCCTACTTTAAATTTCTTATGCATAATGTTGTGCGTATGCCAGCTACCATTAGCTTATGTTTTGCTGGCTCCTGATTTTATTTCTAGGTATCTGAAGGGATTGACTTCGCTGATGACAATGCTAGAGTTGTGGTATCCTTTGTTTCCCTTTTTGATATTAAATTGTATGCTCTAGAAAGTTCAGTATTAAACACTTGCCCCTACTGGCATGTAGCATGATTGGTATACCTGTTCTGATGTAATACAATAAATGATTTTGATATTCATCTGTTTCCTTAACCAGACATAAGGTTATTGTTGGAATTCCTTTTCCAAATATGTAAGTTTGTTTCCTTTCTTTGTTTCTGTTTTAGTAAATAAATCAAATGTGTTTTTCTTTGTTTAGATACTAACATTGATTCAACATGGATCAGAAATGATGTTCAAGTAAAGCTGAAAAAGAGATATAATGATTCATACAAATCATCAAAGCATTTGTTAAGTGGGAGTGAATGGTACTGTCATCAGGCATTTCGTGCTTTAAATCAAGCTGCAGGTATTCAGCTATTGACTTACCTGTCAGGCATCGCCTGTGGCTAAGCTATTGGCATTGGCTAACTGTTGTCCTTGTCTTCTGTAGGTCGTTGCATTCGTCATAAATCTGATTATGGAGGCATAATTCTGATTGGTATATTATTCAGTTATCCACTCCCTACCATTTGCATGTCTAGAGAGAAAAGTTGATTCGTAAAATTTTGTTATTTTATTGATATAACTGTTTAGAAGTGAAATGGCTTAGTGCTCCTCTTTTTAGAAATAGAGTGTGTGGTTTTCATATTTAATTCCCATGTATTATGGTGTACAGATGAGCGATATCAGGAAGGCAGAAATGTTGCCTACATTTCCAAATGGCTTAGGAATGCAATCAAGAAGTACGATAGCTTCCAGGAGACAATGGCTGAGTTGCAGAAGTTCTTTCAGAACGCTGAGGTATTGCTCTTTTTACACATTTGATTTTCTAAATGTCGATGGTCTTGTCTAAAATGCATGGTACTGCTTCAGGAAAAAATAAAAATCAAAGATTGTGGCATCTTCCCCAAGGTTAAGTTGGATAGCGAAGCACCTCAATCTCTCAGTGATGATAAAAGAAAGTTGTCGTGGCCAGAATTGAGTTCCTCAAACCACTCAGTATCACAATGTAATCAGAAGGTAAAGACTGAATGTCTTAGTCAGAGAGTTCCAAACACTGATGGTGTAGTGGTAGACCAAAAAGTTATGGGTATGTGTACATCGCCAGAAGTATCGAAAATCTCTTTGAGATCTTCTGTTTTAGTAAAGAAAGAAAACTCTTCATCACCTGAAAGTCTTCCAATGTCATATCCATTGCCTCCCTGCAAAATTCAATCTGATTTTGAAGGTGTAGCCAATACTGGAGCAAATTATGAAGTCAAAACAGAAGTTATAAATTTGGAGGATAATGATTTTAAACCTCGGTAATTTTAACATTTTTCAGGCATTCTTTTTCCTACTATTGTATCATCATTTGTTTTTATTTAAATAGGTGTCTTCACATGCACAGGTATGTAGAGGTCACTATCTTAAATCCACTAGAAGACAGGTCACGGCAACCTACTCTTGTTGAGGAAACTTCTGCAGCGACTCCAGTGGCTAGTCCCAGCAACTATTCTGAGGTAAACACCTCAGTACGGATCAACAATGGAGATCAGATTGTAAACACACCCATTTCTCTATTTTCAACAAATAGAAATATTTCTTCTCTGTCCACACCGGCAGCTACTCCTGAAAGAACCACCGACAAAGACTGTCATGAGTCTTTGATCAACAGAAGTGTAAATTCCCACTGCGAGAAAAAGAGAAGGTTGAGCTCCCCAATGAGCTGTTGTACTTACACAATACGTTCTAGTTCTCCAGGCAAATCATTCTGCCACACTGGTTCTGCTGTGCCTGGGGATGTGAATAGAAATGCTGAATTGTGTTGTAAAAATATAGGATTGTCCAGTTGTGAAAATGTCAAGCTTGAAAGAAATTACAAGCCAGAAGAGGTTTCAGCAAAGAAGATGCAGAAGAAACGTATAAGTTGCATTAGATGCAAAACAGCTCTTGGGTTAGAAGAAGATGGGTTTCTTGTTACTTGTACACAATCTTCTTCGTCGAAATTATACTTGGCATATCTTTTGAGACATGGGCTGTCAGCTGCTGGCTTCCCGGAGGATGATTTTTCGGCATCAACACCAGCAGAGGTACAAGTAGTGGAGTGCGAAGCTTCTTCACTCAACCAAAATATATTTGGCAAATTCGGAAACCAGGGCCCTGTTTGGTCTGCTAAGGATGGATGTGTGTACAGTGCAATGACTTGTACTTTCTGCTCTTCTGAAAACACATGTGCCATGGTCCTTGGCGTGCAAGTTCTTGCAACTGATAAGCTCAATCAGCAATTGGTGGAAAAGGTAGTTTGCTTATCTGGATGCATATTTGTAGTTTATTACTGCTACTGTTACCTTAGCTTGATTGCTGTCTCTTCAAATGAAGGTGCTCTTGTTCAGTGATCGTTTGGATGTCCAGTCTGAGCCATCAAATGGACAGGTATGGGTGTAAATATATTGTGGGACTAATATGATGGGATACATTTCGAAAACTAGCAAAACATAATGGGTCTATCTACTTTCATATGAAGATTTCAAGAACTCGGAGAGATGCTAGTAACTCCATCTCCCCACAACCCGTGATGATCGACCTTGAGTCTTTTGCATATAAACCATTAAAGATGGACCCTGTGGCGCTGAACTCAAGAAGGTCTAAGGTCAGTTGCCTGCTGCCACTGCTGTTATCTTTTGCAGTTCTGCTTGTGTTCACTTTCCCAGAATTTCAAGTGAGGTTTGCATGATCCTCCTCTTGCATCAGACTTCTCAGAGTATAATTGACAATACTCCAATTTTTCTGCCCTTGGATTTTCTGTGGAGCAGCTTAGGTTACCGGCCTCGAACAAATCCACAACTGGTACATAATTTGATGGAGAGTTTGAGATAATGGTGATCTTTGCTGTGAAGCATTGGGAAGAACTTTTTTTTGAGGAAACGCATTGGGAAGAACTTCGTTCTGTGAGATATGGCGTCCGGGGAGGAGATGCAGATGTCACGTCACCATGGAGATTCATAGTTCCAAACATCCACATGTATTAGACAAGTTCCGGGAGCTGAAGTGGGGCGTAAAACGCATGGCCTGGGCCTGGCAGTAGGAAACTAGGATGCTGATGTATATATCCATTTACAGTTCTTGATGCATCCCATTGTCTATTATATCTATGAACAGTTTTTGCGTTCTGAAATTTCGCATCCGTGACTGAGCACCCAAACTGCTAATCACGCCGAGGCAAAGGACTAGCGGAATACATACAATAAACAAAAACGTTTTTGCGTTCTGAAATTTCGCATCCGTGAATAACTGAGTGCCCAAAATTGCAAGGTACAGTAAACAAGAGCCTACACAAAACAAAAAAAATATACAAGAGGTGAGCTCCCGGCGAGGATCGAACTCGCGACCTTTCGCTTACGAAGCGAACGCACTACCACTATGCTACGGAAGCACTTTCTGCTACGTGAAATTTAGCTCAAGAATAATAACATATATCCGTACTTTTTTTTTTGCTTCATACATATACATGTATGATTTAAAAACATCGCACAAATCACACTAAGGAAGCATAGATCAAAAAACCTTATGAAGATACGTAAAGCCCAAATCGAGCGAGAACGCTGGGGTAAAGCCACCTGTACCACGCCATTCAGCTTGCGGATTTGCCTTTTCTCTAAACTAGGAGCATACTCCGCGCATTGCTGTGGGAATTGCGGGTTAGTGGATTGTGTAGTATGTTAATGTGGATTATGCTTATTTGTCTTGCTGACGTGGACATTACAGTTGTCAAATTTTAATTGTATGTGGTAGTGCATTGTCTAGTTAGACAACTTGCACATTGAGATAAATAGTTATTGAGGTTTTGCTTAGTGGATTTTAATTAAATATGGTAGTGCATTGCTCAGGTGGATAGCTTGCATGTCTAGTGTAGTATGTTGATGTGGATTATGCTTATTTGTCTTGCTGACGTGGACATTACAGTTGTCATATGTGCTAGTGAATTTTAATTGTATGTGGTAGTGCATTGTCTAGTTAGACAACTTGCACATTGAGATAAATAGTTATTGAGATTTTGCTTAGTGAATTTTAATTGAATATGGTAGTGTATTGCTTAGGTGGATAGCTTGCATGTTTAAAGAAATACTAGTGGAGTTTAGGATTATAAGAGTTATAGATATGACGAGTTCATGGCAATGATTTCTCAAAGGCAACGCGTGTGTCTGCTTCGTGCCGGTCCTATGATCGTGGTCGCCACCGTTGACGAGCTAACGGCCTCCTGCATAAGGGCATGCATGATCCATTTCTTTCTTTCTTTTCTTGGAACATGGATGATCCACTACACTCTGCATGTGAAGGGGGAGAAGAAGCCCAACTCCACGACGAGCTTGTCCTGGGATGCGCACGACCGCAGCAAGAGGAAGACGAATATCAAGACGGTGCACGCTGTCAGGCTCATCTTCGTGGCGTGTTCGTGCGATGTAGGAGTAATGTACTTGCCAGGACATCGAGCATCTTGATCTGATCCTTTTCTGCAATCTACACGGCGAATCAACTGTTTGGTACCCCCTACATACCAAATTATAGGTTCTTCTAAAAATCTCGAAGAATTAAAGCATATTAAGTTTAACTAAAATTATAGAAAAAATTACAAAATTTTATAGCATCAAATAGATATACTATCAAATATAATTAATGAAGAACTTAATGATATTTAGTTGATATCATAAATGTTATTATCTTTATTATGATATTTTTATAATATATTTATTTGATGGTATAAAACTTTGTAAATTTTTTTATAAATTTAGTTAAACTTGAAATGCTTTGACTCTCCAAAATTCTTAGAGTGACTTGTACCGACTTCGTTGAGTTTGATAATTCTGACCTCCGTGTCACGGTGGTAGTCAGTATCACTGTTTTTTTTTTGTTCTTTTTTTTGCTTCATAGAACAGATTGAATGTATTCCAACAGGGAAAAGAACAATGTTATTATCACTAATACGTGCGAACAAGACTCGTTCTACCTTGAGTGGTTAAACACGGTTGTTTATTGCAGAATTTTCTATTTACTCGATCAGTTCCCTTGGATTGTGTGAGTCCCATGGGCAAAAAAATGCAGACGTACGGATATTAGGTCCTTGATTTTGCCAGATGCAGCGTTTTCGAATGTTTTCTTTTTCTTTATTAATTAGTGGTTTTATTCAACTACTAGTATGCTCAGTTTGTTGCCGCTCCAGTTCGTTCAGATAGCATGGTCAAATTGTTGCGGATTGCCAGACATATGGCGACCTAATAGTTTAGGGTTGACGCCATCTGTTGAGAGTTGAAGGCGAGTTCACTGTTCAGACTTGAGAGATGAGAGTTGAGATTGACATCCTAAATCATGCTCGGAGGACGTAGTACGAGTACCTCCAAAATGCGCAGATGATGGCGTCATTCCTTTCAGCGACCGTAGACCTTTTCCGTTTTCCCCAGCTGTGACGCCTTGCCTCAGAGCTGTTGAGCGTACTACTACTAGAGTACTAATCTAGCTTGCTCACCAAATCTAAATTATTCAAGTAACATTCGTACTGTGGTACATAATTACAGTGTGTAGTATATGTAAGAATTTTAGAGCATGTTCGATTGAGCTTATCAGTCGAATCTGTAAGCAATTTAACAGTGTTTTTCTCTCGCAATAAATCAGCGAACAATACTTTCAATTATGGTTTTCCATGAGTAGAACATAAATTTTGTTCCACTATCATCAACTCATTATACATCCTTACATGAGTGTGCAGGAAAATGGTACCGTTTTAGTCAATCGACTGTGTACATTTTCAATATTCTCTTAAATATTTGAGAAGGAATATCATGTTAATAAGAATGTCAATAACGGAGCTCCAAAAATCTCCCTTATACTGGTTTTCACTTACAGACATTTTGAACTTTGGTAATGGGAATTGAAACATTGTCCTACGCTCGTACCATAGAAAAACAAAACAAAACAAAAGGAAGGCCTACCTTCCCTCCAGAGCTGAAAGAGTCACACTGTTCTTTGAGTTTTGACTGTTGCCTCTTCTCTGTTCTACGTCGTTACTTCTATGGCCAAAATATAGAGGCTTATTTGGGTCAGGAAGTTTGGTGCTTCCATTCTCCAAGATGAACACAACAGAAGACATTAGTGGTCTGTCGTTTGGATTGTCCTGCACACACAAGAGCCCTATGTGGATACAGAGCAGAACTTCATCTGATATGTAGCTCTCCACAATACTTAAGTCTACCAAATTCTTTGCCTTCCTTTCCTTCCACAGGTTCCACGCCTGAATAAATCAAGTCAATTGCTAAGGTTATGGAAGTGTACAAACTTCAATTTCTACTGTTTGCAGATTCAGAAAATCTTGTACTCACATAATCGATAAGGTCTTCAAATTCCATTGTCTGATTGGTAGAGTTTATCCTCACACCACTAACAATCTCTAAAACCTTTTACTCAAAAAAAAAATCTCTAAAACCAACACACCAAAGCTATACACATCGGACTTATCGGAAAATATGCCTCGTGATGCATACTCTGGAGCCATGTAGCCACTGTTCAAATTTAACCAGGGAGAGTTTAGAGTCATCTTGAGCATGACTTAGGTGAACTAGTATGCAAATTTCAGCAAAAAATAACACTAAAAAAACTCACTATGTTCCAGCGACTCGCTTTGTATTTGCGTTCTGTTGGTTGTCACTGAACATCCTTGCTATGCCAAAGTCTGTTATCTTAGGTCTCATCTCTTCATCCAGCAAAACGTTACTCGCTTTGAGATCTCTGTGAATTATCTTCAGTCTTGAATCTTGATGGAGATATAGAAGCCCTTTAGCAACTCCTTTTATTATTTTAAACCGGGTTGGCCAATCTAGTTGTGTTTTTCTTGTAGTGCCTACAAAGGTGAAGAGCAATACTTTTTTTGTAAACAATGACTTATTTGTTTTGTTGAATTATAGAGCCACAGTGTGCTATGAAATCATACTGAAAAGTAGAGCATCTAAGCTTTTATTAGGCATGTACTCAAAAATCAACAGCTTCTCATCTCCCTCGATGCAGCAAGCAAGAAATTTGACCAAATTTCTGTGTTGTACTTTTGCAATTAGAACCACTTCATTTCTGAATTCCGCTATTCCTTGCTCAGAATCCCTGCTGAGCCTTTTGATGGCCACTTCTTGCCCATCTAACTTTGCCTTGTTATTAAAATAGAAAACGGATAATATTTTGATTTAGCATTAGTACAACCACAGGTAAAGAATGAATGAGAGCTGTGGTGAAGTTACCTTGTAAACTTTTCCAAAACCACCTTGCCCTATCATATATGATTCATGGAAGTTATCTGTCGCGGCTATGATATCTCTGAAGCTTACCACTGGAAATTTGTAGCCTTCAGTACTTCCTTGTACAAAGCCTTCAGGAGCACTCAAATCTCCCAGGACTAACATCTTGTGCTTTCCCAGTTTCTGTTTATTACCTACTTCCAAAATGTAATGAACATTTTTTTTCTTTCATGAGGACAGTATGGAATCAGGTGCTAATACTGACTTATTGAGTAGGCGTGTCTTTAACATTTCCCATACCTTTGCACTTGAAAATCCATATCAGGAGTATGCACGTCAGCAGAACGCTTGCTAAAACCAGTAATATATTCCTCGTTGTTTTCCCCATCCTTCTACCTTCAGATGGGATCACGGGAAACATAAAGTTTATGTACAGTTACAACATATATACTCAGGCAGTGTTTGTATTACAAGTATTTTTATTTCCAATTTCTTTACTGAAAACTGCTAACATGCCGAGTTCACTAATTTTCTCTTTTATCAAACCATTTTACATATTTTATTGTGATATGAAGATATAAAACATAACAAGTCTGGGAACTTAAAAATATAGTTTCATTACACAGTTGATGGTCCCATCACAGCTGCTGTAGCTGTTCTAGAATTAGCCTCTGTACCAGTGGAGATGATCACCGACTCACTGATATCATTAGTCCAGAACATGAACGTCACAAAATTTCGGTTTTATTCACCACATTAACACTGCAAGCCTTGGTTCTGCCATCAATTAGTATGTTCACATCACTCTTGGCAGATGCATCTGCTTGGATGGAAGCCTACCAGCCTTGTCGTAAACTCACAGTAGAATAGAAAACTCAGACACTCAGTCCTTATGTAGTTATATAGGTGCAAGTGTTCTGTAGTCATGGCACTGAACTATGACAACGAGCTTGCCTTATTGTGCCAGTCCTTACTGAGAGTTGGTAAACATGTTCTGCTGGAGAGAATTAGTACCTTTCTTTTCCAGGCCAGCAAGCCGGAGATACAGAATTTCGGTTCCAACGACGTTACTGTTCTTCTTCTCCGTGTCGACAAGCTCCCCTACCCACACCAGACACCTAGTGAGGTCCCCGTTGGCGCTGCTGCTCCGCTTCGCGTACGCATACGCCACGCAGGAGCAGTTGCGGCTGCACTCGGCCGCGCACTCGTCCAAGCTCCTGTTCCCAACGACCACGAACCTGTCCGGCGCTTTCATCGCCGGCAGCGCCAAGAAACCGTCCCCGTCCCCGTCACCGCATCGCAGCGCTTCCTTTCGCCGGCAGCCCTGCGAGAACCTGCCGTTGCCCCACTCCTCGGCGCTCGTCGGCTCGAAGCCGTCGAGGCACCTGCACGCCGGGGCGGCTGCGCCGGTGTTGTCGCAGTAGCCGAACGGGCCGCAGTACCCGTAGCGGCTGCAGTCGTACGGCGGCCACACGTCGATGTCGTCCCACTCCAGGGTGGTCCTGTTCCAGCTCCGGAGCACCAGCTCGCCGGAGTAGCTCATCACGTACCTCATGCGCGGGGCGCCGAGCGAGACGGAGAAGGACATGTAGGCGTCGTCCACGACGGCGAAGGAGACGACGGTGCTGATGCTCGCCACGTACTCGGTGGCGACCCTGTAGCCCGTCCACGCGCCGCTGCGCCAGAGAGTCTTCCATGAAACGAAGCGGTCGCCGCGGCTCGCTCGGACCTTCATACCGGGGAGGAACGTGTCGGTCGGGTGATCAAAACTCTGGCACAACATGGTGCCGTTCGGTGACCGGATCTCGAGGTTCCCGGTGTTCGTGAGCGTGGCTGCTGTACCAGCCGCGCCCGGCTGCTGCGATGAGCCGACGGCGACGGCGCCAGCGTTGACGTTGGTCGACCAAACGCCACCGCCGTCGGCATCGGACAAGACGAGGTTGGAGGTGTTGGTCAGTGCAAGCGTCGGGGCAGAGGAGGAAGAGCGGCCGGTGGCGCTTATTATAGGGGTGTCCCTGTTGGCGATCCACACGACGGTGAGCTTGGGGATGCCGTAGTACCATATGCCGAGGTACAGCTTCGCCGGTGTGGAGCTGGAGGAGTTGAAGAAGCCCAGCGCGAAGGTGCCGTCACTCGAAACGATGACATCGCCGGGGGAGAGCGGCTTGCCGACGACGAG
>Ga0182004_10000404_pt1 | contig 25347 bp, 21 predicted proteins | sample Sormic07211540_1_FD_120479 | JGI IMG/M metagenome (GOLD analysis project Ga0182004, IMG submission 120479) | Endophyte microbial communities from Sorghum bicolor roots, Mead, Nebraska, USA - 072115-40_1 MetaG | ecosystem: Host-associated > Plants > Roots > Unclassified | place: USA: Nebraska...
CGGAGCCCTCAGCAAGCGAGCGCGACCTGACCCAAGCGGAGGATCTATCCCTTACCCGGTTGGGAGATTATCGACATAGCTGATGAGCATCTTGAGCGGCGCGTGAGGCTCGGCGCAGAGGCTGCGCTCCATCTCCTCCACCATGGCGTCCGCGGTCGAGAACCGCTGCTCCACCTCCTCGATAGCCGGGGCCGCCTTCCTCTTCCTCTCGTCCTCCGCTTCCTACCGCCGACGTCTCCTGCGCGACAGCGACACCACCGCCACCCCCACCGACGCGGCAGCCGCGGCGCCAACCACCACAGTCGTCCCCATGACCGCGTCTTTCCTCCGCGGTGCTCTACGACTCTCGGTGGCGACCAATGTGCCAGTGGTGTGGCGAGGGCAGCGAGGCGGCCGCGTGGAGAAGGTAGGAAGGTGGTGGCGGGTGAGATCTGACTAAGCTTCTCTTCCTATGATTCTTTTCCAAGCCAGCTGTTGGAGAAAGCCAACTTTAATTCGAAGCTTGGTGAGAAGAATTTATCGCAAACGGCCAGGGGCGGTCAGAAAGATAAGTGCCCGCAAGGAACTCTGGATTGGAAGCGGGGGCAATGACGCAAGAGCGGGCGGGCAAAAAAAATTTAGAGGACAGACTGAAATTTTGGCTCTTTATAGATAGGTATAGATATTTAATATTAAATATAAATAAATTTGCAAAACTAATATTGCCAATTGATTAAAAAAACTAATATTGCCAATCAGACAACATAATGATTAATGCGTGATGAATTTAGGGTCTTATAATGGCCTTGTTTTTTTTGACAAGATACTACCTTTGTCAAAAAAAAAAAATTCTAGATTTAGATCAAGTGAAACTTCTTTATTCTTAACCAAGTTTATATAGAAAAATATTATGAGTATTTCATGATTAAATTAATAATACTTAATTGGTATTATAAATGTGTACTGTTTATAGATTTGATTAAATTTAAAAATATGATTTCTTAGAAAATAAGAATTATTTTTATTTACGAAGGGACAATAAAAAAAATCTTGTCCTCCCATGACGCTTGACGCCACGAGTCCACGACGGACCCGTGCAGTAGCCGGAGTTGCAGCCGCAAAGACCAAAAAGGCTCTAGGAGCCCGGCCAAAAGTGCGAGCCCGTTGTCCCGGGACCCAGCCATTGCCACGCACGCGGGACGTCACTGAAGCTCTCGAACCGCGGGGCGGCGGAATCGATCAGGACTCGGGAGGAAGGCGAAGGCCGAAGGAGCAACGACGGGCGCTCGCTCGCTTGCTTGCTACAGCATCAGCAACGCTCTCACCTTGTCTGGCTCTGGCCTCGCAGTGCCAAACTGCCAACCGAGGAGAGGCGTGCGTGGTGGCGGCGGCAATGGCGGCGAGGAGGGCGCCGCTGCTCGTCGCTGTCCTCCTCCTGCACCAAACGGTGTCCGCGCTTGCTGGGTACGGCGCGCCCTGGATCCGTCACAACTGGTTTCCAAATTCCGACTCTTTATCGGGGGGGGGTTCTTCGTTCTTTTCGTGTTCTTGGAATTCGCTCTGCTGTCTGCACGCGTATCTGTTGGCCAAAATCGCATCTTGATCAAGGGTTTCAGATCGATGACGAAGGACTTTCATGATGTACTGCTCAAAATCACTTTCTTCCACGGCTGGGTGCTCAGAGTTTCTGCATTTCTTATATCTTCTCCTGTAATTTTTTTAAGGTTTTTAACTGCTAGCTAGTATTTTTCCAGTTCCTGGACTCCTGATTGCTCAAATTCTGATTAATTTTCCACTCCTCCGTAATGATGTTTCACAATATTATCTATAAGCATTGATGGGTTGGTACTGATCATTCTGATGATAATCCATTTTTGTATGCAACCAATGGAGTAGAAAGAGCTACTATGAAATACTGCAAGTGTCAAAGGGTGCATCGGAGGATAAAATCAAGCGGGCCTACCGCAAGCTTGCGCTAAAATACCACCCTGACAAGAACCCCAACAATGAGGAAGCCGACAGGCAGTTTACCGAGATCAACAATGGTATGTAGTATGTACTAGTAATTTGGAGAATATTTGTTAGTGACTTAGTGCTCATCTACCAGAGAACGAAACATCCCTGACGGTAGTGACTAGAGGTTTTATCTTGCAGCCTACGAGGTCTTGACGAATCAGGAGAAGAGGAAAGTCTATGACTGGTACGGTGAGGAGGGTTTGGAGCAATCCCATGGCAGGCATAGTGATGGTGATGGTCATGCTATGAACATCGAACACGTGTTTAGCAAGTAAGTGGAAAATTGCATGTTATATTTTTTTTACATCAGCTTATTTTGACAACTAAATATAGAGAGTGAACACAAGCTCTCTCTACGAAGCATACATTATTGACACAACATAGAACTAAAACATGATGCGAACCATATTTCATAATTTATTAATACAAGGTTCCTTTACTTCAATGAGACCCAACTTCTTTGCAGAAGAAATGAAAATTTTGGTCTTATCTTAACTAAGACATTATCTGTGTGTGTTGTGGCAAGGTTAAAGGGCATGTGGTTGGCCATACAAAAATGAAGTAAATCACAATTGTTTTGGTTGGATCCATAGATATTTGAAAACTGAGGACGTCTTATTAGGACGACAGGCTTGATGGTCCTGACCAACTTATGTTGTGTGAGTGTGAACTTAGGATTTAGTATATTGAGATGTACCATTTTAGTACGTAGAACCGTGTGCATCTCCAATTCATTCTTTAGCTGATGGATGCCACTGCTTCAAACGTGATGCGCAGTGCTGTATATGAAGTTAATCAGTATGGAATAGGAAAAAATTATCTGGATTTTATTTGAAAGATCTTAAAAATATGCTTGTCGAGTCTATGTTGCTTGCTACACATTCTAGACTGTTGATTACTTGTCGTTCTGGTCTCCTGGGAGGTTCCGCAAAAGATGACGCTGTGCACTCGCAGCATTGGTTTGGACGCGAATGCCCCCGTCCGTCCACCTTCTGACTTTACAACCATCAGACCTCCAGCATTGAACACAGAGAACCAGCCACTTGAGCTATGCAACATTGCTGTAAAGGTGACACCTGCAGTTTCATTTAATAGGGGCAAAGGAGGAAAATACTCCATAATTAATCACTCCTTGTTAAACACAATCATGTCCTAAACGTCAACTAATTCAGGTATGGAGGGAGTATGTTATAAATTGGTCGTTCATGTCTAGCTGTACTGTCCTTTCTAGGTGTTGTGCTAACAATAACAATGAACAAAGTTGCAGATGTACAATTGTGCATTCCTGTCATATACACAAGTGTAATTATTCACTACAAAGAATTCATTAATTGTGAATGGTTCACTGATTAACATGCCATTGGGCAGATTTCCCTTGTTATTACTATATTTTGTTTCATCTTTACTTCAATGCAACTCAGTGCTGAACAAAATTGTTTCACTGTGTTCCTGGACCCAAATCTTATAGATATCTCCCATCAGTAACAATCTTCTTGTTTTGCTCTAAAAAAACAGTTTTTTCGGTGGTGGAAGTATGGAAGAGGAGGAAGAACGAACTTTAAAGGGTGATGATGTCATTGTTGAACTGGATGCTTCGCTAGAAGACTTGTATATGGGTGGTTCCTTAAAGGTAACAACGGCTTGCAACATTAAAGTGTCGTGATAACATTTTTTAATGCGTTCTTCAAGTAGCTTGAGATTTCAGTTGAAATGGTTTGCGCTTATGGCCGCTTATAGTTATTTGCTTTGACTGGTATTTGATTGGTGCACGATAGATTTGGAGGGAGAAAAATGTTATAAAACCAGCTCCTGGCAACAGGCGATGCAAATGTAGGAATGAAATTCGTCAACGAGAAATTGCTCCTGGTGTTTTTTATCAAATGAGTGAGCAGGTAATTTCTAATGTGGTAATAGTTCTATATTAATATAATGGAACAGGTGTCCATATGTTTCTTGTTTCATCTTGTCATGGTTTTCATGATGAAGAACATTATCTTCAAGTTTTCATTTTGAAAGATGGTCATATATGATCCAGTTACTATACCTGGCTTTCTAAACTCTGCGGTGACATGAGGATACATTTTTCTTTTCCAGGTTTGTGATACATGCCCAAATGTGAAGTACGTAAGAGAAGGCGATTTCATTAATGTTGATATTGAAAAGGGGATGCAAGATGGACAGGTAGAAAGCAACGGTGTTACTTGTTTCTTCCAGTGATCTATCTGGCTGACGTGCTGCAAACTTTTGTAACATGTCTGAACACCCTGGTTTCCGCTTCTTTACACGGCAACATTCTTTTTCTTCTTTTCTTGCCATAAACAATAGAATGTTATGCATAGACTGCATAGGGCCCCTTTTCTGAGAGCCAGACTAACTAGCAGTCTAGCACTGTACAGCCAGGAAACTGATTTCGGTGCGCCACCTGCAGTGACTGAATTATAGCAACTTCTTCAGAATTTTAAGAACATCGAAACTCTAGAGTTCTGTTGGAACTTCAGTCTGAGCTAGAATTTGAATATCATATGCCATGGACATGATTACAAGAATTGCTGAAGCTCATTCTATAGGGCATGTTGAATATGAATGTCAGGCATTTTTTTTTTTGATATCTTTTTCCCCCTTGAACCGGTAGGAGAGCTCCATGTCTTTATTATATTGAGAAGAGAGAATTTTCTTGATTTCTCATTATGGATGTATCTTCTACTTTCAGGAAATTTTATTTTACGAGGATGGTGAACCTAAGATTGATGGAGAGTCTGGTGATTTGAAGGTTGCTATCTTTTTATACATAAATACTACGGTAAGGAATGATAAGCTTGGCACCATTTATTTATGACAAATTTACTTGTTGAGCAGTTTAACATTCGGACAGCACGGCATGAGCGCTTCAGAAGAGAAGGCAACGACCTACATACAACAGTGGAAATCTCACTGGTACTCTTCACTCAATCTTGTTTCCTCGTTAACATTGCTACCTAGGCAGAAATTACTAATTATACAGATCTACCTCTAAGGATCTTTTTGGTCGAAGAAGGTCTGAACCAAATCAGTTTTTTGCGCTCGTTCTTAGATGAAGGTTGTGCTCGATGTTAAGCCAATGCATTATTTTAGCTACAAATCAGAAGGGTTCTTGAGTACATTCTGAAGTAGGAAATTCAGCTAAAGAATAGTGTCCTTTTTTTTATTGCTGATTCTTTAGTGTTGCTGAAGCCTGAAGGCTTACTAAGTACGAACCACGAGCCTCAGTCATTCCACCAGACCAGAGTTAGGCATCCGTTAGTTTAGGCAGCTTAGAGCAACTTTGCCAATTATCACTGTCTCTTCCATTTCTCACGCGCTTACTCTTACATTAGATCTGTTGTCAACCACTGAGCTTTCATCTCTCATTGCAGTCAGAAGCTCTTGTTGGATTTGAGAAGAACATAAAGCACCTTGACAACCATGCCGTGGAAATCGGGACCAAGGTAACTTGCAGTGATTTTAATGAGTTTTGTACCCTGCAAGAAATTATCTTGTGTGAAAATGCTAATTTGCAAACAATGAACTTTACTCATTGACAAAAAATTCAGGTGATCACGAAACCAAAAGAAGTTAGGAAGTCTGAAGGAGAGGGCATGCCACTGTACCATAGCAACGAGAAGGGAGACCTGTACGTCATTTTCGAGGTAGTCTTCCCTAAAGACCTAACTGATGATCAAAAGGCCAAGCTGATGAACATTTTTATTTGACCACCATCAAGCTCAGCTCTTGGGCTAGTTGCCAAGAGCATAGGTAAACATGCCAATAGCAGCATGAATGTTTTGTTTTTCAAGTGTTGTTGCTCAGATCCACAGGTAGACAGACGTAGAAAATGGATGCATCAATATATCTGTAAATTGTCTGGCAATTTTACTTTTCAACTATCTCCCCCGCCAGCAATGTTCATGAGTTGTCTGGTTCAACACAAACAAAAAGTCTGCATTTATACATTAAGATGTGTTGAAACAGCAAACCTTTCATCTTCACTGAGTAGGGCATACAACCATAGCAGTAACTGTCAGGAAAGTAACTAAAATTTGTACCAGAAAAGTTACAAGTCGATGCCAACAGTTGTCCGACACATGCAGTGCATCTGTACTAGTTACTCTAACATGCAGATTGTACAACTACGAAGACATCATATGTTAGTCGTAGCCAGCGTCTCTTCATCCACGTCAAAAGCTTTCCTTGCTTGCTTGAGCTCTTCATTCATGGACAGTAGCTCAGTAGCACGGTGCAGTTTTCGTAAATCCTAAAAAAACAGACTAAAGTGTGAGCTGCACTGCAAATAAGCAAGGCAATCAAATGTGGGGTCAGACTGAGTGTACCTTGCGTATAAGATAAAGAAAATCCTCCGTCAGTAGCTTCCCTCTCTTTGAGGCAACATTCTGCGCCTTGTGCACCTGAGGAAGGGGCATTATGAATCCACTGAATGATGAAGGTGCAAATAACAGTATAAACTATATGCCAGATATGTCTGTGATTTTATCCATCTAGTGACTCACAGGAACACTCGCACAGTGGTCAGCTACTACATAATAGTTATTTCCAACACATAATTTGAAGCACATGAATTTGCTCAATAGTCAAAAGTAAGTGGGGGTGTATGGACGGTAAATGGGGGGAACAGCTCAGGTGTTAACTAAAGTGCCTATAATTTCCATACGCCCAAATCATGCATGAATAAACATAATGCATATTGCAAAAAAATCAAATAGACAAATCAGGGCTCCATGTGACATAATGCAAGTAATCAAATGGACAAATCAGGGCCTCATTTGAAACAAATAAACTTTAATAGAAGTTGGTGAAACAAGGTTCCGAAACATTCAACAAAGCCCTGATTCAACTGCTTGATGTGAACAAATTCATGTGTAGTATAAATTCCAATCTTAAGCACAATGCGCAGCAACAGCAACTACCAAAGTTTAATGTTGAAAGATATAATTTCTGAGATAAACGTGCACAGTGGGCACAACATAGATTAGTCGAAACTTGGTACCCAGCGACACACTGAGAACCTACAAAGTTAATTTACATTAGGAAACTAGCATAAGCTTTAGATATTGTAAAAAATGGGCACACTGCATATGAACAGCACCCAAAAAAAAACATAGCCCATAATGACATGGGCAAAGCTATCAGTTGAGGTAAACACAATGGTTCAAAATTTGTCTTTCAAGAACACCAGAACACTGAGTTCAAGAAGATAAATAATTGTTGAATGTTGAAATAGGAATAACATTTAACATTCAGAATCATTAAGGGTCAATCCTTTTTTTTTTCTTTCCATTCACATAGCCTTACAATCAGTACACGTAGCATCTGAGCAGACATAGCACAGAAGGTAGAATCATAGAAACGCAAAATAAGCATACCAGGTCAGTGACATATTCGACAACAATGTCCTCCACAAGTGCAACGGTTTCTGGAAGTGGCTGCAAAATCAAGAACACAACATATGAGCGAAGAAGAATCCAATTTCTGTTTGAAAGGAAAACCATGTGCCTCTTTCTTTACATGGATGTTATTTGAATAATCATACGTAAGCATTGCAAATTGAAGGTTCAATGCATATTATCATCACTACCGCATACTGCCTTTCATCACTTGCAATGTAAATTACTGCTCTGAACTACATAGATTGGCTTATTGCTCGCGGCGTATGGAGCTAAACAGGAAATTGTTCAGTAAACTCACATTTGGATCATCCCCAAAGCCATACATCATGTGCTGCACTGCAAGAACATCAACAAAAATTACACAACACATAAAATTGAGGATGAGCAGCAAATTAATTGAATGGCTAATGACAGAATAAAGGCTAAAAATTAGCAAAGTAGGGGAGTAAACGTCCCGTACGGTCTTTCTGGAAGACGCCGCGCTTGCGCTTGAGGGTGGTGGCGGACGCGTCGGCGCCGCCGCCACCACCGCCACCGCCGGCAGTGTGGTGGTGGGAAGAGGAGCCCTGGCCCGAAGCCGCGGCCTGCGCCGCCGCTGATTTGCCCTTCGACGGCGTCCCCGACGGCGCCGGCGTCGCGGCGTGGTGGCCGCTAGGGTTCGGCGCCGACGACTTGCCCTTGGACGGCGCCGACGACGGGGCGGCCGTCGCGGGGTGGTGGCCGCTAGGGTTCTGCATCTCTGCGGTGTCTGGGGTGCGTCGGAGGTCGAGGAGAGCAGGGGAGGTGCGGAGAGGACGGCTGCCTTCCCTTCCCGGCCGGGGTAGCCGAACAAGAGAGGAATAGCAGTATAGCACGAAGCGCGTCAGTCGGCTCGCAAAATAGGAGCACTGGGCTCTCAGTTGAGGGCGAGGGCGTTACCTGCGAGGCGGCTGGCGAGCGTCGGGTGGGGCTAGGGCAATCGGTTTTTAATCGAAACTTCGGTCAGATTCTTCAGTTTCCAACGGCCTGCTCCACGTTTTTCAGCTCCGTTCTATGTTTTTTTTGCCAAACGGTTTCAGCTCTATACACTTAGTTCGAGAAAAAAAGATAGTGTTGTGAGAGCACCTAAAGAAGTACTCCACAAACTCCAGTAAGTTTGTAGAGCAGAGTTTGTGGAGCAGTTCCAAACACCCCCTAAACTTCGGGGTGAGTGTTGCCTTTATTCTGTTCGCTTTTCGGTTGATGAGACTTTGTCTAAGATTCTTTATCACATTAAATTTTATGGTATATATATAAAGTATTAAATATAGATAAAAAATAATTAATTAAATAATTTATATGTAATTTACATAATAAATTTTTTAAACCTAATTAATCTATGATTGGACAATAGTTATTAAATATAAACAAAAATGCTTCCATAGTTAACTTAAAAAAATTAAATCTAAACAAGGCCGAAGATAGAATAGAGGAAAAAGGTGACGAGCAATCTAGCTAGCAGATCCATCGCTAGCCAGCGCCCCTCCACCGTTGCTGCCATCGCCGAAGACCCGTCGCCACCAAGCAGCCCAGCTTCCTGTGGCCCCACTCATGTTGCCGACGCGCCACCCCACACCAGCCCGCACGGACGCCTCTCTCTCGTGTTGGGAGCCCCATCGCCAACGAACGCCACGCCTACATGAAGGATTCACATGCCTTCCGACTTTGAGGAAGAGGAGGAAGGGACCGAGTGGATAAGGCCAAGGGGAAAGTGGATGATTCGTGTGCATGCGTGCGTGGAACGTGGAGTTGACTCGCATATTTGGTTTCGCGAGCGGAACATGTGAACATGCATAGTGGGCTAGCAGTGTTGGATGCTAGATTGGTTTGCTTGGTGGTCGGTTTAGTTTCACCCCAGAACCAAAGCCGCACTCTAACACCAATCTTCTTAGATACAAGAACCAGAATCAGGATCGAGAATGAAAAAACCAACTTTAGTTTGATTTGGCCCGGTTTGATTTTTAATTTTACAGTTTAAAAGTGCCTAGCCTTCGACGACTACCCTTGGACAACGCCAACGATGGGCACGACCGTCATGGGGTGGTGGCTGCTAAGGTTCTACATCTATCTGGTGTCTAGGGTTGAAAGGTCCTAATATAGCTAGAGGGGGTTGAATTGCCTAATAAAATTTTCACAAACTCACTAGAGCAAAGTGTTAGTAAATAACAAAGCAAAGCTTTTTGCTCCAACTCTAATAGAGGGTTTGCAAGCCATCTATCTCAATAATCCTAGTTAGTAAGATCACTAGACACAAAAGCTATGTGCCTATGTCACTATAGGATAAACTAGTGAACTAAGATACACAAAGTAAAGCTAGCAACTAAAGCTAATTACACAATTTTGTGAAAATATAAATAGAGAGGATGTGATCTTTATACCATCGCATAGGGAATGAACCAATCACCAAGATATGAAACATCAAACACTAGAAGAATGCCAATCAATCATAATTGAGACACACGATTTTTCTCCCGAGGTTCACATGCTTGCCGACACACTAGTCCTCATTGTGTCGACCAATATTTGGTGGTTCGACGGCTAAGAGGTGTAGTATGAACCTCATCCTCACGTAGGACACTACAAGAACCTATCCACAAGTGAGGTAGCTCAATGACACGAGCAATGCATTAGAGTTACCTTTGGCGCTTTGCCGGAAAAGGCACAAGAACCCCTCACAATCATCGGGAGATGACCACAAATAATCACCAACTGGTGCCAATACTCCTCCGCTGCTCCAAGTCGTCTAGGTGACGGCAACCACCAAGAGTAACAAGAACTCTACAGCCACAACAATCCCAAAGTGCCACTATATGCAATCACTCCTGTAAATACACTTGAAATCACTCTCAATCTCACTATGAAGATGAATCAATGATGAAGATTAGTGGGATGTGTTTGTTTAGGCTCACAAGGATGTTAAATATATCAAAGTGTCAAGAGAGTGAGCCCCAAGCCAGCCAAACACTATTTATAAGTCCCGATAGAAAGAGTCGTTGACTCTCTATTCTCATAAAACTCGGGCCACTAGATGCTCTGGTCATACTAATCGGACGCTACCCCAGCGTCTGGTGCTTAGAATACAACCACGTGTCCCTCTGCATTCAATGTCCTTCGTCAGATCCCAATGGTCAAGTTCACATCGGATGCACCGACCGAACTCAGCACCCAACAACCGATCGCTATTCAGAGAGGTTCCAAAATGTGAAAACCATGACCGAACACGTCCGATGCCTGGTGACTAGACATAGCCCAACGCCTGATCCTCCCTTAGTGCCACACACGCAAAGCCATGTCATTACGACCGTACAATGAATATTGTTCATCCAGCATCTGGTCGTCTGTGTCTGCTCAACTCCATAAGGTGACCTAACGTGCCAATCAGGTCGCGCCAGCGTTCGGTGCTCAACCCTAGTGAAATAGAGTGCGAGCACCGTGCCACTAACATTGACCGGACGCTGCCTTAGTGTTTGGTGTGCCCGACGCCAGCATCTGTTGAAACACTCCCGTGACTTCACCACCTTTTCAAATCCACCTCTAGCGCAGTGGAAAATACGCATTTCATTTTTGCAAAAACATTGAATCTCGCCTCGTAAGCTCGGTAGAGGGAGAGAGGATCCCAAACCCCTCTCTATCCCTCAAACTTCACCTTCTTTGCAAATGTGCCAGCACCACCATGTATATATCATCGTATGCATGTGTGTTAGCATTTTCGTAATTATTTTCTTCAAAGGAGTTAAGTTAGCTCACTAGATTCTAAATACATGCACAATAACAATGTCACCTTGTGTCACTCGATAGACTGCTTAGCTAAAAAACTCTCCTCTTTATAGTACGACTATCTATCCTAAATATGATCACACCCTCTATGGTGTCTCGATCACAAAAACCAAAACCCTAAGCAATACCTTTGCCTTGATCTCTATAGGGTTTTGTTTTTCTCTTCCTTCTTTCTAAGTTGAGCACTTGATAACCTTGTGGTCATTACCACTATCACTATGATCCTATAGGCTCCAACACTTAGCATGGGACTTATCATTTCATGTCTACGCACTCAGCAAATGATTAGTCCCTAGGTTTCATGAATTATCAAAACCAAACTAGGGCTTTCAAGGGTGCGTCAGAGGTCGAGGAGAGCAAGGGAGGATGGAGAGGATTACTACCTTTGTTTCTCGGCCAGGGTAGCTGGGAAGATGTCGATTTCCATGAACAAGAGGGGAATAACATGAAGCATGTTAGGTAGCTTGCAAATAGCAACACTAGGCTCCGAGTTAAGGATGAGAGTGAAAGCGAGGGCGAGGGCTAGTTGTGGCGTTACCGGCGAGGCGGCTAGCAAGTGTGCCTACTTTGAGAGAGGCAAAGAGGCAAAGGTAGGCCATGAGCAAAAGGCTTGCTTACTTAATTCATGTTTATTTATATTTAGATAAGATCACCTTAGATTACTATAAAATCTACATGATTTAAGAGTTCTATGGTATATTTTTTATTTTCCTTCAAATCTAGTAATGGAAGAATTGGAGTATATGGGGAATATTTGTTTTAGTAGAATTGAAAAATAGAATAGGATTTTTAGGATAATTGTGGAATAAAATAAAAATAAAGAATTTAATTTTTAAAAGTCATTTCTATTTTGGATTATTTCTTTTTTAGTAGGATGGATTTCATCCTCTTTTTGAGCAAACTGTCGAATATTCTTCAATTCCTTTTTCATTTTAACTCATTGTGTTCCATATGAAATAAGAGAAGAAAAACATGCCACAACTCCTGAGAGCCCCCCTCAAAAAGAGATCAAGAAAACTTTACCCCTTTATACATGTCCTCTATATGTCAATGCTAAAATAAATCTATCCTTATTTTTTCTGTTCTCTCTCACTGTTTCTTCGCGTCTTCACAATGACGTTTGCCCTCCTGACTAGAGGCATGACATAGTGGCGGCCCACTTGGCAAGGTGCAACATGGCGGTGGTGGCCTGTCCAATGTGGTGGCGTAGCATGAATGTTGACACCTGTGAGCATGTAGAAAACGATCTGCAAATGCAAAGATATCAAGTATCCTAAGTATCGTATCCACAGGAAAACATATGAGATTAACTACAATTTAGATTAACTAAGGATAGCAACAAGGCTAAGGATAAATATGAGCGAAGAGAGGACTAATAAGGTTCTTTCTTTCTAACTTAGGTAAGTTGTGTACACCTGGAGACATTACTAAGTAAAGCACAAACAAAGTATGCTATTCTGTAGTAACTGAGTTTAAGGTTCAAATGGCTAGAGGTAGGGGGTGAATTGCCTATTTAAAATTCTACAAACTCAACTAAACAAGTATGTTAATAAAACAAATGGCAAAGCTAATCTAGCACTAGCACAACTAAGCTATGCAAGCCACCTACACAAGTCAAGTATAAGGCTAAACACTAAGCCACAACAACAAAGCAAGACAACACCTACATAACTAAGCAAGCTAAGCAAGTAAGTAAAGGAGTAAGTGATGATTCTTATACTGACGTTGAAAAGTAGAGATATAACTAAGAATCAATCATAATTGCATCCACAAGATAAAATCCTCGGCAAGAGATGACACACGATTTTATCGAGGTTCACTTGCTTCCCAGCAAGCTAGTCCTTGTTGTGGCAATACACCCACTTGATGGATCATGAGCTAATTGGCAATCCATAGCCAAAGCCTCAGTGGGTGTCACACATCAACTCACAAGATGGGGATCCTCCAAGCCATGAGCAATCCACTAGAGTAGGCAATTGCGATCTCCCACAGGGAAGGCTCAAGAACCCCTCATAAATCACTTTGTGAGGTTTGAAACAATCTCCAATCATGAGCTCAACACCTCCACTGCTCGAAGCCATCTAGGGTGTTTCTAAGAGTAACAAGAAATCTGTAGCAAACTCAAGGATCAAGTGACACTAGATGCAACTCTCAATGCAATGCATTGGAATCTCACTAAATCTCACTAGGATGAGCAAACAAACAAGGATATTAGTGGAGGGGATGTTCTCTAGCTCAAAGTATGCCTCAAGTATTCAGATGTACAAGAGAGAACCCCCAAACATGGCCACCTTCTATTTATAACGTTACCCTTGGGGGCTAGCCATTAGGTGTAGAATCGGGGGTGTCGGACGCTCCGACCCTTACTCGTCGGACGTGGCCCAGCATCTGACGCTTGCCTGACATGCATGTTAGATCGCTACCATGTGTCCTCAGTTAAATGTGACCTGTTGATTGCCAATGGCCACATAAGCGTTAAAGAACTTTTGGAGAATGCGTCGTACGTGCCACCTTACACCAGACGCTACTCAAAGAGTTTGAGAAACTCTCAGGACACGTCGGACACATCCGATGGTGTGGCATCGGATGCACGCCAGCGTTCGATGCACACAATATCGAAACAACACTGCTACAGTGCAAGTACCGGACGCTCCAACGCTGAAGCATCAGACGCTCCGGTGCATAGAAGAAATCTATCCTCCTACGGCGTTGTCTGACCCAGCGTCCAATGAGTGTTTCTCAGTCGCGTGACTTTATCTCCTCTTCAACTCGGCATTTGGCACAATAGAAATAGGCATTTTATTTTCCTAAAAGCATCGAATACTCCTCTCTACCCTTCAAACTTCACCTCCTTTGCAAATATGCCAACACCACCATGTGTACACCACCATTGTGCATGTATGTTAGCATTCCACAAATATTTTCTTCAAAGGAGTTAGGTTAGCACTTTACTAGATCCTAATGCATATGCTCAAGATGTAGATCTAGTAGCACTTGAACTGAGAGATCTGGTCAATCACTTCTCTACTCATCTTAGACTAGCAAAAGCAAAACCCTATGATTATACCTTTGCCTTGATCACTTTACTCCTTGTTCATCACCAATGCTCGATCACCATGATCTCCACTTCATGCTTCATCTCTTTATGATCATGTGGTCACCACTCCATGTCACATTTCTCTTTCATCACATGTATTGCTATGTCTAAGTCAAATCACTTTAACACAAGAGTATTAGCAACTTGGTGTTATTAATTACCAAAACTAAACTTGGGCTTTCACTGAGTCCTACTTGGCCTACAGACGGGAGATGAACTACAAAGGACTCAACAAGGCTGTCACTCCCATGATCTACCACCAATCAAAAAATGCAGGGTGCATCTACAAGTAATCAGAGTCTGAGCACCATGCTTATACTGATTACTACTTTACTCCTACTAGGAAAGGAATAAAGCACTCAAACGAGTTGTGATCCTGATGAACAATATAATCATGATACTTACTTGAATAAAAAATCAATTACCAGAGATGTCTCAAATGCAAACTTAGGTAGAACTTGGATCCACCAATGCAAAATCTATAGAGAGAGCATCGACAGGTCGACACTTCCTCCAAACTCTTCCCTCATTCTCTATCTCACTATTTTCTATTTACTATTTACAAATAATAGATCCTAATGTGGAGAACTATTCTTCTCTTGATTGTGATTGCCCTTTGGAGGAGGTAGGGGTCCTTTTATAGGGAGAAATGAAGTATGGGGCTAGCTAGTGCCACATCATTGATCTGCGTCAATCCCCTCGATCACTGTTGGATAAATCAACTCAAAACCGCCTTAAAATAGAGGGTAAAGATCTTAGAAAGGTGCATGAGGTGGTGGAGGGCGAGAGACCACCTAGGAAGGCTAGCCGACCTCACCATAGGGCCGGCCAACCCACTCTCATGTTAGGTGGGCCTCCCTCTCTAGACGTAGAGCCTGGACTCCATCTTGAGTCGACTTTCTAGGTATCATTGGTTGATCTCTTGTTGATGTTGGTTTGCTTATTTGGATTGTATGATGGTGGTCTCGGGACCTATAAGACTTCAAAGCACTTGAATCGATCGAGGAACACGAACTCGCAACCATTTCTAAGACTGGATTTAGGGCTCTGGCCTAAACTAGTATAACTCCTTGTGTGTTTGAGTACTCCCATTGTCTCCCTAGAGTAGCATGACACACATAGATTCGCTCATTGGTTTACAAATCACCGATAGGTAGCTAGCCACCATGCTGCACCACGAACCTTGTACGTCCGATGACCTATGAGCTGAACCACCCCATGACTGTAGATCTAGATTCATATACCATTGTGGTCAATGGGTATAGAAGGTGTCTATCGGAGGTTTAATCCTAGTCGAGATATTTGTGTAGGTCCTATGTTGTGCATTTGGCCTCTATGCCTTCTACTCCAACTCGACACTGTTCTTTGGCATTATTGCTCGTGCATCCTCTGGCCTCAATAGTTTGTAGGTGTGACGTGATGTGTCGCTAGAGAGAGGCTCTCGCGAGCAAAATAATGACGACGGGCATTGTTTTTCAATTATTGATGGTTGGAAATGAAGACCATGCATGGCCAATGCTTGGGGGTAACCATATTGTCGGTCCTCGATTTCTCTCTTATCCGCAAAGACTAATTTGTTACCAAAACCAATTTACTCGAATTGAATTCTCGATTTGTTCTGAATCCCCACTCCTAGACATAATGATCCTGGACGTGGCACAAGGCCTAGCCTCAACCAACATATGGAGGCAAGCAAAAGCTAAGACAACCACATGACTGAGGGGGTACTTTCTAAAACAATAGCAACAATGGGGATATTTAATATTTTCCTATTTAGATTTAGAGGTATCCTAATTTGAGATGTCACCTTTAGAAAGTGCTCTACATATTTAGGTCATTGCACAGCTCCCTAGAGACAAGATCAAGAGTAGCTCAACCCGACCCGACTTAATCGACTAGGAACCCTACTAGAGACTGGGCACAATGAACCTGATAAAAAAGCCAACAAGCTAGATACTAGGTATGCTGTCAAAGACTCTAGATTGTTGCACATTAGCGATAGTGCCGCCACTAAGATTGCCTAGATCTACCCCCTCTATAAGTGGACAAGACCACCCGTGCAATTCCGTTGAGGCCTCATGATTTCGTGCATAAAAACAATGACATCATCCTGACTATGCCACAAGAGTAGGCCACCACCACCATGTGGGTGGGTGCGGTTCGGTGAGGGAAAGGGTAGTACGCGAGAGATTGTCTAGCTAGTTTTGCATGTTCCATATTATGCGGAGGTCCATAAAAGATGTTGGTCACCAAAATCGAATAGATCCTACTGCTAATAGCTTAGAATGCAGATTCAAAAACCCTAGCCTTGTCCTAATGCCCAAGCGAGAAGGGAATGGGTACGGGAGAGGAAACCGCGGTGCCGCTGCTTAGGATCATGGCCGTCATGAGCATAGGACATGGTGGTGGCCGGTATTGTTCCTGTTATTGAGCATAGCAGATTTGTTGATATGCCGATTCGTTTGATGCATGTCTGGATTGCTTGTGTTTAATCCTCATTTGTATTTGTTATTATCAAGCATAGTAGATATGTTCATTTGTAGATTCGGTTCCTGCATGTCTACATTAATTATTGCTCATGTCTAATTCTCTATTTGTTTCATCAGAGTATAGTAGATTTATTCATGTGTAGCGATCGATGTAATATTCATGCATGTCCAGTTTATGGTCTTACCATGTGATTTTGCTACCTAACCAACTTTACCTATTTATGTACATAATTTATCTCTGGATCAAACTAAATAAAACCGAAAGACCAAACATTCGAACATGCATCAGCATCCAAAATTCCTTAATTAAGCATTGTCAATTGCTTCACCCCTCAAATAATTCCAGCAGCTGAGACTCTACTTGCTCGATGCTGTACCTCGCAGACTTGTTCATCTTCTCTGAGTCACACTCCACAGCATGCATTCGGTACAATGATGGGAGAACCTTGTGAGAGATTGCTTCGCGCAACTTGTGCCGCATCAGTGGATCAGCAACTTTCCAATTCTTGTGCGCACTGCAAGTCACCTCAAAAGCTAAAGTGAACTTGCATAACAACTGATGAGGCCACAATATTAACGAGAACCGGGTTTTCCTCTCAAGTGAGGACATAACCGGTGTCCAACACACGTCCACATAGCCTGCTATGAACTGGTCGATTTGGTCATGGCACCGTAAGAACCAGCTTTCTCCTAGAATCAGTACCAACTCTGTATTCTTCTCGGCTGCCTCGAGCATGAACTGGACATTGTTTAAGAGGAATATTTGCTCCTGCCCTTGTAGTTGCAAACTCCTGGAATTCACGTTCAACATGAACTCCAAAGACCAGATCAGCCGTGTCACCAGTTCACCAAATGATTCTAGACCACCCTCTAGCATTGGATAGATTATCCTCTTATGTTGAACTAGCAATCGTATGTGATCCATGACATGCTTCGTAAAACGATGGACACCAGTATCAGTGATGAACAAATATTGTGATCTTACAGTATTGTTTAGTTCATCAGATAATTTGGCAAACACATCTGACAATCTCTTGATAAGTTCTTCACCCTCTGCAACAACGAGCTCCTTAGTTTTCCCCGAAAGCAGTGATAAGATTGTTGGCAAACCATGATCCAGTGCTTGGTACACCATCACCACATCTACCATTTTGGATAGGTTACGTTTAGCTGCCCCATAACTGTTCTTGCATGACTGGTCAGTTGGTGGATCCACCTGAAAACTGATAGAATTAGCTGAGTCAAGCAACTTCATGACAGTTACCTTTGCAATTGCCAAGAAATATTCCTGTTTGATTTTATCGAAGGAACCAAAATCATGTGCATCCAATTGTCTTTGCATCTCCATCAGAAAACTAATGATAATGTGCACTGCGGATGTCCAGACTCTCAGTAGAATTTGTCTTGACTCTCCCATTTGATATCCAAAAATGTTGTCAATGTCAAGTATTTCAATGTACCTGTTGGATATAGGTGAAAACAAGGTTAATTGTCAGTATCAGACTAACATGGTATTATCTATATATCAAATTCGTCATGGCTTGTCTCAAGGAACCTGATTACGACTAACATGGCCTTATCTATATATCATCTACGAGACAAACAAACTGCCTTTCGGTAGTAAATTGTTTGCTCCCATGTTAACTTGGAATTCTCCCAACCTTCCTCGTCATTAGTTCTTCCTTTCCTTCTCCAAACTAAGTACTCACTGCACCCTCCAAACAACTCTGCCATGTTTGCTTCTACTCCACGCACGACCAATCGCTCTTCTTGAAAGTGCAACTGCTGCACATGAAAATTTTCTTTAGAAAGATATACTATTTTGTCTCATCCTGACAGGAACCCTCGTTCGGTTATCTTGGAATGGGCATAGGAATCATTCCATCTTGATCAAGTCTATATATACAAATTAGCTAACCATTCTAACTCGGAGATATGGTTCCTACACAACCGAACAGAGGCCTTAAGGCCAGTCTCAGTGCAGAGTTTCATAGCGTTGTTTCTAAGATTGCCATGTCATGTGAAATGAAATGAAGCTTGGATGAAACACCCACTCTCAATGGAGAGTTTCGTTCTATGGTTTCATAAGCATTTAATTTCAAGACTCATAAAGAGTTGGTAATCGTGTTAAGAGAGTTTCATCTAGATGAAACCCATTTCTTCTCTCTTTTCATAAATACAGTGTCATGTCATACAAAATACCTATATGTGACAACCTATTTAATGTGAATGAAACTTAGATAAAATTTTCATTGAGACTAGCCTAATCCCCTTACTTCAGCTTTCCAAGTAGGTAGAAATATTAATTAGTTGAGGTTGCAAAAAATATCAAATTAAACTGGAGTGAGATCACATTAATTACCTTGCAAGTTGGGCGCAGTGTCGATCAAAAGCTGCTCGAAGAATATATTCATATCCGCTCCCAATCATGACGCTCGCAATATCACCGAGGATCGACAATGACCGACGGTCGACATAAATCATTCCAGCTGCGAACGTGCTGTGACTTTGGACCGACGGTTCTTCACCAAAACCCCTGTGGTACGAGCCATAGCTAGCATCGCTTGTGCCGCCGCTGCCGGTGAAGGACAAAGAGGACGAGGAGCTCATACGCGAATCCTGGGAACCACTGCGGCTGCGCCTGACGGAATCCCAGATGGAGGCCGGCGAGTGATCTCTCGCCGTGGCGTCGTCCAGCCTCCACACCTTGAGGTGGCAGAACTCGTCGGCGAGGCAGGACATGACCGTCTTGAGGAGGCTCTTCTTGCGCTGATCGATGTCTCCTGACGTGTCCAGCCGCTGCAGCCGCTTCGCAGCAGCGAGGTATCTGTCGAGGCGCTGCGCGGTGCCCCTGTCCCTGTCCGGGAAGAACTCCCTGGCCTCGGGGTTCAGGCACATCGGGATCACGATGGATCTCTCGATGCTGTGAAGCTCACGCTCTAAGCTATCAGCTTCCTCCCTGCACATACATATATATACTTGATTGGCTGCCCCAAACTTGAGTGCATGCGCTTGGTTATATTTATATATAGAAAGAAGAATGACCTTGCGCGCGATGCCATCGATGGCCGGGACGAGTCACCGACGGTGAGGTACCGGGTAGAAGCTGGATAGCTTCCACGAACACAAGAGTCACCGGCGGCGGGAACGTAGTAGCGGCGAGAAGGATAGCCCCCATGGACACGGCCCTCCATGTCGCTGGGGAACTGGGAGCCCGCGGTGTGGCCAAGCCGCCCTCCCCGGACGCGATCATCTCGGTGATTCTCCCCGCCATCCTCCTCGCCGTCGCGTGGCCGGAACAGCCCGCGACGCAGGCCCGATGTGGAACGGTGGCGTGGACCAAGGCCGCCGTGCCCGTGGGCACGTTGCCACGGCTCTCTTGGCATGATGCCAACCTCAGGATCAATCCGGCCGATCAAAATTCTCTTGCTAATTAATCTCAAAAACAGTGAGACGTCTCTTGCTAGGAGCAGCTAGTCTACTTACTAGACATTGTCTAGCTGGCTAGTACCTCCGATCCATATATTATCAGTGGATGTGCAAGATTTGGCTTCCATTGTTGTTGCATTATTGTTTAAGTTGACGCTGAGAGCTAGCTGACGAGGCGGTTTCAGCGACGCGTTATCTGGCTAAAATGCTGATGTTTACAAGTAACAACAACCGACACGAAAATGTCACAGTGGGCGAGGCTCTAATCATGGTTGAGAAGAAACTGCACTATAGCCCATCAAAATATTTAGAGCGGCGTTGATTTTATGCGGTGTTAGGAAAACGCATGACAGGATCACGGGAAGCTCTCTATCTAACTAGTCTTAGACTCTCGATCACGGGAAAACGCATGTGTTGGGACAGTTTGGAATGGCAGAATGCAATCCGAGCAACTTTCCAATGGAACCAAGAAACAAATTGAACATTGACAAGGGAGGGAAGCTAGTTGATGCAACAGAATACAGGAAAATGATTGGTTGCCTCATGTATTTGTTACATACTAGACATGATTTGTCATATTCAGTCGGTCTAGCTAGTAGGTTTATGGATAAACAGACAGTGATGCATGCTGGGGAAGTTAAACAGACCATGAGATACCTGAAGGGTACTACAGAGTTTGGGCTGATTTATGTCCCAGGTGGTGGGTTAGGTGTGTTAGTGGGTTACACTAACAGTGATCATGGAGCTGATCAAGTTGAGAGAACAAGTACAGGTGGAATGGTCGTCTACTTGGGTGAGAACTTGGTGAGCTGGTGTTCCTAGAAGCATAGCTCTGTCATCTTGTGAAGTTAAGTTCATAGCAGCCACTGTTGCAGTAAGGCAGGCATTGTGACTGAGAAACTTGATGAGTGAAATCATTGAAGAAAAGGCAAGTGCAGTAACTCTCTTTGTTGACAACAATTCAGCAAAGGCTTGGATGAAAAATCCAGTGTTTCATGGAAGTTGTAAACACATTGATATCAAATATCATTTTATCAGACAGTGTGTGGAGAGGGGTCAGATCATTGTGAAGAGTTTTAGCGTTGATGAACAGAAAGCTGATGCTTTGACCAAGACATTGCCGGTGGGAAAACTGGTAGTGACGAGACACTTGCTAGGTGTCAGAGACCTTGGCACTACAGGTTTAAAGGGGAGAATGTTAGTGTAAACCTGTCAGTGTTGATGCCCAAGACACAGTTCAGTCGAAGGCAAGGTGGAGAGGGCGAGAGAGTTCAAGTTTGAATTGTGCCAAGCTAAGCGGGAACAGCAGTGCACGGTCACCGCGTCCACGCCGCGCAGTTGTTGAAACGTGTGTTTTGGAGTGTCCTGTATTGTGTTTAGCGGTTGATTCAGTGTGTGGGTTGTGTGGGTTAGCAGCTGGTATATGCTGCATGATGTAAGAAGTCTTGGTGTGAGCCTCAAACACTTTGTACCCGTGTGTGTACTCGCCAGGAATGAGAGCGAAAAGGGGCACTGTCACCCTGTTGCCCTGGTGCCAGTTGCCACATGTTCTTGTGCATCTTTGCATTTGATTTCGTCTGAGCGTAATTGTTTAGGCTAGCCACTATCATTCTTGTGTGTTCGTGATCGATTTCTACCAACAAGCACTATGCCAGAACAAGGAATTCCTGTCAGATCTTCACTTCTGGTTGTGCTATAGTCGGCAGTGAATGCTTATCACTATCAGACCATAGGACTAGGATCTAAAAATTTTGGGAAAAGCTATTCACCCAGCAGTGAAGGCAAATATCACCATCGGTTCAAATCACCATCTCGCAGTGATGTATCACTATCAGGTCAAGTCACAAACTAGTAGTTATATGGGTGATATCATTGTTGGCTCATGCTACGACCCGGTAGTGATATATCCCTATCCAATGGCAGAGCTCATCAATTTTGATGCTTAGAGCCACTATCAAAGCATACATACCATCTGCGTCGAATCAAGATATCAGCTGCACTAAGTCTAGTACCGATAGATAACAAAAATAGCTTATAAATAAATAGGTTGAGATGAAAATCTCAATTTCAACCTTAAATCCACAACATGAAAGTGGATAAAAAAATCCATTCGCGCTTAACCATCTAGAGTGTGTTTGTTTAGAGAGTGTGGGAGAACAGAATCATTTCATCCCTAGTTGTAGGGATGGAATGGCTCCATTCTTGCATTTGGTTGGAAGGATAGGATTATGTCTTTGCAAATAGCTACTAAGAAGGGAGCGCTCAGCTAGGAAACAACAACAAAGCTAGGCATGATGCCCTAAAGCACGCTATGAGCTAGGATTGGGAACGTAACGGAACTAGGAAGAAGCAACACACTACAATCGACAACAAGCAAGGGATGAGAGAGGATGGTCAAGGAAGTGACGACTAAAAGCAAAAAAAATGAAGATGAGTACTCAGAGATTTTTGTCCACGAGTAGGGCCAAGGCCCTAGTGGCCCTATTTGAAAATCTGCCACTGTCCCTACCTAGTCAAGCCACAACCCTAATGTGATATTTTCATGACAGGTTTTATGATGACTGATAGTGTTTTTTGACTATTGGATCCAGCTAACCTTCAAAACGGTCAACTCTCCACAGTTGGATCCACTTACTATCATTATTTCTCGTTATAAATCGGCATTCGGATGCCTCCCTAGATACAAGAGCTAGGTCGCATGTGCGAGCTGCTTGTAGTTCCACTACTTAATTGGTTTACTGGTGTATAGTCTCAATATGTGTTCTCTATAAGAGAGAGCTCTCTACATACATCTTGCATTTTGTAGTCAAGATGATGGATTAGAGGTACTAGAAAACTATTTGTGAAGATAGAGGAATGCTGAAGCCAGGACGTGCTCGTAGCAATATAATGCTATTTAATTAACGCCCTGATATGTTGTTGCCCTTCGATCCGGGCATCCTTGTTGTTGCATGGGATGGCCAGTTTGTTGTTGGCCACCTTGTCACTTAATGGTACATTAATGCCTTGATAAGACATAAGTTTTCGGGATGAATCTGGTAAATCGTGAAAGAGAGCACGTCCTGTAACTTAGGGCATGTACAACCCACAGACAACATGTTGTCTCTAAGTTCTTAAAAACTCGCGTACAGATAGCTAAATAGATAGCTTGTACAGTGGCTTGTCTATTTGGCTGTCATAAACGATTTAATTTATGCACAGAATCATGATCAAGTATGAAGAAGATCTTTGTACATTATTTTGTTGCTTCTGAATTATTATTGATAAAAAGGGTTACCGCATACTTAGAAATGTTGTTGATAACTACAATATTTCTTCGTAACTATGAGCATATAATAGATAATTGCAAGGCTTTTACTCACTCCATGTAATAACACTAAAAAATATTTAAAATAGAGGGGGAAAATATAGATGAAAAGATTCCTTATCGCTTCCGGCCAGTCCTGGTCAATGCGTCCATATCTATCTCCATGGCTCATTGGCTTTCATCCCTGCGGACGACGACAACGACGGTGGCAGAGGCGAGTTCTTGGCGTTGGCAAGGGTCTGTTGCCCCGGTCCTGAACCGATGCTGTTCTTTCGGGACTAAAGGCTCATCCTTTAGTTCCGGTTCGGAGAACCAGAGCTAAAGCCTCTCCCTTTAACACCGGTTGGTAATACCAGCCGGTGTTAAAGGTCCGCGGCCAGAGTTGTCACGTTGCAGGATCCTACCAACCAGTGTTAAAGGGGTTTTTTTAGTTCATTTCTTCGGTTCTGTTTATTGTTTTTATATAATAATAATCGGTTTTTCAATATATATTTTATGCTGATACAATAATATATATAAATTACACGTATATTAAGCATATATAAATGAAAATTATAGGCTTAGTTTTATAATTAAGTTTTGCCTATAATAAAATGAATAGGCCACATCAAAAATTAAATAAATATGTAAAAAACTTTATATATATAGTTTTATAAGTATAAAATTCGTAACACATATATACATAGAGTTATTTCTCCCAATGTCTAAAACCGATACAAATGATCATCATTGTTTAGAATAAGAGTTTCTTTGCCGTTGAAGTGAAACTCACCGTTTGGATTGATCACTTGCTCGCGGAGAAATCCTGCTATCGTCTCTTGGATAGCTTTGATTGGGTCTTTTTGCATGACCTTTTTCCTCAACCATTCCGTCTTTAATTTGAAATAAATAAAAAGGTATTAGTTATCTAATAATTCAGGAGATAATAAAAAGAGACATGTAACGTACTCTGAGTGTCTCTGTGGGTGTTTGATTGACTTGTGCCATTATGAATTTGCACACATAATATGCACATAGGTTGTTCCCCCCTTCTTGTCTTAAACACTACTGTATGATATATATATATATATAAAATATTCACGACCACGACAATAAAAAGGCTAAAAGTTAGCGAAAGTTTGCTAGCTAGTAAAACTTACTTGTGGATGAATTATATTAAGCGGCGCTTTACAACCACTGAGATGTTCACGGTCAATAAATCTTTCCCAAACCCTACACACAATAATTGTGGATCGTGAACTAATAATTACAGAGTCATATTATGATATTCTTCTAGCTGAGATCCACATTACGTACCTTTGAATAATGTTTACCATTTGTTAATAATTTTCTTGTGGTTTTCTCATTGAGTCAAAGATTATCAACCGGTTCTTGGGAATTTCATGACCATGAGTATCCAGTGAAAGCTGTTTACACACATATATATAGTGAGGCCTATATATAACTATATAAAACTTGTCTCGAGTAATAATAAGTAAAATAAAATATGCATGCACTTAATAACTATATAACTCACTCGAAATTGAAGGGCAAGAGTATTTTTTGTTTTTTTTTGGGTTCACAAATAACCTCATAAGATTGGTGCAGACTTCTGTCTCATGAGATGCTGTCCACACTGCCTGCGGAGCCTTGAAAACAATATAAGGGTCAACGAACCCAATACTATTGTCATTTCTAATTCTGAGCTCTCTCATTTGGTGCCTGCATATATACATACAAATCCTAAGTGTGTAAGGATTATATACATGTAATTAAAGAAGTTAGAATTTTAATAAAAAGAAAGAAATACTTACAGACAAAAGCAGCTGACAAGAG
>Ga0182004_10000405_pt1 | contig 25318 bp, 12 predicted proteins | sample Sormic07211540_1_FD_120479 | JGI IMG/M metagenome (GOLD analysis project Ga0182004, IMG submission 120479) | Endophyte microbial communities from Sorghum bicolor roots, Mead, Nebraska, USA - 072115-40_1 MetaG | ecosystem: Host-associated > Plants > Roots > Unclassified | place: USA: Nebraska...
ACTTGCGTCCGATGCCCTGAGGGGTCGGGCGAGTCGGAACTTGCGTCCGAGGCCCTGATGATTGTGGTTAGTACGTTTCTTTGCGTTTTTTCATTGCTCTGAGTTGGGTATCCCTTATTATGGAACCAAAAAAACTCGACCCTGACAAGTCAGCAATTTTGCTTATGTGGCACCATATTTAATGTGCATGACATTTTCATGAAACATGCATTGAGACTAGTCTTGTCTTATCTTCGAGTGGATATATACTCCCAAAGTTAATTGCAAGCAGGATAAGCATCAGTTACGAGGGTTAACATTAATTACTGGTACATATGTACATATGCGGACAAACTACATGGAAAAGGACATACAACAACTTTGTGTAAATTAAACAAGATCGTCAAGATAGTTCTTATCTCCGACCATATATATCTTAAAACAGAGATTAGCAGAAATCATAGCTGATGCTGATATTAATTTGTTATGAAAAAAATATTGCTCAATAGCTAAAAAATAATGGCTGATAAGCTTAAGCGATCAAAGCTAGCTAATGCGGTAATAGTAGGGTAGAGTGCCTGTTATCTTCACTATTTCTTTTTTTGGCAAGATGGATCTCGTTGAAAGTAATTTGTATAATCACCAAAGCGACCAATATAATAGTCACCTGCTTATCCGTCCATAAATAAATACACATCTCGTTTTACGAAAAAATATATAAAAATATACTAATATTTATTATATATAATAGTATGTATTATTAGATTGAGTATGAAATATATTTTCATAATATATTTATTTGTAGATATAAATATTGATATTATTTGATATATTTCTAGTTAAATTTAAAAAATTGACTTCTTGAAAAATATGACGTGCATTTATTTGTGCTGGATGAAGGAAGTATATATATCGATGCATAATAAATAAATTATATTAATACCACACGTCCGGCCGGTCAAGTGGATAGCAATCATAGCTAGCAGCGTGTGGGCGCGGCTCTGCAACCTGTGCGCGTGAGTAAAATCGTAGTTTTTTGGATTTTAGTGTCTGGAGAGATTAATTAATTGGGGAACAATCGATCGAGCATCATTCATCTCAATGTTGACGCCGCCGGTTCTTAGCTTCTTGCTTGCAATGCTGATCATGAGCTGTTCCATCTCTATTGGACTCTTAGTTAGCTAAGCGACACATTGATTGTATTTTCCATGGCGTCATCATCAACGTTTTCCTTTGAAATAGGTGTTTACTGTATTATCCAACTGTTAAGAGTTTGTTATCTTATGCGGCGATTGGTGAGGCCGGCATTGTATTTGACATGAGCTAGCTAGCAGATGGGTTTTGATCCCAGGACATATCTTAATATCCGAGTTGATAGGATTGTCCGGGAGCGACGTAGATTACAAACTCCAAGTTCATATCCGATTGCACTAGTAGTTAGGCCTTGTTTAGATCCAAAAAGTTTTTAGATTTTGACACTGTACCACTTTCATTTTTATTTGATAAACATTGTCTAATCATAGAGTAACTATGCTTAAAAGATTCGTCTCGCGATTTACAGACAAACTGTGTAATTAGTTTTTGTTTTTATCTATATTTAATGCTCCATATATGTGTCGAAAGATTTGATGTGACAGGAAATTTAAAAAAAAATTTGGTTTTTGAGTGAACTCAACAAGGCCTTAGTTAAGTAAGATAACCATGTCATGTCATTTTTTGTCGTATATTTTACTATATATCCCGAATTGTTACTAATATGATCTTGGCAATCGAAATGAATTAACAATTATGATTACAAGAACATAACTTGGATAACAATTAAGCAGTATACACAGCCTAGTACAAAGGATGCTTTTTTAGGGGAGCAAGGAATAGAGTAGCTCCAAAAAAGGTAGAGTTTTTCAACACCCTTTTTCTCTCAATTCTATCGTTTTATGGAGCAAAGTTTGTAGAGCTGCACCTATTTAGCTGAGAAACATGGAGAGAAACTAAAAATTATATAGCAGAGCACTTCCACATAGGCCTATAATCTTACTGAAAACTGGAGGCTTCAAAGAAGCATCACGTTAATCCACCCACGCCATGATAAGATAAAAAAATATTAGAAATTCTTAAAAATACAAATATCGGCAAACTCTAACCATTACCAATAATAAGAGATATTAGATATGTTTTATTTTCTAAAAATTTATACACTTTTGCCATTAGAAAAATAGTCAAAAGAACCCCTAAAATCTTATCTAAATTACCCAGCATACCACAAAATTGATTTTAGGAGACAAGCCATTTTATCTATGGAGACGGTCACAAATTGGCACTACCTCCCAGAAAGCTAGTAATGTTTAAAAACAGTTGGTTTATTTAAGCAGACAATAATCTTCTAAAATTAATTAACAGAATAGACCCGCATCTGTTAAAAGGCCAAGGCCATTCTAAAGCCTTCCCCAGACCTAGAATCTAATGCGCCCAAGGTCAGCCCCACTCTCTCCAACTCGCATCGTCTCTTCCTGATGCGACTCAGCCACCACCCTTTATATCTCATCTCCTAGGCGTTGAAAGGATCTGATGAATTGGCACCCTAAACCCTAAACCCTCAAAGATTGTTTGCTTCAAAGACAAAGACACAACTAGGTACAATATTAATAAAGGAGGTGATCTTTAATATTTCACACACCTATCCTAACACAAACAAGCAAGCCTTCCCTACACAAATCTAGTAGCTGTTGACGATGATTTTCTCAACATTTTGGTTGGTCAAAAATGTCACAAAAGTGTTACATATGAAATGGCATAAGTCAACCATGAATGATTTTGGTTTAAATGTTTCACATGTACATATCCACTATTTGAATGGAGGTACAAAATGGACGAAAAACCAAGCTTGGGGACCCAACTTGCTTGGTTCAAATAACTAGGTACACTTTTCCTTTACTTGTTTGTATGCAAGTTTTATTGAGTGACAACTAGGATTGAATGGTTGTATTTAGTTTAGGTTTAATTTTTTTTAAGGACTCATTTTTTAGTGTGAATTTTTGCTAAGGACTTAATTAGGTGTAATGTCCTAATTTTTCTTGCCAATGTCTTAATTAGTTGTGATGGCCCTAACGACTTCATAAATTGCTTTTGTGAACTTATGTGTCAAAGCTCTTAGGGTTTTGATGGTTAAGATTGTTGCTTTATTTTTAGAGTCCAATGTACCTCCATCTTAGGACATCGGTCCTTATAGCAACATTACCAGCTGCTCCTTAAATTGATGTTTATGGTGATTACATACCTGCCTCTAGCAATGGTTGATTCTACACACGTTTAGTTAGGGGTGATTGGAAAAACTGTCCTAGCCTACAACCGAAATTCGATCACTCTACAAATGTTTTATGTGGTAATGTCCTATTAATGCTTATAAAATACTACTGATTTTGAGATTGACGAAGTCAACATAGACTATTTGTTATATCACCTACCGAGCATCAGTGAGCACACAGAGTGTCATGTCGAATATGTGATTTGACCCCCTGTAGGTAAGGGGCAGAAGTATGATTTTCATTTTTATTTAGTTTTATTTTTTTCTAAATAATTTCTAGTGAATTTCTGTCTTCTTATTACCAGTTTCCAAACACGTGTAACCAACTTTAATTCACTATGAAGAAATTTGAAGCTAAACACCAATCGAGAATACAAACGTGGGCGTCTAGGTGGATTTGGTTGGATTCTGGATGGAAAAAGCAATGAAAGAGCCTTTGACCAATCTGGGAATTTTGGATATTCTTCTATGTATGCCTTGGTATGATAAGGACTCATCAGATCTTGGATTGTGCTGATTGCTATCCTGTATCCTGAACACACCAGACACGTCATAGAGAGAGGAAAAATTGTCCGGACCTAACAAAACCACCGACGCCTGCATCTTAGCAACTAGGGTCTTGTTTAGTTCCGAAAAGTAAAAAGTTTTCGGTACCGTAGCACTTTCGTTTATTTGTGATAAATATTATCCAATCATGGACTAACTAGGATCAAAAGATTCGTCTCGTGATTTACAGCTAAACTGTGTAATTAGTTTTTATTTTTATCTATATTTAATGTTTCATGCATACGCCAAAAGATTCGATATGACGAGAAATCTTGAAAACTTTTTGATTTTTAGGGTTAACTAAACAAGGCCTAGATTAATTTATCACTCGTGTCAAATTCTGTTTTTGACGGCTATGAAAGGGACCCACAGCATGCCGCCGCCTTCTCCTCCTCCTCCTTCTTCTTCTTGTGATTAAAATGGTATTGTGTCTTACGCATTCAGTTGGCAAAATTTCGTGGTTTTCGGATACTGTAACACTTTCATTTGTATTTGATAAATATTATTCAATCATAAACTAACTAGGATTAAAAGATTCATCTCGTAAATTATGGTATAATTAATTTTTTTTATCTATATTTAATGTTTCATGCATGTGCCATAAGATTCAATATGATGGGGAATCTTGAAAAAATTTTCGTACTTTTTGGGAACTAAAAACAAGGCCTAACACTACTAAAAAAAGATTTACCGTGACCTTTTAAAAACACCCTCCGAGGCGGGCAAGAATTTCAACTGTCGCGACTAATGTCTGAGATTAACCGAGGCAGTCATTTTTCATTAACCGAGGTGGTTACAATCAACCACCTCGTAAAATCGATTTACAGAGACGGTTAAAAAATAACCGCTTCCTAAAATCTATTAACCGAGGCAGGCCTTATAAGTGGCCCGCCTCCAAAAATACCTCCATTTTTGGAGGCGGGCCAATTATAAGGCCCACCTCGGTTAATATCCCCGAAGCCCAAAAAAGCCTAAATCCAATCAACTATTCGGTTCATATATATTCAGACATAGGGTTCACTACTTCGCTTCCCTTACTTCACCAGATCGAGCGCCGCACCCGAGCGCCTATCTCCTCCCCTCCTGTCTCCTCTCCTGTCGGCACCCGAGCGCCCATCTCCTTCTCCCTCGCGTCAGTGCCTCCTCCCCTCCCATCTCCTCTCTTCCCTCACGCTCCTCCACTGACGGTGTCCTCCCCGAGCCCCTCCACTAGCCGTGTTGGCAATGACACCGCCCCTCACTCTCCCCACCAACGGCAAACCACTCCGCGGACGACGTCCCGGCGGCAGCAGCTCCGTGCCCTGACGGAAGAGGTATGCCTTCATCCTCTCTCTCTCTCTCTCTCTCTCTCTCTCTCTCTCTCTCAGATCCACCTCACCCCTCTCTATGGCAGATCCGCGGCTACGGCGCTCAGGGAGGCCTCTCTCGGTCACGACGGTGTTTGGGGAGGCGGATCTGATTGCAGTGGTGCTCGGGGAGGGCTCTCCCGGCGGCGACGAGGTGCTTGGAGGAGGTGGATCTAGCTTCAGTGGCACTCGTGGAGGACATGACAAGCAGATCCGATGATGGGCGGCCTGATGAGCGGATCTGGTGGCGTCGACATGGTTGATTTGGTGGAGGACGGCCCCAATGAGCGGCGGCACGCACTGCGGATCCAGCGGCCAGGGATGGGCTCGGTGGGCCGTGGATGGACTCAGCGGGCTTATCTAGATTTTTATTTTTTTTGTTTTACCCGATTGATTTACTGTAGCGGGCATTAGGACCGTCTCGGTTAACATTGATTAATGGTGACCTTTCCTTCGAGGCGTTCGATTTGCTCGCCTTGGTAAAGTGATTTTGCCACCTCGGTAAAAGAATTATGTAGTAGTGTAAGCTAGGGGAGATGATTCCACGTTTAAGCACCACTGCAGGTTTGTGTAGTCAAATTAAACAGGTTGTAGGAGTGACAGGTGAGAACAAATTATGTCTATATATATGTTAGCCACTGCTGTTTTCTTGAATTTTCTACACTAGCTAGTCTCAACAAATCAGTCCAGCATATCTGTCAGTTATTATGACCAGTGGTGTGCACAGGAGTAAAATTCATACATACACAATGCCACTGTATGGTCCGCATGGTAATTACCAAGAATAAGTTAAAAGAGTTTATTTACTCTATTTGTAAAAGTTAAGCACCCACCCAAAACAGGCTATCATCAGTGGAAAGATGAGCAGTCACTTATTAGATCGTCCATGCATACTGGTTCAAACAAAAAGTTTGATGAGATGGACTAGCAATACCAATGGGATCAACTTGATCGATTAAACAAACAACGCACCGAACGAAAAGTTGTTCGGTATTTCCTGTCTTCACTAAGATTAGAACTGCTTGTCCCCTGCACGTTAAAGTAGCCAGCAACTGGGCCGGCCAAACATATCTCTAACTCTGCTGTAAGATGTGCATAAAATATGCTATGTAAATATATGCATGGATGCCCATTCCTTTTAGTTTTAGGATACCGCTTTTGTTTCATCTCTTAGCAGTAACTTTCAGACGAGGAGTGCGAGCAAAGGAAGTGAGCAAGAAACTAAAGATATAGTGTTGACGTGACTGATGCCACGTGGCACTATGTGGCAGTGTCCTTGCATTATAATTACATATAGTTTCATTTCTAGAACTTTCACAACCACCACCTATGTACATGTCCAGGTTCAACTCGGAAAGGACAGGCTGGTTATCCAGTCTGAACATAATATCATAGGTAGATCATCACAATACAGTCGTTTTTAATTTAAAGAGACGGACGGCCGACTGTATCTGCTAAATGATCTTTATTTATTGTATAATTTTTATCTGAACCTCCAGCCTCATGCAATCTTTTACCACAATTACACTACTTGTGAGTGAGTATAGAATATTATTATTTAGTTCTCTTATATTAAATATTTTGGCTTTTAAATGATCTCAAATAAAAAGTCAACTACAAAGTCTTATATCTCGTCGACTACTACAATTTTTTACAGGCCTCATCCAAGGTCTGTCAAAATTATCAAAAATTTGAATCTGAAAATTGAATATTCTTACAATACTTAGGACTGTAAATGGTTTTAAATCGTTAACTATAAAGTTGTAGGTCACAACGTCGAGCACTACAACTTTAAGACACACCACGTCAATGTCTGAGGTAGTTTGAAAATTCTAAATTCTATAAAATTTGGTAACTTAAAATAAACACTTGACTTTTAGATAAAAAAACATATCAACTACATTTTGTAGATTGCATTGAGAACTACTGCTTTGCTATACACCATGTCAACATCGGAGGTTGGTTCAAAATTTTAAAATTCAGAACTTAAAATGATTTTTTGGGACTCTAAATGGTTCTAAATTAAAAAAACTTATCAACTACTCCATTTTTTCTAAATTGTAAGTTATTCAGACTTTTCTAGGTACGTAGCTTTTGCTACGCACCTAGATATAAATTATGTCAACATACATAGTAGAAACTATATATTTAGAAAAACTAGAATGGCTTATAATATAGAACAAAGGGAGTGCAAAGTTATGTATTGTGTTGAGGTCTTAATTTTGGTATAAAGCTCGTGTGCAAATTTTGGTATAAAGCTCATCTTCATCTGACTTCATGTAAAAAAAGGATAAATATTTTTTGATACTACTATTTCATAGGCAGCCCTCTTAATAAGAGTGCTCACAAGAGTGCAATGCGATTACTAGTGAGTGTGATTCTAGTGCGTTGCATCATGAGGTTGCATCGAGTGGCACTAGGTGATCGAGTTGCAAGCCGGTGGTGCTTATTACTCTTGGAGGTTGCCATCTCTTAGATGGCTTGGTGGTAGTCTTTATTGAAGCACGCAAAGAAGATTGTGCGGTGCTCCGAAGAAATGATTGTGAGGGGTGTCGTGCTCACCCCGACGGAGCTGTGAAGAGCAACACTAATACAGCGTGTCATTGAGCGTGTCATTGAGCTACCATACTTGCGGTAGGTTCTTGGATGCCAACGTGAGGAATCAATTTGTGGGAATACCAATTAGCCATCGAACTAAAAGTGTTGGTTGACATAATGGGGACCAGTGTGTTGGCAAGCACGTGAACCTCAGGAGAAAATCATTGTGTCAACCTTGGTCTTTCTGTTGGTTTGCAATCTTCTAACACAAGCCTTGTACTTACGTTTGATATATTGTGCTTGTATTGTTGCTCTTGAAACTAGTTGTGCTTGTGTAGCTTGCTAGTTAGCTTCTTGCTTATGTAGCTAGAAGTAGCTCCTTTGCGTGCCTAATTTGATTTTGTGTAACCTTGTTAGTCACATTGCTTAGTTTGTGTAGCTAAGTAATTTGAGCTCTCTAATTTGGCTTGTGTAGCCTTGTTATTGAGCATTGCTAGTGAGCCTAGGTGGCTTTGTGCTTTTGCCTACTAGATTATGTAGGTGCTTTGTGGTTTACTTGAAGTATTAGTTTCAAAGGTTTGTATGACCTTACAAGCTAGAATTGGATAGGTGAGCGCTTGCTAGCCCGACACCTTTGTTGCATCTTTAAGATCTTTATAAGGTGCTTGTGAACTTAGATAGAGTGGTGTAGTCTTAGCTAGTCTGATAGTTTTAGTTTCGCATTTGTTTCAGTTAGCCGTTGCGTTTCTGGCAAGATTGAAAAAAAAACATCTCCGACAATTCCCAATACCACCTCACAATCTTTTGGCACGTTGGGTATTCTCAAATTTCCTCCAAAACTCACATCTTTATACTACTAAGGAATTTGACAAATCTAGTGTATGGAGACATAACTCAGGGTGTAACACCTTGGCAAGAAACACCACCTTTGCAAATCAATGGTCTCAACTTAAACATTCGTCCTAAATTCATATGATATTCAAACATAACATTTAGTAGTCATATTGATTTGTTTTAGCGAGCTTTACGTAGCCACGGTCTTTGATCATCCATACGACTTACGGTTCAAAAACTCAAAGTTTCCTCCTCTCATTTGTGAGTTCAACTAACACACTAATTTTATAAATCCTAGGGTATTAGACAAGGATCATAGCATATGTAGATCAAGATCAACCATGTAGAATAACTAGGATCAAAGAAAACACATGAAAGGCTCAAAGTGACCACCAAAATCACAAAAGTAAACAAAAATTCATAAAAGGGAGAGATTGAATCATGAGATCAGAGGTCAACTTGATTGATTATGGAGAAAAGAAGTTTACAAAGACGTGGTCTAGCCTCCAACCTTCATCCTCCCTCTTACAGATCTAGAAGCTAGAGCCAGAGGCAGCTACCCTTCTCTACTACTAATCTCAACGATAGTGAAAACTCGGATAGCCTATGCTAATGACCTAGTTGGGAGAGATATATTGTCTTGGGTGGCCTTCATCATTATTTATAGGGCTATTACACATTCCAAGATGACTCTTAGATATTTTCCTAAACCACTTAATCTAGGGGCATAATGGCCCAAGATCATTTCTAAACAGCGGAAGGCCACAATCCCTTTATAAAGTAGCTTTGCCTCAACGCAAGATCTCCGATAATCTGACGTGCCACACCGAGATCTTCCCTTAGGCTTTGAGACCAAAACCCAACAAACCTATCGACCGAGGTTTTGAGGCCAAAACTATCAAACCCAACTAGAGTCGTGTATCCACTATGTCTCCTCCATGATATCGACGCGTGTCACCACTTGTCCTCAATCACCCAATCACCAAGTCGTCGCTCACCTGCCTTGATTTGGTCAACCACCGTCTTGACTTCAGTCAACATCATCTATGCACACTTGCTTATCAACGTCACCAAGTGTTAGCCATCCATGGTCTATCTGGTGGCCATCAATCCCTCAGTACAAGCCTTCACATCCATCCTTCACCGCTCCAGTCCGGGCATGAACTCGCTTGACTTTCTCAATTATCGTTGACCATCTCAATGCTTAACACCTGCATATTACAAGACAAGATACATGTTGCACACACCACAACTCATGCAATGGTTAGTCTGAACACTAAACCAAAGCTCAACAATCTATTGACAATCACTCATCACACATGGGCATATATCCACCATGTGTTTGCAACTTCTTTACAAATTTCTACAATTGACTTCTAAACATTTTAGAAATAACATCTTAAATCAGCTTTCATGTTTATATTGGGACTAATTAACCAAATTTCAATAGTTAAGATAAACACATGAGTGTTACATTTAGAAATTCTGAGTAGTGTTAGTATACTTAACTTGGGACTTTCGAGGAGTTATACATTATTGGCTATCATTTTCCATTCTCATGTATTACTGGTAATTTGAAATGTTCTTCAAATGCATGGACTAAATAAGAAATCTATGCCATAAAAGAGTAAGTTTTAAGGGGCTGCCTACCTCACCACGTTACTCTCATGCTCCTTCCATTTGTATTTTCAAGGACTTTGTCTCTTGTTCAGACTCCCCCACCTATAGTTTTGTTTCCTTCACATTACTCTCTGATCCCCTAGGTTTTTCGTGCTTCTCCACTAGCATAGCTCTAGTCTTTCTCTGTTTCCTTCATCTCTCTCTCCAAATTCCTTCGTAGCTAGAGAGCTCTCATCACTAGATTTATTAATATAGTCATATAGATAGGTGGACCCTAGTTACCAGAGCACCGTACACACTATGAGTCTATTTGAATCGGACCCAAACAAAGCTGCCTAGCGTGAGCGTGGCTCCCGAACGTGCGATTTCGGATGCCTAGGGCAAGGATGACTGCCTGGGTAGAAGCTCGCCTGGGAGGCCATGAACTAAATATGTCTTATTTGCATTACCCTATCATCCTCCTCTCCCATTCTCCCCCATTTTTTCTCTTCACTTCACTTGGTGCACATGCCCAGGTGCATGTCTTCATCTAGCGACCTCCATCCACTAGCTCCTCCGCATATGGTGCAGCCGTTGTGGATCATAAGATAGACCAATGTAAAAACTAGGATGAAAGGAAAAGATTTCACACATGAAGCCAAAATCTAAAAACAAATGAGAAAACAAAAAAAAACCCACAAACCACCAACCAGGAGACTGCCAGTGAAGGTGAAATCAAGAGATGAAAAATAATAACACAATAAAAGGATAGCAAAATAACGCCGAAGCCACCAATACTAAAAATTCTTAGCCGGCATGATTCAATTTCATGGACCACTCACCACTTATTGACACTGACTTATTTCCATCGCGGCCGGCCGCATTTTTCAATTTATCATGTGTTTTTTGAGTCCACAATACACGCATGGCCCCATCCATGTATATGCCCACCTCAGAAACTTTCGGCGCTATCCAGACGAATACCAGCAGTCAACCAAATTGACCACATCGGAATGAGATTCAGAAGAACAATATTAATCACACCTTATTTTACTTCCATAGAGAAGGTTAAAACTATATCTGTCAACAAAAAACAAGAGCGAGGCCGCCTGGTCATAACTCGTCTCTAAACTTAGACTTTTTATAGACGGATCTATTTTAAAAGGTCACTTATGTCATTGTTATAGACAATCTATATTAGACCATCTCCAAGAGCATCATATTGAGAGTCATTTGGATAAAAGTTGCTTTCTATATTTTTTCACTCTCCAACAGTTTTTCTATATTTATTGTACATCACTCTCGTCTTTTAGTTTTGACTAGCAAAAAAAACCATAACAGAAGACGGCTAGTATAACCAAATAGAGAAGCTGTTGGAAAGTAGTTTTTCACCAAAATCTCTATTTCTAGCATTTAGAAAGGATATAAAGAGTCTTTTGAAATTGCTCTAAGCATCTATCTCAGAAAATTAGATTTTTAAAGGTAAATGCTTATGTGGCCTTTTCTAAAATTAGCTCTAGCCCATTTATACTTATCCTCTCTCTCTCTCTCTGCTCATCGACCTTTTTCTCTCGCTCACTCATCGGATCATACAATATAAATTTGTGTATCTTCACTGGACATAGAGCGCCCTATATCTAAACCACAGTATAACTTTGTGTCTCATGTGTTATTCTCTAATTCCCCACAAACCACGTCGGATCATATGTGGCAATGTGTTGCCTGACTCTGACTATTAGTTTGGAATATACTAGAATATTTTGCGTCGTATGAATATATGATATGCCGATGGGCCCACTATCTCACTAGATCATATGGTGCAGTATAGAGACTTGGTCAACTGGTCACAAAGTCCAGCTTGCCCCACTAGATGATCCGTCAAGGTCACATAGTTCTCCATCGGATCATATGGTACACTCCATGCAGTCAAGTTGAACATTCAACAGATGATCCGTTGTAGTTACACAACCCTCGGGTGGATCATACAACGCTCTCTCACACATGGTAGCTGGAGTTAAATCCCTTCAACCCAGGAAACAATACCACTGGACATTCCTCCGGGAGTTAATCCAGCAGTTCGGTGCATACTCTTGCACTGTTTTTAGCCCGTTTCAAGTTCAATCTCGAACAATCCAATTTCTTTGAGATTCTTGAGTTAAAACCATCTTGCTGAGGCCATTATCAAATCGAGAGAGTTAGCCTCTTGTGCATACAATTGCTCTCGCTTTGACTCTATGTCTCTATCGAGTTGAACGTCTTGAACTCCTCTTAATAGTATGGCCAAAGAAAAAACAAATCCCTAATACACAGTGCCAGCAATTGTCACCATGCACACAGCCTACATTCACTCCACTGTTCTTAGTCTTCACAAATATCTTTTGCACCATGCTTCATTCAATCACCAAGTCTTAAGCACCTGTGGTTGTTCTTATTGTGACTAACTCAAACACATTCATCTCTACAAAACACATGTTAGTATTAATACATCTTCTCATTAAACATTGAAAATCCCATAATCACCACAATGGGTCCTAGCTAGAAGTATGTTCCACAGGGAGATTAGAAACTTTTTATACATACCACATTTACAAACCTCACAAAGTGGGAAAAGGGTATATCAGTAAAATCAAGTGTCCATGATTCTTGTTGCCACAAAAGAGTGTTTATTTGAATGAGGGGAATTTTTTTTTGCCATGTAACTCTGAAACTAGAAATTTTCTACCATTGAACTATCAAACTGGACAAATTTGGCCATATCACTAGTTTCGGTGATGGTTTTGCATTTTTCAGAAACAATACAAATTGTTTTATGTATTAATTCATAATTAGTTTATTTTAAATTTTAAAATTATGAAAGCAGAACAAAATACTTCTATAAAAAATGATGTGTCTATTGGTTCCAAATTTGAAATTATTTGGATATTATTTGTATTTATGACTAGTGCTTTATTCTTTATATTCATGCCCATTATTTATTTAATTCATCATTTGTCCTATATTAATCCTAGAGATGGACCAAAAGAATACATACTCCAAATAGATAAGGATGAAAACGGAACGGAAATATCCCGAACCGAACCATATCGTTTTCATATTTAATCCGACTGAATTAGTATTTTCTTGTCCGACTTTACCATTTTTGCTTTCGTATTTTAGATGTTTCGTATTTCAAATGTAAAAGTAGAAAACGGTTTAGACATTTATCGATGTTTTCTACTTTTTTACTTTTAATTTGAAATATTATGAATTCAAATTTTGGTTTAAACCAAATTAAGCCAACTGCACAATCACACAGCCCAATTACAGGTTACTGCACGGTCACGAGGTGTTGTCCTCTCAATTCAAGTTCATATTTCTATAACATTTAGTTATGCTAGTTGCTATATCTAATTTTAATTCCTATAATGTTGCTAGCTATTATTGCTTCTTCTAGACTTGTACCTAAGACCAAGGATCATACACTTTTAAATTATTATATGCACTTAAACTTAATTATTCATATACTTAGTCATGCTCATGCACTTGGTACTACAGGTCGGTATTCCGTGGAGTTTTCGTATATCGACAATGTTCGATATATAAATCCATTCGAATTGGTTTTTTTTTGGAATTCTCGATATTTCATAAGTTTGTGTTCGTTTTCGTGTTCGACTTTACCGTTTTTATTTTCATATTTTAAATATAAAAGTAGAAAATAATTTAAGAGTTTTTTAACCGTTTCTGACCGTTTTCAGCATAACAAATAGAGTACTAAATACTACGCACCGGTTGGCAAGATTTGTTGGACATGTTGAGAACCAATGCAATGCACACACCATGTGCGCTCCCCCCACATTCACACCCACTCAATTTCCTTTCACGCAACAGGACTGCACGATGTGTGTAGCCACATCGATCTACATTACGTGACTGGACCAAAAGCAAGCTGGGTTGATTTGCGGCGAAAGTAAATCCATGTAAAGAATTTGGTGGCGCGCGCGCGGTCAGCTTGTTGAGAAGAACATGGATGGATAGATGTCCCTGGCCGTGAACCTACGCAGATCCAATGAACTCAGCGACTAGCAAAGCAGCAACCACGTACAGGTTCAATGAACAAGGCTTAGAGAGATCCATGGTAGCCACATGGGCATGCAGCACCCCCGGCCGTCCGCCGGAATGGGTTCTGGGATTGGGTGGCCGCCTGCCTGATCTGCTTTGATGTGCAGGCGAAGGCAACTTACTGCTAGGATAGGATGCTGCTCTACCGGTCGCCCATGAGCAGCAGCTTGCCTGAACGGCAGACGACATCGCTTTCGCCTAGATTCCCGCGGGAAAGAAATGCTTGCTTCACCGAGGAGGCGGGGACTCGAGGAGGGGGTTGACAAATTGACAGTGATATAAATAAATATACTCTCAATCTCAAGGATCTTTTTCTAGTATCATGTTTTTCAAAAGCATCTGAATGCATATCTAATTCTGAATGTAGCTGAAGGCATTTGTCCATATATCTAATTCTCGTAGCATGGAGGAGTCCACCAGCCGGATCAAATCGGAATGATACCATGGAGTCCACCGGAATCCGAACCCATGATTGCCAAAATCCAGCAACTTGGAGGAATGCCCCCCTATCTATCTATCCATCCGGTGAAGTGCTGCCTTCCGAATGCCGCCCATCATGCCCGCTAAAGTCAGGGATGATTCACCTTCCATGGCCACAGTTCTCGCATGTTCCAGACCTCTGGCCTATCTCTGTCTCTAATGGAGATCGACCTGGAGGCTTCACGCAGCCACAAGTCCACAACCGCATCCTACCCTACTCAGCCTAGCTACTCGATCTTTTTTATCACAGATCACACTTCTTTGTTTGGGACATGAGAGGATTCTTTATTATGTAACACAGTGTCACACATACAGTAGTAGCATGGGGGCGGCAGGAATTGTAGAGAAACAAAAAAGGCAATTTGTTTGCTCACTGTCACTGAGGAATGCTGTACTGGCTGCTCCTATATATTGAGTCCTGATTGGGTTTGGGATGTTGATTGGTGAGAAAGTGCTTATCATGAGCTAGTGCACTATCAGAGTTTCCTTTTTGAACAGGAAAGGTGAATTTGGCGGTATAGTGTAAAGTTGTGCTGATCCCATTTTATACCAACTAATTACAGCCTGATGGAGAAAAAAGTTCGTGCCAATTGGGCTACTAGTCATTTTGTTTCTGTTTCATCAGCAGATTTTACCTCTCTTTCGACCTTTGTAATGGGCCACCCAAGTCGTTATCTCTGAGACTCTGACTGACCAACAGGGGATGGTAAATGGTACAACTCACTCAATCAGCATGAGGTTTCCATCGCCTTTTCTTTGGTGAAAAAGAAAAGTTTCACTCGGTGGTGCCTCTTGGTGAGCCTGAGAAGCCAGAATCATATGTCCCATGAGGATTAACTATTATTACAGCTTTACAAGGTAGTTAGGAACAAACATATAGAAATCCTTGTTAGTTTTTTTTAGCAACACCACCCTCTTTTATTCAGAAATCCTTATTAGGTAGTAGTAGTAGTAGTTGAGGAGAAAACAGAGACAAAGCCCAAAGGAAACCCAGTTTGGGCCTCCCCTTGCAACATTACACAGCCCATTTTCAGCCATTTTATTTGCCATTAGATAGACAGATAAAACAATGGATTGAAAGCCCAGCGGGCCACAGTTGACTTCATCACCTAAATAATCCACAGGTGAAAATACAGCACGTCATCTTAGACTGACTACACGCAGCCATCAAACAGAGTACATACACACTAGTAGTAGTATAGTACACTAGTACAAGTACACTACGCGTTGCCATGTGTACAGTCACCAGCAGCTGACCAGTGACAGAAGCCACGTATGCATAGCTGCACTTATTTTTCGTCGCCAACGGCCGGCCAACCTAGCTAGGCTGCCGGCCGATCGACCGGTGATGAGCTGATGATACGGCCTGCAAGCTGCTTAATCATCATATGGACTGCACGGCCCTGGCCATGGCGTAGGCGGCGGCGGAGGCGAGCGCGCCGACGACGGTGGTCTGGACGGCGCTGAAGAAGGGCCTGTCGCCCGTGAAGCGGCCCTTGACGAAGCCGAAGAAGAGCAGCGCGGCGAGCGTGACGGCGACGGACACGGCCATGGCGCGCCCGGCCTCCGGCACGATCATGTAGGGGAGCAGCGGCACCAGGCCGCCGGCGACGTAGGACAGCGCGATGGTGGCGGCGCTCACCAGCGCGCGCCGGGGCTCGGGCTTCTCCAGCCCGAGCTCGAACTTCATCATGAACTCCAGCCACGCCTTGGGGTTGTTGCGGAGGGAGGTCACCACGGGGCCGTACTCCGACGGGCCCAGCCCGTACTGCGACAGGATGTCGGCGATCTCGGCGGCCTCTGCATGCATATATTAGCTAGCCGGCGTCAGAAGAGAAGAAGCTAGGGTGGGCTCGTCGTCGGAGCGCCGCCCGCGCGCGGTTGCGTTGCTTACCGACGTCGGGGACGGTGTCGATCTCGTCCTGCTCGCGCTGCAGCTCCCGGTTGTAGTGGTCAGCCTCGCTCTTCGCCGCTAGGTACCTGACACACGCACAGACAGCAACTGAAAACGTTTAGTTTTGGTGGGTGGGTAGTTGGGCTCAAACTTCATTTGGGCTCAGATAAGCACACGGCTCCAAACGCACGAGTGCAGGCCTATTTACTCCAAAAGCTGTTTTTGTTTTAACGGTACTCCACAAGCTGTTGGAAACGCAAACAAACAAAACAACCACGAATTTGTCATGTCTTTGGACAAATTCGCGGTCTGGCGGTGTGACGTGGCCAATTACACACGTTTCTCAAGTGTCACTCAGCAAAATTTGCCAACAAATAAAAGAGCACTTTGGATTCCCAACCAGGGGTTTAAAACTAGTAATATAAAAGTTCTCTGAATTCCTCTCTCTCTTTCTCTTTCCTGACCAGTGACCAGGGTGTAGCACAGAGCAGTAACTGCATCTGTGGAACTTTTTTTTTCTGTGTGTGGAAGAAATATGGTGCTAGTTTGCCTCATAGATCCCACAAACAACATCGAAAACCTGCTTGTACTGGATCTGTAGGCATAACTGTCGGCAGTGTTCAAGTGGCATTTTTTAATTAACTAGTTACCGGCCCTAACATGGTTGGATCATGGATGAACTACTAGTAATTCATAAAAAAAAGGTTGAATGTACCACTCTGTAAAGGCATGTGCCTTTTATGTTTTTGGAAGAGAAGTATTGTATTTAGTAACGTCTAGGTAGGTTTCAGTACCAAAACCACACTTCCAAACGTGCCCTGAGGCCAAACAATACTTACAATTTCAAGGAAATTGGTGGTTGTCACCAGAGAGAGAACGAGAGGTGTTAATTAATTATGCATGTAATTCGTACCCATCGGAAAATGTTTCCGAGCATGATAAACACCCTTTTATAAAAGTTAATAGGAGTTTTCCTTTTGATTATCTTTGCATATATAAACTCGCAATAATCTCCATTATTCTGAGCAGGGGAATACGAAACTGAAACCAACAGCTGCAAGCACGTTCTTTAACTTTGGGGAAGAAACAAATTAAAAGGCATGCAAGTGAAGCCAAGATTAGCTCAGCATCAGTTATGCTATGCATGTCGGCTTGCTGACCGCACCACGGCACCAATGAACTGAAAGAACGAGGATCGAAGCAAATGGAGAGAAACGATGCGAACTTGGGACGGAGAGCATGCATGGGGGCAAACTAAAAAAGAGTGGGGATCGATGCAGCTTACCCTCCGAGCCCCATGGAGATGGCGCCGGCGGCGACCTCGGCGAGCCCCGCGGTGAGCACGAGCGCGGAGGAGGCGTTGGCGCCGGACAGCCCCGCTGCGAGCGCGAAGGGCACGGTGAGGCCATCGGAGACGCCGATGATGATGTCCCGGACCACCTCGCCGGCGGTGAAGTGCTTCTCCGTGTGCTCCTCCAGGAGCAGCTGCTGCTTCTCCTCGTCCTGCACGAACGTCTTGCCGCCGTTCAGCGCCGCCATCTCTCTTCTCGCGCCTCAGTACTCTCTTTCGCTCGCACGCTCAAGAAAAAAAAGGATCGCGCGCTACTTAGCTAAGCGCTCGTCTGATTAGTCTTCAATTTCGAATGATTAATCAGCCTGTGGGATACTGGGATGTGGTGTTTCTGCTAATTAGATCTTGCTCCTGCGAGGTTTTCTGTGTTGGCGAGGCGAAATGGGCAGAGCTGGGAGGGGGATTTATAGGGGTTAGCACGGCTCTGGAAATGACCAACTTGGACATGGGGTGGAGGTTGCTGTTGCTTTTTGTGGCTTTGCAGTGGGTGGCTTGACAAGGATTCAAATCAGTGTGAATGTCTGGTTTACTACGCTGATTCTCTTTGGCATCTGAATTCATATTTTTTTAGGAAAATACAAAAAAAAATCCACTTTACTGCCCTTTTAATTTTGACATAAAACTATCTCATAGCATTCCACCTTAAAAGAAGTTTAGTGTAGGGACTGAGCTCCTACTCAGTTTGTTTGCAAAAACGATCCCATGGCATGTTCTCAGCTTATTTCACATATTTTCACCAAGTCACTAGTGTAGTATAGTGTTCTCTATCAAAACTAGATACTTTTAAAGTGCAATCCCAATACTTTTTAGAGCCTCCACCAAAAGAGTCACTAACGAAAGCTTAAGCATGATCACACCTGTTTTTTGTTACTTTCAAAATTTCTTGGTTGTGAAATGATGAATATTAGAAAAGTCCAAGTTCCAGAACAAGCCTAATAACCTATCTAGATAGGTTTTGGTTTTTGCGTAAGTGAAAATAAGGTGAAAAAAGTTGGTTGAGCACATTGCGTGGTGGGGTGTTATTCTTTTTATATCTTACAACAAGATCAATTAGAAAAAAAGAGGTGGGGATATGATTACCAATGGTTTATGTGTTTTTCTATTTTCTTTGATAGGTAGAATAAGAGAAAAAAATATGGCTCATATTACTAGAGTACCAAGACTTTATAAGAGATAAGATGTCACAGATAAGATCATGCTCTAAAATTGTGACCATGACTTTATATACACTACCATATAATATAAAGGGTTACTGTTTGTTTTGCATCATATTCGAGGTTGACATACAAAATCTAGTTTTAGATAGGGAGAAAAAAACTAATGTTTTCGAAAGTTATCGACTGCCTAAAATTGTTCACTATTACTATATTCCTAACCTAGGTATCATTGTCATATTTGGAGGCATTGTTGTGTTTTCCCTTTTCCACTCACCTCTTAGGGTTTTCTAGGTGAAAACCCCAAATTCTCTAGATTAGACAACGTCAACACTTATATCTTTTTAAAGGCATTGCTTTGAAGTTTGTACCGTTGTTGTTCATTAGAGCCTTTTGAGTAGGGTTATTTTGGACTGAAGATGCACTATTTCTTAATTATGGGTGTGTTGCTTGGGATACTAGATTCTTGAAGATCACTAGCTCTTGAGTGCTTATTTTGACGACGTCTGTTTCCTAGATTGGTATTGCTCTAGTGCTTTAGACGGGCTTATGTGTCTTTGTTGGTGGTGGCATGGATTTCGCTAGATGTACGTGCAGTTGTGCAACGGGATTTAAACAGAATTTATTTCCAACAGAAGTTCTTTTTTGCTATATATCTATATGCTCATCAGAAGCTTCAGACCCCTTGATTGTATGTAGAGTGTCTTCGAAAGCCCCTCCATATCCGTGATTTGGAAAGAGTAGTTGATGATCCTGTGGTTAGATTTACCGCAATGCTTCTCTGATCTCTCATGGAAATATCTTGTGCTGCTTAAAATTTGACGCGGAGCAATTAAGTAACTGACAAGATTGTGTTCTTTTCCGTGTTAAAATTAAATATCTCTTTGCTTACACTCATCTAGATTAGCTGCTAAAAAATAACATGTAAATTCAAGCACGTGCAATTAACTAGGCACATATGTAAACAAGTACTCCCTACGTTCTAAATTATAGGTCGTTTTGCTACATAGCAAAAGTTGTGTACCTAGAAAAGTTAGAAACAACCCATAATTTAAAACAGGGTTACGGTAAATGCTAAAATATGTTTAACTAGACATCTAGCTAACAATACTAATACCTATCTAAAAGTTAGTTTTACCCTCGCAAATAACAGGGGTAGCCAGTAGTTTTTAAGAATCTGGCTTTTCGAAATGGGTGGGATCTAAACAGGCTAGTTTTTTATCCAGTTTCTTGTGTTAGATTTTACCAAATTCTTAAAAACCAAGAAGCTATTGAGCTTTTTGCCAGATTCTTATATTATGACTCTGTGAACATTAACAATAAATGAAGCTAGATTCTTAGAAACCGGGGGGACCCAGACACCCCATCAGTTTTTTGTTAGAATTCAGATTTTAGGAACTAGAGGCGAAACTAGTTTTTTAAGAATCTAAAACTCATTTGAATAGGTCCTAAGTAATGTTGGTAGGGATGAAAACGGATCGGATACGGACGGATATCACCGATATCATATTTGTTTTCATATTTTTGGTCGGATTCGGATACGAATACGGATAATGTCAATCATGTCGGATAAGATATGATTGGATGTCGACATCATAAATATACGATTTAAGTATTCGGATACGGATACGGTATCGGATATTAAACATTCGGACTCGGATACGGACACATCTGAACCTCTCTAAACGAATTCGGTCTCGAATACGGTCGGAAAATATCCGTACCGTTTTCATCCCTAAATGTTGGCTGCTAGTGAATTCAAATACGTCCTTATCTACTCAGTGGGTCGATCAGTGCGCTGGGGCGGAGGAGAGAGTGGGGAACGCGTGGTCGCGGCCGCCACACGCCCCGGCGCCCGGCCTCCCCGGCAGCAGCTGCTAGCCAAACACAACGTCGTGTTCGCGTTCGCGTGCCCGCCACGGGCCTCGACGCCAAAAGGCCAGCTTCTCCCTCTCCCCCTCGCTCTCGCGTGTCCGTGTCAGCTAGCGATGGTCTTGCGCCACGCGCGCCGTGCGGCGCACTAGCTATAGTACCAGCGACAGCAAAGCAACTCTGCCAAAAGCAGCCAAAGCTTTCGGTTGGTGACAAGGACGCCACAGCGCCACATGCAGGCCTGGCTAGGGATCGTGGACGGACAGACAGACAGTGAATGAAACGGGTAAAAAAATAAAAGGCTAGAGCAGTAGAGCTAGGCGAAAATTACAGCTTGATGAGGCATGCATATATATACAGTAGAGTTGTTGCCTCCAACGGCTGAGAAACGTGTGACTTGTAGTTTTACAGAGCCAAGTACTAACCAACTTTGCTCTGCAGGCCGGCTTCAAGCACAACTTTTTATGCCTTGTTTACTTTTATCCTAAAATCTAAAATTTTTCAAAATTCTCCGTCACATCGAATCTTTAGACTGGAGTATTAAATATAAACGAAAATAAAAACTAATTATACAGTTTGATCGGAATTTACGAGTAGAATTTTTTGAGCCTAATTAATTAGTTCATGGTTGAACAATAATTACCACAAACAAACGAAAGTGCTACAGTATCATAAAATTTTTCTCTAAGAAACTAAACACAGCCTAAGTAACCAAGCAATGTACTGCATGTATGGATTCGAAGAGGGTACGACATGCGCGCATGGAGCACACCGGCCCTGAGGGCCTGAGGTGATCGATCAGATCAGAGCCGGTACGGTAGTATCTGCTGGTTTTGTTTCACAAAATATATGTGGACAGGACAGGCGTCTCTTGGCCGACGTGGAAAGGCACGTTACGCCGTCTCATACCAAACCCTCCATTTGTTTTTATGTGTTGATTGAAGATTTGAAGCTCATAACATAGACAATAGGTATGTTTCGGTGACGTTTTCAGTATTAGCCTCTTCTCCTAGAACCAACATGCTAATATTAGCAAGAAACTTCTCTGGAAACTTCAGTAAAAGAATTCCATTTTGCCATTTCTTATTAATTAGTACTGTCTTCTAGTACTTCGTTTGTAAATTCCCATTTCTGCAGAGCCCATCTACATCACTTCTACACCTGGAATTGAGAGAGTAGACAGTATTCCATCCGTTTTAAATTATAAGTCATTTAGATTTTTTTTGGTCCATCAATTTTACTATATATCTAGATATAATATATATGTATTTAGATGTATAGTAAAACGAATGTAAAGAAAAGTTGAAATAACTTATAATTTGAAATGGATAGAGTAGTAGATAAGCAAGCAGCAAGGGGGCTTGGTATCTGAAAAAAGAACGGCAGGACATTCAGAGACAACAAGAGTAGACAACATATAAATGTCAAGGGTGTAGCCGTGTAGGGCAGGTGGCTCCAGCTTTTCCCACAATCCCGTCGAGGATGGACGCTCCGCTGGGCCCTTTTGCGTGTGGTCGCCACAAGTACTCAAGCAGGCTAAATTTGTTTAGCTGACATTGGCATGTTTGATTAGAAAACTAATAGTAGTTTATCACTCCAGCTGCCGCACGCCGCAATGCGTGATCTGTGCAAGAGCCAAATGTTTAGGTGATCCAATGCGAGTATTTGAACGTGTGGTACATAGTGCAAGTGGGAGTTGGTGGTTGCTTTAGATATAGTCACATGAAGGGATATCTCTTATCTGGATTTGCATCTTCTGCATTCGAATAACTATTCCCGCGTTTCGTCAGAGTAAACATGATACGCTATATCTCCTCTAGCACTAGCACTAGCACTAGCACACCCAGGTTTTGTTTCCGTCTGGAGCAGCAGCAACCACTACTCCTAGATAGCAATTCCCCAGTATCTCTTGTGAATTTTTCACTACGATGAGAAATCTAAAAATCTTTGGAGGCTAAGTACTAGTAGTGATCAAATTTTCACAGCTACACCTGTTTTTGTTTGACAGCAGGAGTCAATATTCGCCTTTGAGTGCTATATGGAGTGTGCATTTACGATATTGAGTGCTATATGGAGTGTGCCTCATAAATGTACAAACAACAATAAATGTCAACAGACCGAGGCCAGTCTCAATGGGGTTTCATTAGAGTTTCATGCACATTAAATATGCTGATGTGGCGCTATATTAATGAAGAGGGAGATGATAAGAGTTTCATGGGAGTAGAGAGAGTTTCATCCCCATGAAACTCCTATGCACTGTTTCCAAAATATTGATGTGTTGGAAACTGTGTCATGAAACTCCCATTGAGGATGGCCTAAGAATTGAGCTGCAGAAAAAAAAAGTACAGTGCATACAGACAAAGGTGAAGATACAGCATTTAGATGGAAAAAAAAATGAAGATCAAGTACATTATTGGGTTTGGCTATAAATAAACGTAGCTAAATTTTGCTGACACACTGCATAAACGTGTAATTAGCCGATACACACGGCAGAGATTTGCCCGGCACCATTACAAATTTGTAGTTGTTTGCTTCACACAACGTGTCTATTATTTTATTCGTTTCTTAGGTTTCAAAAGAGAGAAAGTGGAGGAAATGACTTCTTTACCCTTGTCTTCAACTTTCGACGGTCCTGTGCAAAAGTGTCTAGCTATAATTTCATTGAAATATATAAAGGTTTTCAGGGGTTATCGGGATGACTTATAGGCTCAATGAACAGTAAAGAGTACGAGGAGCTTTTCTACAAATGGACATTCTTCCTCCTTAGGAACCGTCAGCCATGGCCACCCTCATCCACACTACTGCGTCTCCCCGTCCTTGGTGCCGGCTGCCGTGCCCCAACCACCCTGGCTAGGGAGGCCATGCCGCCTAGGCCGCGCCCGCCACGCTCCGGATGTGATTCATTCGCCATGGCCCACAACTGGCCGAAACGGATGACTGACACTAGGCCCATCGTTTGTTTTCCCTACCACCGCGACATGTGTTGTAGACTGTATTCGCGGCCACACCATGATGAACATGCGCAAATATCGGATAAGTTGTAGAGAGGACCACACATCGACTTTAGACCGATTCATCGGCTTCATCCATTTCTGCCGCTGTGATCCTGATCCCAATGCAGTAGCTATGGATGATGCCCAACCACCATTGGTCTCTTGCCACAGCCAATTGCCCCTAGCCATGTCGGCCTGGTTGGCCGCACCGACCACGCTTGGGACGTGATTGATTTGCCGATAGGGTCCATGACCGGCTGAAACAGAAGACAGACACCACACGCATCGTGTGTTTTTCTTGCCACCACGACCTGTGTTGTAGACTGTATTTGCAGGCATGCCTTGACGAACACATGCAAATATCGGATAAGTTGCGAAGGCTCAATTCCCCCAGTTCTCGGATCGACCTCGGACCAATTCATCGGCTTCATTCGTTTTTGCCACTTTGATCATGATCCCAATGTTATAGCTATGGATGGTGCCCAGCCACCGTTGGTATGTTGCCATGGTCACTTGCCTCTAGCCATGTCGGCCTGGGTGGCCGCGCCAGCCATGCTCGCGACGTGATTGATTCACCGCCATAGCCCACGATCGGCTGAAACGGACAACGAACACCACGCGCATCGTGTGTTTTCCCTGTCATCGGGACCTATGTTGTAGACTGTATCTGTGGGCACACCATGATGAACACACATAAATATCAGCTAAGTTGCAGATCAGAACCATTCGTCAATTCCCTCAGTTCCCAGCTAAGTTACAGATTAGAACCAATCGTCAATTCCCTCAGTTCCCGCATCGACCTCATAATGATTTATCGGCTTCAAACATTTGTGTTGTTGTGATCATCATCCCAATGTACTATTGCCATGACCACTTGCCCCTAGCCACGACGGCCTAGTTCGCTGCGGGCCCTAGCCAAGCCAGCCACGCTCGGGACGTCATTGATGCGTCGCCACGGCCCACGGTTAAGAGTGTCAACGGGGAATTCCTCGTCGGAGGTTACTGCCCCAAACCCGTCTCTGCGGGGGCAAATTCTTCCCCATCCCCGTCCCCGTGAAAGGTCACGGGGAGAACTCCTGCCCCATCCCCGTCCCCGCTCGGGGATTAAATCCCCGCGGGGATCCCCGTCCCCGCGTCAATTATATAAACAACAGCAATTCACTTACAGAAACAACAGCAAAATATCCAATAATTCACATGCAAATAACAGCCATTTGTCCATAATTGCCTACTGCATAGTTCATAACAACACAGAAACAATCACATTGTTCATACATTCACCACAAGTGATTCATCAACTAGAAATAGCAACTAAGAATCCAAACATCGAGCA
>Ga0182004_10000406_pt1 | contig 25280 bp, 29 predicted proteins | sample Sormic07211540_1_FD_120479 | JGI IMG/M metagenome (GOLD analysis project Ga0182004, IMG submission 120479) | Endophyte microbial communities from Sorghum bicolor roots, Mead, Nebraska, USA - 072115-40_1 MetaG | ecosystem: Host-associated > Plants > Roots > Unclassified | place: USA: Nebraska...
ATAGATTAATTAGGCTCAAAAGATTTATGTCGTAAATTTAACTAATGCATGTGCTGTAAGATTTGATATGATGAGAAATCTAAAAAAATTGTAATTTTTTTTTTGAACTGGGCCTCATTGTCCGAGCGCACTACCTGTTCGCTTGTCTTATCAGCCGTTTTTTTCTATCAGTTAATAGTATTTTTTTCTCACAATAAATCAATGAACAATATTTTTAGCCATAACTTTTTATATCAGCCAACAAACTCGCATCGCTTGCCCAGCGGCCCATATGTTGAAAATGGCCAGTATGAGGATGTCTTTTCGTTTGAAATCAAGACATCCCTTGGATTTTGAATGGACGCACGAGATGAAGCAAAAGTTACGTCGTAACGTTGCAGAGCAAAGTTACTGAATCCTTCTCCATCTAGAGGCAACACTGCTATCGTTGCCCGCCACAACTTTCCCATGATCACTAGCACCCCCACATCTCGACCACCTCATTCATCCTTCCCCATGACACCAATAGTCGGTCGCCAACGCCAATGTCACCTTGCCGATATCGTTTCTATGATGCACTCATGTCATCTCCTCTGTGGAGGTCCGATCCTATCCAACGCAACTTAGCATGGAGCCCACCAACTTCAGGCTGGACCATAGCCACTCTAGTGGCACGCGTGGGGACTTTCAAGAATCACTAACCGGATACTTTGGTGTCAGCTAAGAATTTGATCTAACGTGGGGGCTTTGGTGATGGCGGAGGCTCTGTTTAGATGACCTGCAACTAAAAGTGAACTAAAAATGTCTTGTAGAAAATTTCTCCAAAGAGTAATATTAAATAACTCTCAATTGTTTTAGATGTTTTAGATGCTGGTGACACACGATTTTTTGGCCGTCCGATCTAGCACACGTTTTTCTATCTATTGTCCAATCTCCCTCTCTTCTCCAAATCCGGCAACCTTAGGAAGGCTGGCCGGTTAGGGAGTGGGAACAGTGGGAGGGTGGTGTTAGGATGTCGGAAGTGAAGGAGGCGGCCCAAGAAGGCCGGCGCGGAGGCGCCTATGGCCATGGCGGCGGTAGGATGGGGAGGGAAAGGAGAAGGCCGCTGTGGCGCGGTAGAGTCTTGCCGAAACTCCACGACTGACGTGGCGATGGGTGGAGGCGGCACGTCTAAAAGAGGAAGAAGACTGTAAAGAAAACTAGTGCTGCCCCGGTGAAGCCGGTTGGTGCGACGGTGGGTTGGAGGCGGATCTAGTGGCGGGGAGCCCAGAGATGAGACCGATAGGCAAGGAAGGTACAAGAAGACAGAAGGCGAGAGGTAAAAGAAAGGATAAAGACCGTTCGATCTCGTATAATTAGAAAAAAAAAGATTAGTGTTGAAACCGTTTAAAATACTCAATTGAGGGGTAGGCAGACTTTTCACCAAAACATACAAAGAGCACTTTGGCTGACTTGAGTTGGCAAGTAAAATCATGAAAGCTTAGAAATTCATGGAGTCAACAAAGCCACCAAACATTCTGCTTCTCGTCTATCTATATGCAAAGCTAGGGGTGGGAAGGCTACCAAAGGCGCATCAACTCTCTCTCATAACTCGTTAGGGCAGTCTTAATGAAGAAGAAAATTAATAGTTTCTGTAACATGCCATGTCATGGGTTAGAAAAAAACATGCCATGTCATGTAGTCATATAGACATCATCTAATAAACTATAACCCAAAATGCATAATGTCATTGTCCTGTCCGCAATCATTTTCCTTCATACTCTTATTCTGTCTTGTATCTACGATGCCTATTCCAATGAATTTCATCTAGTTTCTAACTTTTGTATCTATGATGCCTATTCCAATGAATATCCTACACACTATCGTATTAAATGATTTGTAAAAAAAAATTCCAAATCATCGCAATACAAGTGTCATTAGTGCGTTGTACCTAGGCTTCGAAGCAAAGCAGGACATAATCCAAACCCAGGATCTACCTCAGGTGCCCGTCTGCTTCTATAAGTTAAATACCAACGTGTCAAGCTGGACTTCAACAAGATGGGAGAAAAGCGAGAAAAGCACTGAGGAGCGAAATGGTTGAGCATGCTGCTTTTGCCAATTACTTTACATAGCATACTGCTTTGCAGAGTGCACGGCAAACCACAACGCCCGAGGAACCTCGGTTCCACGAGGATACTACAAGGTTACATTTAGAGTGGTTAATTTAACGAAGGACACTAAGGTAGTTACATTTAGCAGCAGGACCCGTAGCTGAGCACACTATACTACACTACTTTCATGCTCTCGGCGAAGCTTCCTGGGTTGATTGTTATACTCTTGGTGCAGTTGTCCGTCTTGTAAATACCAACCAACCTGTCGGCTAGTTCAAACATGTTGTTCCTCAGACTGCAAAATAACACGTGACTTTACATTATACCCATGGCCATCTCAGATATGCATGCATCTTTTTTCTAGTACTACACCTTTCTAGGGACGGTGTGAAGTATTGGCAAAGAAAATATTGAAACTGAGCTGATAGTAAATACCTTATAATGATGAACTGTGCATCTTTGGTCCTATCTTTCACATAATGTCCCACAATTGATACATTCTTAAAGTCTATAAGAGATAAATGCATCAATCTCTTGAAATCACAGACAGTATTACTAAAAAGAAGGGTTGCATGACTTACCCAACGCAGCATCAATCTCATCCATAACATATAAGGGAGTAGGTTTGTAGTGGTGAAGAGCAAACACCAAAGCTAGCGAACTAAGCGTCTGCAAGATGAAAGGCTCGTCAGAAATGGTATGTATTCCAGAGCGACATTGGTGTTACAACTTTTAAGCAATCTATGTAGCTAAAACAGAAGGCAAGGAGTTTGGATAGAGACATTGGTGTTACAATTTTGAAGTAATTTATGTAGCTAAAACAGATGGTAAGGAGTTTGGAAAGCAACAGGGATTAGCCTAAACATATCAAGTGCTAAATTAAAAGGAAATTAGTTCTTCCTAAAGAGGGAATGGAATGAAAAGAGTACCTGCAAAGGATTAACTTTTTATACACTAAATAAAGTATGCATACAAATTTGAATCGCATCCAGCTAACATGAATACTGTCAGCAAGGCATTCATCAGAGCTGGCAAAACAGTCAGAGATGGGATATTCAACATCTGGGCATGGCCTTGCCTGTTGCATGTTGCACTCATCTAGCTGGTGTGTTGTATGCAAAATAGCTCAGTACAGGTAGTGAATTTCCTATAATTAAGTAACAGTCTTTACTTTTATGCACAATGATATCTCCAATATAAAGATGGTTTTGGACGCGTGCCACAACTTGGAGAATGCACATATGAGGCTATGTGTTTCTTCGCATCTTCGTACGGCCTTCTAATTCTAGACTATAATTGAGTTTTGAGTTGGCTTTGTGATGTTAAACTCGGTCCGGTCATTTGGTTGTAATAAGTTGGTCTAATTCCTCTGAGGATGAAGCCAAATGTTTCCATTATCTAAAAAAGAATGGTGCGGCCATTTTGAGTGCTAGTCAATCCCAATTCAGATCATAGCTGGTAGTATTTACTGTTAATAATTATGGCTCAGCACAGATAAACATCAAATTACATATTTATATTCCTTCTAGTTTATATTCCTTCTAGGCTCCTAACTGTAGCAATGATGATGTTTATTGGCTTATATCTGATAGTGTCTTTACAACAGAAACGACACAGATCTGTAAATATGTTGACAATATTTCTGATATTTTACAATATGTTAACCATTCTGACTGGAACGTCATTTACAGAACTCGTTTTAATAAACAACCGAAACAAACTTATGCATCAAGTTGACTCACCCTGAAAGCGTAATATCATGTGAAAACAGCAACTAGGCAATTAACTTTGAGGGAAACATCCTTGTCCATTAAATAAACAAGACTAACACAACACTACATGTATGGAACATACCTTCTCACCACCAGATAAATTGGCAATGTTTTTCCAGCTTTTCTTTGGAGGCCTCACACTAAAAACAACACCTTCTGAAAATGGGTCTAAGGAATCAACAAGTTCCAGTTCGGCATCACCTCCAAGAGTAATCATCTGAAACCATATCGTTAGTTAATACAAAAAATCATTTGAACAAGTGCAACATGCCACACGACCAGAAGATAAAACCACTTCAGTTAGCACAAACATTGTTGCAGTAAGGGTTGAGCAAAGCTTAATCTCGTTTTCTCACTATGTCGACTTTCTGTGATCTGGTCTGTGTCTGTGTACATCAAGTAAACCAAAGGTGCTACACTACAGGATGCTGTATGTATTCAGTACCTGGTACATCTCCTTCAGTTTCAGAGATATTATGTTGAACCCAGCCATGAATTCATCTAGCCTGAAGTAATATACAATGCAGGTAAGAGATGAAACCTGACCAACACAACTGCTAAAGTTTAAGGATCCTCTAAAGCTTTTCAGAAAGACATACCTTCTCTTCCTTAACCCATCGTACAACTTTTTCAGATCATCACGTTCCTGAGTGGTAGCATTTAGCTCATCAACACGGTCACCATACAACCGAGCCTTTGTGCGGTACCTGGTTCAATCAGGAGAAATAATGAAATCATTATTAATACCAAAACTGTTTTGTCAATGGCATCTCCTGCATTCATACTCTGCTATGGAATCCAGGTTTGGGCTCAAATCTTTAATCTGAGCCTCCAACAATGCCACCATCTCCATTGCCCTTTTCATGTCACACGTGTCATTTAGTTGCTCATCACCTAGAGTCACTTTGAGTTTCTCAGGATCAACAGCATCCTTTTGGATTCTGAAAAAACAAAAATGCATACTAATATTAGAAGAAACCACAGAAAGCATAAAAGTCACAAAGTTACAGCAAAAATTGAAACATTTAAACATACTGATCCATGTGTTTAACAACATTTGTCTGAATTTCATCAACCCTTTTCTTGAATGTTTTCACCTTCATTTCCCACTCCTTGGCAAGTTTTTTTGTATCTTGCAATTTGTACTCAGCGTCAACCTGTTTTTTGGCCAAACACACAAGGTTGTGGAAAGAAACAATACAGCAGAATTATGACACCACCACTTAACAGGATCTAAATTACATACCTCCGAGGCTCTCAGTTCATCCATTGCTTTTTTTAGTTTGGTGTATTCTTCCTTAGTTTTGTCAAGCTCAACCTTATGGTTGTCTATCATCTAAGTAAAAACAAATAAAGAAATCCTGATCAGAGAGTGCAAATAAATTGGGGGGCAGCCAGGAGTGCAATGCAATGGAACAAATACCTCCTGTGTTTTCTTATACTCTTCTTGAACAACAAATGCTTTCTTCTCAATCTCTTTGAATATAGACATCATATTCTCCTTTTCAGCAGAAAGCTTTTCTCTATCTTTCTTGGATTCCTCAATGCCCTTGGTTAATCTTTTCACCAACTTCTCACCTGAAGTTATGTTAACTTTGTGTCTGTTGATTTCTGAACTTGTTTTGTCAAGTTCCTGACATTACGAAAATCAAGCCATAAAACAGATTGCCACAAAGAAAGGAAACCAATACAAGCAAAAGGCCACATGCTTACAGATTGGATGTTGCCAACTTTTGCCTTCTGGTCCTTCAGCATCTTCCCTCCAGCATTTTCAATTTTCTGTTGAAGTTCTAAAGCCTGGTATACATTACAAATAGGTTAAGGTGGCAAAGCAAGATTCTTTAGCAACAATGCTAAAAATATCAGGAGGTGCATTCAAAAATATTTCAAACAGAAGAGTCCTGAACTTGGAGAGGTGGCCCCTTTTATCGTGTGACCACTCTAAAGCAAAGTGAATGCAAATGGCAGGGAAAAAGACACAAGGTAGATAAATATGCCCTGGAAATGGAAATGAGACTTAGTGTATAGGCACTTGCCTGATCTTTAAGTTTGCTGGAACACTTTGTTAGTCTATCTAGTTCAGCTTGCTCACTAGATATGATGCCATCCAGCTCTTTCATTCTGCGAAGCTCATCAGCTTTGGGTTGCGAAGCGGCTTTCAGAGACTCTAGTCGCTTTTCATTGTAAATATACTGTGCATTCATACTCTCAACCTATTTTGAGAGGTAAAAAAAAAAGATGACAAGAAAGTAGTCAGACCAAGGCACCAGAAACAACCGACTTGAAGGTAAGCAGAACACTGGTTTTTTTATGTACCTCCTTTTTAGCTTTTGCCAATTCCATTTCAAGACGGGATTTAGCATCTTCCATGGATCGATAGTGTTTTTTAGCATCATTCATTTTTTCGCGCAGCTCGTTGAGTTCGTCAACAAGCTTGGTAAGTTCATTCTCAGCTTTTTTAATAGCCTCTTCTGAAAAGCTTTCTCGGATAGCTGTTCCCATCATGCCTCGTTGTACCCTTTTACCACCACCACTCATGGTACCAGACTTCTCAAATAGTTCACCACCCAGGGTAACTACCCGACGGAACTCCTTTGCTGCAGTATATGCAATTCGCGAAGCCTGACAAAGACAGTGTTGAGATACCATTAATCACAGCACAAATTATAATTACAAGCAACTACATGAGGAGAAAAAAGTAGTAGACTAAAAAAATCAAGGACCAACCTGATCAAGATCATTTGCAACAACAGTATTCCCCAAGACATGGAAGAAGGCTAACTTCAGCTTCTCATCTTTAACCTTTACCAGATCAAAAAGGCGTGGAACACCTTCAGGTGTTTTTACTTTCTCTTTAATTTTGTGAAGGAGGTGTGTTTGTTTTTCCTGTGACATAAGTTTCCAATTACAACAATGAAATTTACAGGTAAAAAACTGAAAACACATAAGCACAGAAAAAAAAGAGTGTTACCAGGATCAAACAAGTTACAGTTTCGTCACGGTTCCTTCTACGTAACAACTCAATACAAGCTTGAGCTGAATTTATTGTTTCAACCACAATATAATTAAGCCCAGATGAAGCTGCTGTTGATATGGCCACGTCATATTTTGCTGCAGACCAGAGTTTGTAAAAAATTAAGATCCAGAAATGCTTCATAAAAGCTTTCAATCAACACTGTATGATTGCATAATGACATTCACGGATTCTAGCAAATATAACTTCCTAGATCTTGGTGACTATGCCTTTACAAACAAGATCTCCATAAACCATAATCAAATATACTAAGATGGGAGACTTAAACGACATAAATACAAATCCGTAAGGGGATTCCTGCACTGATATCAAGAAACAAACATTGGCATGGTATTTGTCCCTAGAATTTATGTATCATCTAAAAAGGTCATACTGGGGAAAATGTAAACTTACCTGAAACATAGCGATTACGGTTGTACAACTGCTAAATTTATTGCCTAAATTCCAAGATGTATGTCGGTTTAGTTTTGCCATAAGTAAAAATTCTCGAACTACTACCTCCACATTCTTTTATAAGGCACATTTATATCAAGATTCAAACTTTAAAATCTTTGCCCAATAATTTGGCTAACAATATTTAACATTTGTAATACGAACTTGATATGATTAGATTTGTAAGCAATTGTACTATCCAATATTCATAAGTTTATAAGATAAACAATATAATATAAAGTAAATGAATGGTCAAAGAGTAATTTAGGAGACCATGTCACTCCAAACACCTTAGAAAACGGAACGGAGGGAGTATGACCAAGTTCATAGAAAAATGCACCAACATCGACAGTATAAAATTCTTCCATAAAATAGTCTTCATAGTGCATTCATTTTGTATTGTAGATGTTAATATAAAATTGACATAGGGCAAAACTACAACAACCAACTTTGTTTTGATGATGAAAAGGAGGGAGTAGAACCTAAAATATAATAAATGCTACTGTAAGAGTCTCTAGCATACTGTGTCAGTGCGATCCACAACCATATGCAACACATTCATCTCAGGGCAAAACCAATGCATTTTAGCAGTCAGATTCGAGCGAGGCATAGGTCAAGTCCTTCCTTCTCATTTAAATAAAGGATAAACAAATGTTATTGACAGTTTCTGTAAAATGAAGCATGGAGATTTGTCAAAACTGAAGGGGAAGACGTTATATTTTACTGTAACATGTGTGGAAATGAAGTTTAGTGTTGGGATATAAGTGAATTGTCCACCTCTCCCCATCAGCTGAAGCTTTTGGGTTGAACTGGTTGGTGCATGCAACTCAATATGGTATCAAAACCAGAGGTCTCGAGTTCGAATCCTGGTTAGCGCAATTAAATAAAATAATTGTTGCTCACTCCTATTCCACGTCTGAGGCCTGAGGGAGCCTTCACGTGAGGGGGAGTGTTGGAATATAAGTGAATTGCCCACCTCTCCTCATCAGCTTAAGCTTTTGGGTTGAACTGGTTAGTGCATGCAACTCAATTTAGTGTTACAGAAATTACTATATATAGAAAAATTATACATAACAGTTTATAGCCATTAAATCCACATATTGATCCTAGTATGTGCTGTGAAATACATAACAGTCAGGCAACACACATCATAGGACATCTTTTATTTTGTTGGCAGAGGGAGTATATCTTACCATCAATTGCTCCAAGATCACCAAGCCTACCATAAATGCCTTGTATTTCATTTGATTCCTTGGCTTGCAAAATTGCTTTCAGAGCAGTACTTTGGTTCTTCTCAGAATCCCTAGTGGTTTTCATCTCTGCAACTGTCTGCCTTGCGGCTTGTTCCCGAGGGATCAGTGAATCCTCCTGTTTTTGGCATTCCTGCAACAAATTTTGCGAGCAATACATTCAGGAGACTCTCAGCATACTCCACGTAAGTAATGACTAAACTTAAGGGAACTCAGAGCATGGGTTTGGTTCAAAATTAAGCTGGAAGTAATTTACCTGTTCAATTTTGCGAGCTTCAGATGCTTCATTCTGGTGTTTCTCTATTTTTTCTTGAAGCTCTACAATGTATGAATCCTTTGTTTCAACTTTCTCCTTTATACTTTCCATCTGATTTTGTGCATCAGTTAATTCTGCTTGAGCTGCATCTTGCTGAAAACAGGGAACTAAGTTCAAATGCAATGGACAAAATTGAAAAAAAAAATATATCAAATTGATGTTTCTCAAACAAACTAAAAGGGTAAGTGGATTTAGTTGTACAACAAAGCTTGCAATGTCAGTGTCAGTGTCAGGCTTGGTAAGCCCAGGTTAATGGAAAAAGTTATTGCTCATAAGAAATCAAAGATTTTTTGCTTGTGGTCAGGGCATCATATATCTCCAACTGAAGGACTCAAAGCGAATTGAAGTACTCCATCCCAAATAAGTCATTCTAAGAATCTTGGAGAGTCAAACCATCTCAAGTTTGACCAAACATATGTGATAAGATAATAACATTTACGATGTCAAAGAAATATCATTAGATTCTTCATTAACTATATTTTTATAGTATACCTATTTGATGTCATAAGTCTTTTTAATTCTCTCTATAATTGGTCAAACTTGAGATGTTTTGACTCTCCAAGATTAGAATGCCTTATAATTTGGAATGGAGGGAGTACTTGACAGCAGTCTTCTTGTTTCCCAAAAAGAAGGGGGTGGGGTGCATAGAAGGCCTACCTTTTGTTTCATTAACTTTTTCTCAGCAGATGCAACATCTAACCTCCCTTTATGCTCAATAATTTGATTTTCCCATGGTTCAAGTTCAATTCGTACTTGAGTAAGTTCAGCACGAAGCCTCTCAGTTTGTTCTATAATTACAAAAGGGAAAAGTTTAGTTATCAGACAGAATAATTCAATGAACATGGATACTGTAAGCTAACATCACCTCGAGAGGATGCTTTGATCTGCTCTAAGACTTTCTCTTCTTCATTAAGTCGCTCTTGCAATTTGGGTATTTCTGCCTCCAGCTGTGGAATGAGATTGGATGACTCCTCTATCTCTTTTGTTTTTTCATCACATTTTGATGTATCCTGTGTTAGAATGTAGGTGAAACAATTAGCCAGTCTTGCTTCAACTATAATTTGAGTGTTACAATTGAAACCATTTCAGTATTACCTTTTCAGCTTTGTCATCCAGCTTCTTGATATTCTGCTTAAGATGCTTTAAATCTTCCCTGTATTTTACATCTTTCCTCTCAAACTCTTTAAACTGGTCCTTGCAGCTCTTCATGTTATTTTCAAGGTCCTAAAGATATACAAGAAGCAAATAAAAATAGGGACACTATTTGTTGGCTGTTTAGGCCCATTCGCACTAACCTTGTGACAGAAAATAATGTGTTTTTTGTAACCTTCAAATATAGGAAATAAATGACTTTAACTCAATGGCTGATTAGGTTAAAGAAATGGTAAGTTGAGACAATACCTCTTGCCTTTTGACATGTCTATTGTAAATAGACTCCATTTCCTTCAGAGTTTGAGAATTCTGCTGTATCTTCTCCCTGGATTATAGCCAATATGCTTACTCAGGAAACATGTAAAGGGGAGGGGGAAAACTGTCCATCTGTAACAAATAACCTTTCGGAGGCAAGATTCTTTTCCAGGTCTGCCACATTCTCTTGACATTGATTAACATGTGAGATAGCATCATCAGAAGCCAGCTTCGTTGCCTTTTCTTGCCATTTCAGAAGCGAAAGTTCCTTCAGCATGTATGTTTCAGCTTCATTTTTTGCACTCTACAGGAAAGTAACTCCATTAGTAGTGGTTAAATGGCCAAATAGTGAATAGTGAAATCATAAACACTTAGATCAGCACCTCTAAACTGTCTCTTTCCTTCTCAGCTAATTTTAGCATCTGCACTGATGCTGTTCGCTTTTCATTGAGCACTTCAAGTCTAACAGATCCATAACAAGGTAAGAAACTAAATCGTTGCAAAATAGATATAAAGCACTAGTTATAACAGCATGCATCAAAAAAACTGTCAGAAACTCACTGCTTGTACGCTTCTTCAATTTTTTCAACATACTGGTTTGTCCCTATTATGTCTTCAAGATACTCCAGAAAACCTTCATCATGTGGACCTTGAGACTTTGGTTTCATTAGGGAGATTTGCTCAACCTCACCCTGTACAGTGCCCACTTCAGAGGTTATGCAATTGTAAAAGCAGAAAACATAATTGGAATTGCACAATAAATTCATGCAGACTTAAACAAAGAAGCTATGCAAGAGAAGTGGAAATGTGAGTGATGAAACCAAATCTGAAGGACCTACAAATTACACTTCAATAGTTTCTCATATTCATGTGTAATATGTGAAGAACACACAAAACCTGGAGGATGAGAAAGCGATTATTATCAAGGTCAACTCCCTTGCCCTTCAGCAGTTTAGTTACTTCAGTGAAATTGCTTCCACGCTCATTTATGTAGTATTTAGAAGTGTTGTCACGGAAAGCAACCCTTGAGATGACAAAGTCACTACCCTCAACAGCATTGTAGTTCCCATCATCCTCCATACAGCCACAGAGAAAGTAGAATAATTATTGGCAGTACAAATAAGAAATGTCAAATACTCAACTCAAGACTCAAATGATACCATGTCAATGATTTCTTGAAAATGAACAGAAACACCAGCACTGTCTAGGTTCTGATGATTGGAAGAATTGTGTATGAGCTCGGAGACCTTATTTAGGCGCATCTGCAGTTAATGGAAGAACTAATCATGAACAGAATATATAGCTGGAACAAAAGGAATACAAAAATTAACCTAAGTAATGATAGCAACTAACAATGGATTGGATCAATTTTATTTCCATATAAGTTTGTGTTCCTTGTGCACTGGTAATCCCAGTGGGGTTTGTATTTCAAACATTTTTTTTCCTTTCTTTAAAAGCAGGGATATTGATAAGAAAAAAATGAATTGGATCACCTGTATGAACAAATTTGTGAAATTTTGCATTGTCCATGTAAAGTTCAAAGGGAAAACAGGGAACAGTGATGAGAAACCAGTGTACTACCAGGCAACAACTCTAAAGTGTCAACTTCAAAACACAGACTACTTGGCAACCAGAGGATTAAAACGATTATTATCTAAAAGAAGAGGATTAATACGATTGAAGCATAAAGCATCAATGTGCTAGGTTCTAGAATAATCCTTTCAAATAATAGTTAAGACAATAACTTATATGTTTACATACTTAAATGCCAGGATATTGCTCTCAACCTTTTAAATTATATTGTGGAACTTAGAGTGACATGCTAAAATCTACCATTGGAAGGCTATAAACAAATCAAATGATTTGTCGACATAGAACAAATAACATAAAATCCGCCAGTGAGATGAACTAAATGAGTATAGTGATAACCACTAAAAAAGAAATCAACATCAAGCAACAGTACCAACCTGCTTTGCACGCTTCCCAAACACAAAAAGCATTGCATCAATGACATTACTCTTTCCACTGCCATTTGGCCCAACAACAGCGGAGAAGCTCTGCAACCAAGATAAGAAATTATATTTCTATTGTTTTGTCTTCAATCATTGTTCAATGGATACATTTGGAGAAAAAATAATGGAATTATTTCCATCCTATTGAACATGAGCACTATTACATGACCTTGGTGTGTAATTTCTGTATCCTGAAGAACTATTGTTTTGTTTGTGTTTGATTATAGCGATGTTTCTAGGATTAGATTGATAACAAAAAAGGTATGTGTCCTCAGGAATCCTGGTATGTTATCTATGACCCGTTTAGGAGGGATTCTCTCCGGCTACTAGGGAATATTCTGCACTGTAGCAGGGAGCCATTTTTCTCTCTATTTCCAAAATGAACTAGAAGTCAGTGAAGCCAGAAAAACTGTCTTCACCAGCTCTGGTTCCGGCTTTTTTGGATACTACAGCAAGGAGCCAAAGCCTTAAGAAGCCCTCTCAAACACGCCTGAATCTATGTTTAGATCCAGTTTTACTTTTTATATGAATTGCAATACTTTCTGCAGAGTGAAGGATCAGTTACTTTAGGACCATAGCTTTAACAAAATGGGAAGTAAAAGCTAAACAATGAGTTTTGTTGTAATACCGGTACTTCCTTAAATATGCAAGCATAATCATGACAAAATCTACAGAACTGCATGGAAGCTCCATTTGTGTTGTATGTTTATGTATCACAATCAAAAGTGATCTGTGTTAACAATTGTACCAATAAAACTGAGTTTGTAGAATGACAACACTACACTGTGAACTGTACCCTAGGGTTTGGAATTAAAGCCATCCCCACACTCACATGTAAGCCAATACTAGCTACAGAAGTTCCACTGAGATTTCTGGGATCACGACTTGGCTGCCACTAGCAACCACAAATAACTACCGTATTAACGTTTCTTCATCGGGGAACAATGACATAAATTGGAGGTGGGGCAGAACAGCAAAATTGAAGCTATGACATAGTGCACAAGTAGATTAAGTTTCCATAGGCACAGGTTGATGTAAAATGTATTGCAACAATGCAAACTTCGCCCCTAGGATTTCTAAATCTATACAAATTGTTAGCACCCACGAGAGTGGGCGTGTGTGAATGTGTGTGTGTGTGTGTGTGTGTGTGTGAGAGAGAGAGAGAGAAGAGGAGACCTTGTGGAAAGGACCGATGCGCTGCTCCCCTGCGTAGGACTTGAAGTTGCGGAGGACCATCTCCTTGATGAACAGCCGCGGCTTCGCCGCCCTACGCGGCGTCCGCGGTGGCGACTGCGTCGGGGAGATCTCCATGGCCATCTCAGTATTGGAAAATGCAGCAGCAAGCGAGGGACTGCGAGCGCCGCCGCCCCGCCGCGGCGAGGTAGAGGTCACCAGCCCGATACTCCGCCGCTCTCCCTAGCCGAGCACAGAAACGGAATCGAGGCGGCGAGAAGGGCACAGGGTGGATGCGGGGGGACGGGGAAAGTTGAAGCGACTGCGAGGGAGCGTGGATTTGGATATTTGGGGCAAGTTTTGGAGGGAAAACTGAAACGGTGCGAGGGTTTCGTCCTCGCGCTGCGGAATTCGGAGGTGTTTCAGGCCAAAAAAAAAAAAGATGAAATGTTGGGCTGTTTGAGTGATTCCAGGCCCGTACGCAAACTGCTGCAGACAGCTCGAAGAAGTGGGGCAGTCCACTCAAAAAAAAAAGGGGCGGAGTGGGGCAGAACAAAAATAACCCCCAGATCAAGCTGGCAGGAGGAACTAGGCTAAAGTTATCATCTTGTTTGTTACGTCAGTTTGAATGGTGTTTTATCAGAGTTTTATAGATATTAAATATATTAATGTAGCATTGTATTAATAAAGAGAGATGATAAGAGTTTCATAGAAGTGAAGAGAGTTACAAAGGAATAAAACTCTTCTACACTATTTTTTCAAGATATGAATGGTATTAGTTTGTTTTGCCTCAAGTATTTAGCCACGCCACCACACATGATAGATTCCTTGCTCGGACTACGTGCTTCTACTCACTCGAGATTTCACGGCTTCTATTTGCCCATCTGAAAAGTCATGGCTGCAGAAAAAGTATGATTGATAAGACAAGCAAACGGACTGCTCCCAGCAACTTCGCAACTATGTGTTTGGTTAGATGGCTTCTTTGGGCTTAGGTGAGGGGGATAAGCCTAGCTGGCTTTGGTCACACATATACCATGTAACCCGTGGCTGTTTGGTTGGTTGTTTTATTGTAGCCGACTAGAAGAAGAGGTGCACGCCTGGTTGAAAATAGAGGCCTCGTTTAGTTCACTCCAAAAACCAAAAAAATTTCAAGATTCTCTGTCACATCAAATATTGTGATATATGCATAGAGCATTAAATATAGATGAAAACAAAAACTAATTGCACAGTTTGTCTGTAAATCGCGAGACGAATCTTTTAAACCTAGTTACTCTATGATTGGACAATGTTTATCAAATAAAAACGAAAATACTACAGGGTCAAATTTCAAAAAAAAAATCAAATCTAGGCCTTATTTAGTTCCAAAAAATTTGAGAAATCCACACTGTAGCATTTTCGTTTGTATTTGACAAATATTGTCCAAGGATTAACTAGGCTCAAAAGATTTGTCTCATCAATTCCGACCAAACTGTGTAATTAGTTTTTATCTTTGTCTAAATTTAGTACTCCATGATACGTCTAAAGATTCGATGTGACAAGGAATCTGAAAAAATTTGTAATTTTTTTTTGAACTAAACAAGGCCCTAAACAAGGCCTGAGGATGGCTCGTCGGCGGTATCGCACGAGGGCGACCGACGTGCACCGGACGCCAATCTGCCCGCTCGACCATGCACCTGTCGTGTGTGCTGCGTGCACGGAGAGGGAAATGAATCAATGCTTTTTGTTTCTCACGTGATAAGGGGAATTGGCTTCGTTCGGCTGCCGGTATTTTGTTTCTCCTGTGATTAAAGGAATTCTCCTCCCATCATTAGAGGAATGCCGAGGAAGTATTTTTGTTTTTCTAGATTTTTTAATTTATTAAGTAATTCATAAAATCTGAAAACAAATCAACTGCTCAGATTTATCTGAGATATTACCTCCTAGTAGGTAAAGAGTGTAACTTAGCATTTGTCCTCGTCTTTTATTTATATAAACAATTTTTGAAAATTCATAATCTGTGAGTGAATTTTCAGAATCTTAGGTCAAACGCAGGGACAGAAAAAAAAAAAGAGGCAAAATGTTTTACAATAGCCACACACAAAGACAAGACAGTGTGTACAACGACTGCACCGTACTATACAAGTTTCCAAGCTAACTACAGTTATTAGCATCTAATAAGCCGCCCGCGCGTAAGCCACATGCCACCAAAGCAAAGGAGCCGGCAGAGCCGGAGAAAAGTGCATCCAGCTCATAACAAGGAGTGAGTCACCAATAATACCCAGCTATCTTCTAGTGGATTAATTAAGTTCCTTCGTCCTATCCAAAGGCCAGCCCATTGCTCGTCATGTGTCGTAAACAATTATTGGCTGATCATACAACGATTTAGTTGCGCTATATGTTGAATAACGACTAGACGCTGCATAATGGTCTCAAGTAAAATAAAATTATGTAAATTTGTCAATAAGCATTTGTTCGGGGTCACCATGGAACATTTCACTTTAAACAAGTTATATGGCCCATGGGTAACAATTCATCGAAGATGTATATATCTCTAATCATACATACATTAAATAGACGTATCAATTCTATGTTATTGAATATGGTGTCTCCTTTGTACACAATTGGCATAGTGCCATTATCAAGGTCATAGCCCAATGGTAGGGAAAGAGCACTCCCTTGTTGGCATCCAATCATCTATGATGTAATGCATGATATAATTTGTCCTCATCCTCATGCCGCTTAGATGAACACAGTGAAATTGACCCGATGTTGGCACAGAGGATTGGATTTTGTTGCATCTCTGCATATGTGAGGACTCAAGATCCATGGGCGATTGTTTTAGGAGATGTCTAGCCAACATCTGGTTGATTTAGCTTTTTCTATTAACAGAATTTTTTCACATATACTTACACTCTCTTATAGTTATATTTACACCACCTTATTACTATTTTTATAATGATTTCTTCACTGTAATTTATTAGACATAGTGATGTAATTTGAGAATACCACAGATATATGACATTTTTTTAAAAAAAATACAAATTATTTCTATACATTCCAAATGTTATAAAAATATATGTCAAATTATTCACAAATATCATCAAATTATTCACAAATTTTAGAACAAATTATGCAGATGAAAACAAACGAACCAGAAAGGTGATCTGCTTCACACTAGCTAGCTTGCGAAATTGCGTTGTGTAGGGACGGTTACTCGGACGTGATCATCCGCGACGTGCACTGCAGACCAGGCCACGACATTAGTATCGGCGGGCAGCGGGCTTGGCCTTGGCAAGAGTGGTGCCTCGGCGGATCAAGCGGCTCAGAATCCGGTTGATTGGAAGCTCCAAATCAACCGGTTGACCATTAGCATTTCTCTAGTTTTTACCATTGAGTTCAAAATATGGCAAAACCAAGATCTCTCTATAGTTAAATAAATGTTACATACGTCATTTGTTCTACTCATAATCTATGTTAAAATCCGTGGAATACTTTAAATTCAAGGGAATAGATTTTCAACAGCGCTTCTTCCCTTGAAATCCCTCACTTCTTCTATGGTTTCCAGCTTATGGAGGATTGCTATGCATGCCGGCCACTTCCTAGGCCTTGTTTAGTTTCAAAATATTTTGCAAAATCGACACTGTAGCTCTTTCGTTTGTATTTGACAAATATTATCCAACCATAGACTAACTAGGTTCAAAAGATTCGTCTCGTCAATTTCGACCAAACTGTGTAATTATTTTTTATTTTTATCTATATTTAATACTTCATGCATGTGTCTAAAGATTCGATATGACGGGGATCTGAAAAATTTTGCAAAATTTTTTGGAAGTAAACAAGGCCCTAGCTAGACGACAAGGAAGCAAACAAACCGTTCAGATGCTGGACATTTTTGCCTAAAAAATGCACAGACATGGTCACACGAAGGTGAGCTCAGGTCGTCAGAAAACAGAAAGGAAAACGAAGAAGAGCTCTGGTTGACTAGTTCACTATAAAAGCCTAGCCAAGCTAGTGAGAACAACACATCGGTGCGAAGCACACCCATGGCTTCTGCCAAAGAAAATGTTCCTCTGGCGCCGCCCCAACCGTTGCCACGACAAAGCAGAAGCAGACCGCGTCCTCCGCCACCGCCACCGCTGCGGCCAAAGATGGCCAACGGCGCCACTGAGCCGCCGGCAAGCGGCGGCGTCAAGTGCACGTGTTTCCGCCTAACCAGCCGCACCAAGAAGCCTCTGCCGCCGCATCCGGCGCCGAAGCTCCGCAGCGCCAGCAACAGGAGCGCAGTCGCTCCAGACGTGCTGGCTGCGGCGGCGGCGGCGGCGTCCCAGTCCCAGCGCGTCACCTTCCGGGCGTCGGCGCCGCCCCTCTCCACGCGGTGGCCGTCGTCACCGTCAGCTCCTGCTGGCAGCGGCGGGAGCGTCGTCACGCCGGGGAGGGCGTCGGCGTCGTCGGCGGTGGCACCGACGATGAAAGCCGGCGCCGCGACGGCGTCGTCCTCGTCCTTCTCGCACTGGCGCTGCCGGTCGCTGTCGTCGCCCCGGGTCATGCCACACGGCGAGCGCGCGTCCTTCTCTTTCGCCGTGTCGCCGTCCAGCTGCATGAGCACGCCAAAGATACCACACGGGTGGCAGCACAAGTAGCTGGCGTTCGTTCGATCGGCGCCTCAGCACCAAGCTCCGTGTGCTTTTGTGTATTTAAATTTGGTTAGTCTGTCTTCAAAAATGAGATGATGTGCGTCGTGGATGCGTAGTGAGCAGCTTTCCTTTCATATAATATATACGGAGTATATGTATCGATTTCATGAACCTATATCAGGCTATCATCCAAGTTTGACTAGGTACTTCTGTGTGAACTAATTTTTTTTAGACTGAAAAATTAGCGGCCTACGTAACTCTAGCTAGCTAGTTTTTGCTAATTTTTAATGTCAACTACTAAGTAAGTCCTTCTGCTAAAAGAAATTACTAAGTAAATCATAGTTGATTTAAAGCCAAATTTCTCAGGGATTGTATAGGAATTTCACAATAAACGGAAACAAAGCACCACCGTGTAGCGTTTATATGGTGTTTAACATAGGCTAAACGACCGTTTAGACGAACAATATTGCAAGCACGCATGAAAGGGTGGTTGAATCTATCCATGATTCGATGTGATCTAACATGGACGCCTGGTCTTCTTCCGGTGTCAAACTACAAAACTAAGGGAATGTTCGGTAGAGCTTCACATAATTTCATATTTGTTTTTTAAAAAAAACTGATCCACTCCCAACTTTTTCAAGTGAATGCTCCAATTCTGCACATTTCATATCTGTAAAAAACTTGGATCCCCAAGATCCACAAAATCCATAGAGCACCTCAAGGGGTGCTATGCAAATAGTAATTTCATGGAGTTAATGAAAATTTACTCACCACTACACAGGTACTAGTTCGATTTCTTCTTCCTTCTCTCTTCGGTTTCTTGTTGTTTGGGCTGCTCGCCATGCTAATTACTCTTGCTTGTAGTCTCGGATGGCACAATAAAATCATCATTAGTAGTGGAAGTAGAACCAATAGAGGGATTTCCATCTGAATTCCCATAAGAACCAATTATCATAGATTTAATTTTAGAAATAGGCACGTTACTATCTGCGGTGGCAAAACTGCCCTGGTTTATTGTCGCAAAAAAAAACTGCCGTGGTTTATAGCTAAGTGGCCATGGCGCCCAAACTCCTGCTGAAGCATGGACATCCACCTTCTTAATAACATCCTAACGATCCGTACTTCCCAGTCCTAGTCCATGCAATACCCTAAAAACAGATTTCATTCCTGAGTTTCCAAACAGATCAAAGAACAACTAAGGACAACTCCAACAATCGACTTTTAAGCTATCTCTAAGCATTTTTTTCACATTTTAATAAAAGAGAGGAAAAAAGCTAGCTCTTAATCAAGAGCTAAGCTCTTACACATATTTCAAAGCTATATGAGTGTCATGTGGAGCTATCTAGTTTAAAAATTATGTGTTAAAAGTTAGCACTATTAGAGAAATTAGCTTAAACCAGCTCAGAGAGATTGCGTGCACAATCCAATGTCTTATTTGCCAACCACAAACGGCTACAGATTCAAAACTGCATCCCACCTTTTTTTTTTGGTTTCCTTTGAGGCCTTGTTTAGTTCAAAAAAAAATTAAAAAAATTCAGATTCTCCGTCACATTGAATCTATAGTTGCATGCATGGAGCATTAAATATAGATGAAAATAAAAATTAATTACACAGTTCACCTATAATTTGCAAGATAAATCTTTTGAGCTTAATTAGTCTATAATTAAATAATATTTATCAAATACAAATGAAAGTACTATAGTGTCTATTTTGTTGGAACTAAACAAGGCCTTAGCAAAACTACAGCCCACCTATTTTTTGAGAGGTGTTTCGGCTAGCAAAGGCCCACGCCCACGCAACAAAGTAACAAACCTACCAGCCCATTAGCCCACCATATGACACCGAGGAAAACAGCACGTGCAGACAAAACACGTTTTTTTTAAAAAAAACAAAACACGTTTTTTAGGCCCGACGCCGCTGAGACGCTGACCCACCAATAGAAATCCGCGACCAGCGATGACCACCTAGCACGGCCCCACCACCCTCCCACCAACCAGCCCCACGAGACCTGCCATATCGGAGCGCCAATAGACAGCTCGGCCAGCGAGCGTCCCACCCAAAAGTCCAAAGCCCCCCCACCAGCCAGCCACCATCCTCCTCTTCCTCGAAACCGTCGAACGCACGCACCGCGCCGCCGCGTAGCCTCGCCTCGCCTCACCGTCGCCGGCCGCCGATTCGACGCGACGCGGCTTCGAATCTGGAAAAGGCACCGATGGGGGCGAAGCGGGCGGTGCTGGTGGGCATCAACTACCCGGGCACCAAAGCGGAGCTCAAGGGGTGCCACAACGACGTCGCTCGCATGCGCCGGTGCCTCGTCGACCGCTTCGGCTTCGACGAGTCCGGCATCCGCGTCCTCATCGATGACGGCTCCGCGCTGAAGCCCACGGGGGCCAACATCCGGCGGGAACTCGCGCGCCTCGTCGGGGACGCGCGGCCCGGGGACCTGCTCTTCTTCCACTACAGCGGGCACGGCACACGGCTGCCCGCCGAGACCGGGCAGGACGACGACACCGGATACGACGAGTGCATCGTGCCCTGCGACATGAACCTTATCACAGGTGTGCGAGTTCTGCCCCTCTGTTGCTTGCTTGTTGCTATGGTGGGTCGGGCTAATCGAGAAGTGGGGATCGAATTGTAGGTGGGGTTTCAGAATAACAAAATCTGATTGCTATGCGTTTAATTTGTGACTGGACATGGTAGCATTGTGGTAATGTAAGTGAATGATTGGATTGGTTCGTACGTGACTATGAATTCATATTGCACAAATTTTATTTGAACCAGAAATGGATATGATTCTAGGCCAGTAACAAAAAATATTTCAGATGTCTACTCATAACCAGGATCTGCATGTTCAAAAAGATGGTGCTAATAATTTAGATCCACATTATGTGTTTACTTTACCAGAGGGATACTATACATTGTAAGTTTCTAGCTTGAGAGTTCAAAATGCAATTTCTGAAAGGCCGAAACTGTTCTGATCACTTTGACAATAGTGAAAAATGGTAACAAAATTGTAAGTTTTCTTACAAACAGAGTTTTTCTCCTCAAGAAAAAGCTTTCTTACAAACAGAGTTTATCTCCTTAAAAAAATGATAAAATTTGGGCCAAAAAGATCCCCACTCACCAACTCTAGCCCAAGTCCCTAAATTAAACCCTTAAATTTTTATTTACATGCTATGATAAAAAAAGTAGAGGCTCAAATTAAGACCCAACTCCAACCCACCTCCTAAACAAGTAGGATAGGGGGTTCTAGATGTGAGGGGCTGAAACTATAATTTAGGAGGGCATGAAAAATGGGAGGGGAGGTGGGTTGGAGTTGATTTTTTTGAATCAAGTCCCTAGATTTAGAATAGGGACTTGTTTAGGAGGTGGGTTGGAGTTGCTCAGCAAACAGCTATGCCTGAATCCAATTGTGTGCCATTTTACCTAGTTCATGTTTGGATGCTCCATTCATAGAGGTTAAAAAAAGTAACTGATGTTTTTTTTATGCACTGCAGACCAAGATTTCACGGAGCTTGTGCAAAAAATCCCCAGTGGCTGTCTCTTTACCATAGTTTCTGATTCGTGCCACAGTGGTGGACTACTTGACAAGACGAAGGAACAGATTGGCCACAGCACCAAGCTGAACCAGACCCAGCGCCGGGAACTTGAAGAACGGCCTGCTTCTGACACTAGCTTCCGGGAATTCCTCAAAGATACTGTTCGGGACGTGTTTGAGTCTAAAGGAATTCACCTGCCCCACCGTAGCCATAGCCACCGGCAAGGTCACGGTGACGACGATGATGCTGAAGAGTCACGCTACATCAACACAGCCGATGCCCATGTCAAAAACCGGTCGCTACCTCTCTCGACATTGATCGAGATGCTCAAGGAGAAGACTGGGAAGGATGACGTTGATGTAGGCTCAATCCGGCTAACACTATTTAACCTCTTTGGAGACGACGCCAGTCCGAAGATAAAGAAGTTCATGAAGGTCATGCTGAACAAGTTACAGCAGGGACAGCATGGTGGCATTGTGGGCTTCATGGGCGCCCTGGCACAGGAATTCCTGAAAGCCAAGCTTGATGGCAAGGAAGAAGAGCTCGACCCAGCCATGAAACAAAATGTGCACAGCGACCAAGAGGTGTATGCCGGGACGACGGCGAGGGTGCCAAGCAACGGTGTCCTGATCAGTGGGTGCCAGACCGACCAGACGTCTGCGGACGCGACCACACCGAAGGGTGTGTCCTACGGTGCGCTCAGCAATGCCATCCAGGCCATCCTCTCGGAGCGCGGGAAGGTAACAAACAAGGAGCTCGTGCTGAAAGCGCGCAAGATGCTGTCGAAACAGGGCTACACCCAACAGCCTGGGCTCTACTGCAGCGATGAGAATGCGAGTGTGGCTTTCATATGCTGATTCATTGGGTTTGTCCTATGGATTGCAATATTTGTATATTGTCACTTTATGGTGTCCATGTGAGGTTGACTGGTGGTTATGTTTTTCGATGAAATTTGGGAATGGATTGTTTCTTCGCAGGATGACATTCTTTGAGGTTACTATGTTTAACCACATTGACTTTTCAAAGAAAAAAAATGTTTAACCACATGACCGGTACACCGAGTTTCATGTTTGATCATAATAGTAAATAAAATATTATTTCTCAGAATATTACAAAGCTGTATTTTTCATTCTTTTTTCTTTTGTCATGATGCATTATATATTTCATAGAGATGGGCATTTGTAGCTCCAAAAATTCTTTAAACTCTAATTTCATTCTAGACAGGTTAGCCAAGTGCTGAAGTGCAAGGAAGGCATGAGTGTAGAGAGAGAGAGAGAGAGTGTGTGTGTGTGTTGAGTGCCTTTTGCTCTAGTTTTTCGATTTATATTGGAATTATGATGGGAGAAAGCTAGAACCTGAGATGTATAGTTCCTTTTGAATAAATTGAAGTTTGATGTATTAATTTCGTGCTTATATCTTTATCTTATGGATCCAAGATTTCTTTTTTTTTTCTAGTTTTGGCCATCTTTTGTATGGATTTTCTATCTATTGTTTTCGCTAAGTTTTTTTTATCCAGCATTTATATCTCAAGTTTCCCCCTTAAAAAACTATCTTTTGCTAGATTTTATGATTTCTTTTTTGCGGGATGTTTCAGGTTGATTCTTGTGCACGTATATGAACTCAAGGGAACATATAATATATAAGTTTGCCGATAAACAAAATTCCCACGAGCACGTTGAGTTCTTATTTTAAAGTTTTTTTGACAAAATTCCAATTTGAGTAAGGAGTTATAAAATTCTTGTTCCATAAAAAAAAAGATATAAAATTCTCGGTAAAACCTGGATCTTTTTGGTAAGATCTTGTGCGAATACCCTTACCATGTGCTTGGGAAGCTACAATTAAAATTGCATGAATTTTGGAAGTCATTCAGATGTTAATTTAAGGATGGTGCGAAACTATTGAACTTTTTTGTGGAATTTGTACCCTTCAACTTAAGACCTTAATGCATTTGATAGTGTGCTTTGGTGTGAATTTTCTTTTTTAAAAAAACAAGATACGATGAGCTTGAAAATTAGCTCGCGCGCTGTATCCTTCCGCTAGCTCAAACCATATTTTACTCCCCTCGCGAACTGCATGCGACATATGAATGTACTCGTACACGGTGACCCTCGTCCGCGTCTCCAACGAATAGAAAATAGCGAGGGAGGAATGAACTCTGCACCTCGCACGAGGGCACCGGCACTCGATCTCCACCAACTCTGCACGAGCTGCCAGATCGGCGCCAAAGAAAGGCCAATCGACAACTCGTTGCCGCACGCACCAACCCGATCGAGTTCCATTCCGGCCGCCACCAGCGCACCACCTCAATAACCACGCGAGGAAGCACAAGCGCGTCGCCTGCTTCAACTACCCTGGCCGGAACGACGAGCTGAAGGGCTGCTTCAACGACGTGACGCGCATGCGCCGCTGCCTCGTGGAGCGCTTCGGGTTCGACGAAGCCGACATCCGCGTCCTCGCCGACGCCGACCCGTCCACGCCGGCGCCCACGGGGGCCAACATCCGGCAGGAGCTCGAGCGCCTTGTCGGGGACGCCCGGCCCGGGGACACGCTCTTCTTCCACTACAGCGGCCACGGGATGCAGCTGCCCGCGGAGACCGGGCAGGACGACGACACCGGGTACGACGAGTGCATAGTGCCATGCGACGGCAACCTCATCAAAGGTGCGCCGGCCGGGCTCTGCCTGTACTTACCCTCTAATTAGTTTGTTGTTAGTTCTTTTCGAACTCAATTGACTGGAGTTGTGGTACTGGGGTTGCTATATTTTTAGTGCCTGAATGAATTTTTAGAATTTTATGATTTCCAGTGCCCGGTTTCCATTCAAAAAACTGAACCAACACTTGCCATCATTTCTAAAAAAAACTCTAGTTTTTTTCCTAAATCATATTTATACTGAAATTTATATTTAAATTCATGGATTATTTGTTTTTAATAATGTGTGAATTTAAGAGTCACTTTAGATTATTTTCCATATAGTGTTACTTTATTTTTTTGTAAACAGTGGAGGTGGTTGTCTTGTATGCAAATTTAGAGGTTTTAGATTATTTTTTCCTAATAGCATAGGTGGGTAAGTTAGATGTGCCTACAGAGTACTTTATGTTGGTTTTCAAATAATATGGGTGGATAGATGTTGCTATATTTTCATAATGACATATATAAATGTGCCCGATTAGGTTTAAATTCGAACTAAGCATTGTAAGTACAATTTCATAAGATATCTTTCAGTCTTTCACCCATACGCGCCTGAGGATTCAGACCTGAATAATGATACTAAATTTTCAGGCATGTACAAACTGCAGACCAAGATTTCAAGGAGCTCGTGGCAAAAGTCCCAGATGGCTGCATCTTCACCATAGTTTCAGACTCGTGCCACAGTGGCGGGCTGATCGACAAGACCAAGGAGCAGATCGGGAACAGCACTCGGCAGAACAAAACCGAGCACCCGGCCGAGCGAGTCACGCGGCGGCATCCTTTCGGTGCCATTGCCTTCCTCCTACGGATCGTCCATGGCGTGTTCGATTCACTAGGCATCCACCTGCCTCGCCTCGTCGTCCAGAGTGGAGGAACGGAGACGAACACGAAGGCAGCAGGGGCCACCGCCAGCATAAAAAGCCGGTCGCTGCCCCTCTCGGCGTTCATCAAGATGCTCCGGGAGACCACCGGCGA
>Ga0182004_10000407_pt1 | contig 25261 bp, 21 predicted proteins | sample Sormic07211540_1_FD_120479 | JGI IMG/M metagenome (GOLD analysis project Ga0182004, IMG submission 120479) | Endophyte microbial communities from Sorghum bicolor roots, Mead, Nebraska, USA - 072115-40_1 MetaG | ecosystem: Host-associated > Plants > Roots > Unclassified | place: USA: Nebraska...
CAGCGAATAAATGAGCGCGACTCCCAAAAAATTAAACAGTGCGGCGCCGACAACTGGACCCCACATGTCAGCATCACATATCCAACAAGGACAGACCAAACAAACGGAAAAAATATCAGAAGGCCCAAAACACATCGATCGAACCAGATCAAACGGCCCAAAAAACGGATGCTGCAACACGCCAAAACAACCGTTTGTTCAATAGCTTTTCTGTTTTTTTATCTACTTTTTGATTGATCCAAGGGGTTCGAGGAGGAATCAATCATAGGCCCCGTCGACGCGCTTCGTGATTTCTGAGGGCTTTTTTTGGCTTGGGCTCATCATATGCCTTCGTCGTGACCTGCTTTTCTAGATTTCGCCGTGATATGCGACGTGAAGAATGAAGGAATCAATAATTCAGTATGTTATTGTACTCTCTCAAGGCTCCTTTCGAGAGGATGTTCGTGGCAACAGAGACTTTCTACTACGGTACTACCTTACAAATTTATACAGCAAACTACTACGATAAAACAACCGCGGGCATGTGCAAGCGTGGATCTCACCGTTTGGTCGGCCTAGCATGTGGAACTCGGAGTAAAAATAACGATCTTCGCCATCGAATCTCTTGTGGTTAATTAAAGAATTAGATGGGGAGACGACGAAGAGAACTTCAACGGGGTAATATGTCCTTTTACAGCGGTGAAACCATCAAACTGGAGGACAGAGCACGCTGATTGACGATGGAGCATCTGTGGGTTATACGCCTACCATTACCATGGCTCTCTACCTGATGAATAAACAGCCGAGTGCGGCCGTGAAGGAAAGGAAGGAAAAGGGAAAGAAAAGATCGGCTGCGGTTTTGCCCGGCACATGCCGTCACACTCGCAGACTTGCGCTTGGTACTCTCAAGCCTCTCAAGTCGTCGCTCAGGCTCCGCGCGTTGGCTTGCCGCTTCGGCCAGGCCACCTGTCGCTGGGCCTTGTCCACGTCCACCCCACTCGCTGGTCGTCACCCATATTGGTCAGTTCGGTGCTCACGAAACAGACCGCGGATTCAACCGCTTCCTCTACTCGACATGCGAAAGCAAACGTGAAGCAGGTGGTGGTGAGGTGACAATCTGCGCAGGCTAGTCGCTAGATGCCTGCCACAGACGATGTTCAGCCGGGAACAAGCTGTCGCCTGGTTGTTCCGCGTGTGTTTGGCCTTGCGAAAATAAAATAAAATATTAAAATGTACTTCCACATGCCAATGTCTTAGCTTCCACCAAGCAGCACAAGAGATCAGTCATGCGCTTCGGTTCCAAAAGCGAGGCCGCACTGCATTTCACTACCTTGATGCTTTGTTTAATAAGAAATTGAAGCTCTCTTCGTCACCACAAGTTCAACAATACTTTTTAACCAACGAATAATGTTTTTCTTCTTTTACAACAAATCAGTATAAGCAGGAGCATAAGCCAAATTTCAGCATTTTACATAAGTATAGCACATAACTCAAAAGACCACATACTAAAACATGCAGACAGCTTATGTTGCTTTTTTAGACTTCATTCATGGATTACCACAGCACTCAGGCAATGCAGTCACGGGATTGTAAAACTGGACGAGTTTTCTCCACGCACTAAATAAACAGGATAGTAGGTACTAACCCAGGCTAACAGGTAACACCTGGATTCAGAAGAACTAAGGCGACAACAATTATAATAAAAGGATGCTTTATTTGCACTTGCACGTCCACGCACATCTGCATCATCATTTGGTGGCGATGAACAGCCCCCACCTCTGCTCACCAGCAGAACTCCTCTGCAGTTTTGCCTTCCAACCATTCACAATATCATCGTAGTCCTCCTGGAATATAAGTGAACTTCAGAGTTAGAGATGTCAAAGCCACAGAGAAAAGCTAGGGTGTTCTTAAGGGCGAGTCCATGATTTTGGAGTTCTTAAGGGCTTCTGTTGAATCACCTGGGTGAAGTCAGACAGGAAATCATCCTTGTTCTTTTCAAATTTAGCTAATTCCTTCTCTAAAACACCAAGGAACTGAAATGCAACACAGAGCATGGATTAGTATAGTAGAAACTTGTGTTTCAACCAAACATCTTAGTGGAAATGCTAGTTACAAAGAAACCTGATCAGTTCGATCCTCAGCAATGACATCACGAAAACCAGCACTCTTCAGCATCTGGATAATATGACGAACAAGCAAGAGTCAGTGCTGCATTTTGATCAAAGTAACTGTATCTAGTATAGACATATAAAAATGCAAGTAAGAAGCACCTGTCCATAAGCCTCCACATCATGTAGGTCATAACCTCTCTGCTTGATGTACGCTGCAAATTCCTCTGATGGTTTCCCAGGACTCCTGCAGTAGTCGCTGATAAGGACCTTGCCCCCAGGCTTCAGCCATTTGAAGAAACTTTTGAACAAAGAGGGTTTGTCCTGCAAAACAAAAGCAAAATCATGTCAGCTTAAACAATGTTACTCTGAACAAAACCGCGTGCAGCATTTAATGTTGGGTCTGTGATTAAGAAAACAAATATGTCACAAGTATCATTTCATATAATTTAGAACTTTAAGATGCACTGAAAAAAGTATACATCTGGAACAGGATATATTTGAAACATACTTGTATATGAAGGATAGTATCACGGCTGTATATGACATCAAATGTGTTTTCTGGGTATGTCTTTGTGGTGCAATCAGCAACTTCAAACTCAACTGAGCAACTGCGGCCAATGGCACGCTCAAGTGCAAATGATACCATGTTTATGGAAAGATCAATACCAACAACATGAGCATCATAATTTTCAGCCATATAAAAGTCACCTCCTCCAATTCCACATCCAACATCAAGCACCTTATGTCCAGGTTTAAGATCCAGCTTATCCACAAATTCTTTTGTAGTCTCTGTTGGACAATGATACATAACAGCATTTAAGGGCACAATGCAAATAGAATATCACAAGTTAAAATTAAAAGGGATTGCAGCACTCACCAATTCCACCAGTGCTCACATAACCTTCTCCAAAGATGCGCTCGTAACGTAATATTCCGCTAGTTTTGTACTGCACATTGTCCAAAAATCTTTGAAATCCCTTGTCTTCTGTAGACTGAACCTTTTGCCATAGCCAACATATCTATAAACCATAGAGACATATCCATCAATGACCTCAGTTGACCATGGTTAACACGTGTATATGCATGGACAAACAAAAGTACCTGGTTTTGGTTTTTCTTGTTTTTAACATAAGCACCAATACACTTGCAAGTAACCAGAGAAAGTTCGAAGGAATTCCCATCTTGATCAAAGGTATGGCACTCTTTGAAAACCTATTTATGGAATAAACAATCAATTAGTTATTACAAAAAAATGGTATTGAAACTAATAAGAAAAATAAAGAGGGAAGCAACAGTCCTTCATATAATAGTTGAAATTTTTACTCACAAGCCTGAATGTCTGATTGTGAAAAGCAATGGAGAAGAGCAGTAGGACAGTATGCTTTCTCACCTTAGTATAAAAACTCGGTTCCCGATAGTGTGTCGGATTAACTTTCCTTTTTGAATCTCCAGATTGATGGAAGCAAGATTCCCTAAAGAAGATATAGCCACCAATCTTCAACCATTTTACCATTCTTTGAACTAGCTGCTCAACCTACATTAAGAGACGAAAGTTGGAAAGTTCAAGAGCCAGAAACTTAAAATATATTTCAGTCAGCACATTCGAACAACAATTTTAAGTCATTTAGAAAACAGGTGCCCTTCAGAATTTTTATGAACAGATCCATTTTACAAGGACAATCTCAGCAAGAAGATCAAGGAAATACTATGGAATTAGAATTTGTTACTTATTCAAAGCATGTCTCATCCATTACCTCTTCATCTGAAAGATACATCAATAACCAATTTGAAAATATCAGATCGATGGAGCTAGCTGGAAGCACCAGGTCCTCGGATGTCACATCAGCACACATAAAGGATGCATTCTTGTAGTGACCATTAATGCTTTCATTCTGCAAGAAAAAAATTGCATAAAAGAATTGAATGATACAACCATACACACATATAGAAATCAGATGAAGGCCATCATATTTCAAGCTGGCAAGCACAAAACTTTTATATCAAGACATTGCAAATTTCAATACCTTTTTAATTGCACTTTCAATAAAATCCAAAGCAAGAACATTCCCAGCTGTTTTAGCGAGTTCTCCAGTGAAACGGCCTATTCCAGCACCAAGCTCCAGTACAGATTTTCCTTCGAATGAGGGAAGCAAAGACAGGACCTACAGAAAAGGACCAGAAGCATATCAAAATGTTTAGCCCTAAAAGCCAAGGTGCGTTCAGCAACACCTTCTCTTATAAGTCAAAATGTTGCCTGCTAAATAAAAAATTATTATCATTTCAAGCAACCAGCGGGCATAGCATAATTATGTCCCAGTTCTTGGAAATAAAATAGAACTGGTTCAATTTTTAAGTCAAATAATTAATAAATGCAAGCTTTGATTTTCAATTCCTATTTTTTCTTTGCAGATGTTAATTAAACTAAGAATTACCATAGTCAGAACATGAAATGGATCAACACATGCTTACAGAAAAGCATCAAACAAATATGAGTTTCTTTCGAAAACACTTAAAGATACAAACTACAAGGAAATCAAGATATTAATCATAAAACACAATAAATAAAATCATGGTGTAAATTAGCCTTTATGACAGATTTTTTATATATCCCTTTAACAGTCTACTAGTCTAGAACGTGGAAAATAATCAGTGCAAGTCATAATAAGTACCTGTATAGTTTACTACATCAGAGTAAAAGTCCTAGCAAAATTCAGATACTCAAAAAAAAAGAACATTTACCTTGTTTGTTAGAGTTTAGCTAAGAAATTAGTTATACTTCACATCACAAATTAAAAGACCTGTCACAACCTCAAGTGAGCAGGCTATTTTCTTGTTCAAGTTCACTTTTCACTCTTTAAAGAAAAAAGAAAAAGAAACAAAAAAAATCTATCAACGTAATCCTCTCACATCAGGCCAGTGCATCCCCCTTTATTTCCACACACGTGTCCCTTAACAGATAGCCATGTGATACTGCGGAGCAAAAGTTGAGTGTGGCTGACACATACTGCCCAGCCCAGATCCAAGCAGATGGATCCCAAAAGGCACTAAACAAGGTATACTAACAGTTTATAACAAACAATGGAATGGATAATACGGGAAAAACATCATCGCGGAAACAATCACCTCGGGGCGCTCCTCCTTGTCGAGATCGGCAGCGCGGGAGTCCAGCATCATGGCCTCGACGGTGAGGTTCCTGGAATGCTCCTCCCAGTAGCTCTTCTGCGCCTGCCTCTCCTCAACCCCCATCTTCCCTGCAACGCCCCGCAAACAAATCATCAACACGAAGGAAGCAAACCGCACACACCATGTGCTCGACACTTCTCCCCATCCAACCCAACAACACGAAGACGCAACGAGCAGATCTGATCCCCTCTGCACGGATCGACGCGTGGGAGTGCAATAGCTTACCGTTAACAGAAACAACGGCGGCGGTGGGGGCGTTCATCACGGTAACTCGTTGCGTGCGTTCGTCCGTTCGTCAGTCAGGAATTCAGAACCGAGTTCAAACGAAACGAGCGAGGGATGGCTGTGAGATTAAGATCCCTCGATGGCGAGGCGGGCGCGGGAGAAGCTCCGGGAGCGGCGGTTGAAGGAGCGGCCGCGCTGCTGCATCCACCACCTGATCGCGGCGAGGTTGGGGGAGGAGGGAGACGGTGGCTGTGGCCAGTGGCTTGCGACTGGGAACGGGATCCTGGAAGGGAGCGAAGGTTAGGTGGTGCCATTTATAGGCGGGAACCGGGAGCCGGGAGACCCGATCGACCGTGAGATCTGTGCCTGGTGGGGCCACTCGCAGCGTGCATGCTGGATCGGCGAGGTTTTTTCTTTTCCTCTCTTTTTGTCGTTTTGGCTGATCTGTGGCACTCGTTGAGCCACTTGTCCTCCCAGTCCTAGCTAACAATTAATCGTGATAGTTAATTGTTAGCTGGATGGTAGGTAAGACATTAGCTGCGAAGTTGGTATAGTAAAACGATGATCAACCTAGTTACAGCAATGGAATGAGCGATGAAGACCTGCTGTCAGTTGTCAGGCTATAACCAGCAAGATAGCGAGGAGCGAGTGTTGGTGCCAAATATGCAGTGACGAATGCCAAAGGAGAAAACCCTCGAGATCAACATTGATGGGACGTTTTCTCAAGAGTCTAGTATGGGTGCAACAGTCTAGTATGGGTGCAACAGGGGCGGTTCTGCGAGCCAATAGTGGAAAATTTTCCTTCCGGTATTGGCTCGATGGTTGGAATCACTGGGGTCTGCCCTCTTGGTAGAAGCAGAAGCACTTTGAGGATGGCGCACGACTCGTACCAAACACATACTAAGGAGTGCATCAATGTAGAGACGAATTCTCAAAAGCTGGTTTCTCTGTGGAACAACAGAAGGAAGCACTCGTCCAAGATCACTGCAATCCTAGACGCCGTTGAGCAGATGACCTATAGCTTTACATCCTTCCAGGTCATCCACACTAGAAGATTGATGAATTTTACAGCTCACTTGTGTGCCCAACATTCATCTTCTTTTTTAGATAATTATGTTTGGTTATATCCTTTTAGCTTCCTACAGAATTGTCTGCAATCCGATTGTAACAACACTGTTTAGGCCTTGTTTAGTTCCCAAAAAATTTGGTTTTTGGCTACTGTAGTACTTTCGTTTTTATTTGACAAACATTGTCCAATCACGGAGTAACTAGCCTCAAAAGATTCATCTCACAAATTACAGGTAAACTATGCAATTAGTTTTTATTTTCGTCTATATTTAATACTTCATGCACGCGACCAAAGATTCGATGTGACGGGAATCTTGAAAATTTTAGCGAACTAAACAAGGCCTTAATGAATGAAGTGAAAGTTTCCAAAAAAAATACTATTAGTTGTAAGGGATTTTAAGCAGTCCTTTAGGCTATCTCTTTGACGATTCAAAGCTGGTTTGATTGTTGCTTAAGTTTGTCATGCCTAACCTTATGTAAATTGTGTCTGTTACAAAAAGCATGGTGAATAAAATCGAAGCCACACTCAGAAAAAGTTTAGCAACAAAATAAATCTAGAGAGTCATTCTCACTCTCCATCTTTAGCTAGCGAGAAATCCAAAATAAAGGATGTCTATATTTGAAAATCCATTTAAAGAGACTCTTTGAGGGTATTTTCTTCTCCAAAATCTCTATTCCTATAAGTTAAGAAGAATAAAAAGTGTTTTGAATTTGCTTAACAATGATATAATATAACACTTGGTAGTTAGTTGGAAATACAATATAATGCATTATATTCATCTAGATAGTGACATATTTTGTATTTTTTTGAATCCATGGATGACTCTTGGCTAATTTGTTAACTAAGGAATTTGTAGTTCAAAATTTTACAATAGAGATTCTTTTTTGATTTCGAGACCACATTCTATTTTATTTATAATTTTCTACAAAGTAAACCATTTTGAAATTTTAAATAGGATTTTGTAGAGTTGAAGTTTTTTAGGGATTAATTATATGGGGATTTACTTAACAAAGGGAGTATAAATTCAGAAGACTGACATGAACCAAGTTGCAAAGAAATTTAGTTGTTACCTTGCAATAAGTTTCAACAAAACTAACATGAATGATAGCTTATATCAGCCATGTGTTCATCAGTTTGGTACTATTTTTCTTAGCTAGTGCTTTATGTAGAGAAAATATTTATTTACTTGTCTTTGTTTTCTCAGTTTGGCACTATTTACTATCCATTAGCGTGCATCACCATAATCTAATGGCACCAATGGCAGCAGGAGAGCCTTTCACGTACGTGTGCCTAGCTATCTGCCTAAGCGAAATCCACCTCACGAGCCACGATCAGTGCCTAGAAAATTCGTCACCACGTCGTTGGATGAGTAGCACCCCGCCCGCAGCCCACGTGTGCACGCTGAAGAGACAGGGAGAATCGAATTTAAATTTACAAACTGAGAGCCCTGACCATAAAAGACATGATCTGTCCTCTGAGGGAAATTATTATCAAGCAGTAGCCGTATGCTTGTTTTTTTTTTTTTTGAAACTGAGCCGTATGCTTGTATACGTGTACATAGAAGCGTGGAGGACAAAAGGAAGTCCTTTGGCCGGATGCTTTGGATCCACCTCGGGATCTGCGGGGGGGCTTTCATTTTCCTACCAAAATTTAGCTGAATTTGGACAGACTTAGCAAACAATTTGCCCTTATTTTGAAGCACTGGAATTCGCTTACAGCTAATTTGGCAAGAAACTAGTTCTAAATTATAAATCGCTTTAACTTTTTTGATATATTCACTTTGCTATATATCTAAACATAGATCCAAAAATTCAAAGTGACTTATAATTTGAAACAGAGGAAGCATTATCTTGAAATGAAGAAAAGAACTATGGCACAAACATATATATGGTGGGTAAATATTCAGCGTGAATCTCTTGTTTCGGTAAAATCGTGATAATAATTCTATTGAAACACGTAGTCATAAGTTTGAAAAAATTTAAAATGATGCACATCTTCAATGCTTCTATATATGCACTTTGGTCAAGATGCAAAATCATTTTTAAAATCCTTTTGGAAATACCAAATTTCATGTGCATATATCATCCATGTAGCCGCATGCCGAGCCATGCGTGGAGCTTATTACACTTCCACAGAAAGGTGGCATCAGTACAGCACGCTCTATGTTTCAGTGCGATCACAGGACCGTAAAGTTAAACCAGTCCCAAAGCACAAAGAAATAGGATAGGCTCTCAGAGTTCAATAATGCAAAATCACGCTATGAAGTCAATCCCATCGGTGAACTGCGAAAGCCATTTTATTTGTAAGGCCACATGGGCATCACCGTTCACTTGGTGGCGACGAACAGCCCCCACCTCTGCTCACGAGCAGAGGTCCTCTGCAGTTTTGCTTTCCATCCATTCACGATATCATCGTAATCCCCCTGATAACAAATGAAACAAAGATTTAGATATGATTTAGAGCAACAGAGAAAGAATGCAGGCTTCTAAAGAGAGCCGGCCAGTTCATTGCTGAACTTTTCATATTTTCATTTTTGCTACGAGTTTTCATCGTTGAACTTCTTAGGGGCTTTGTCGAATCACCTGGGCAAACTCGGACAGGAAATCATCTTTGTTCTTCTCAAATTTATCTAGCTCCTTCTGTAAAACACTGAGGAACTGAAACACAACACATAGTGTGTCATTAAAACTGTTTATCCAAGCATCTTAGTAGACAAGATCACAAGAATATGAACATGCAGATTGCGCATGTTTAGATGGGCAGACCTGGTCAGTTCGGTCTTCAGCAATGACATGACTGAAACCAGCATTCTTGAGCATCTGGATAATTTGACAGAGGTTTATTACTCATCAAACGGAATTATACTTTTAGATCAAAGCAATTGTGTTAAGCATTAACCATGCAAACAAAAATAAGATAAGGTAAGACCTAAGAACCACCTGTCCATAAGCCTCTACATCATGGAGATCATAACCCCTCTGCTTAATGTATGCTGCAAACTCTTCTGATGGTTTCCCAGGACTCTTGCAGTAGTCACTGATTAGGACCTTTCCCCCAGGTTTTAGCCATTTGAAGAAACTTTTGAACAAGGAGGGTTTATCCTGCAGAGTCAAAAGCAAAAAAAGTGTCAAAGAGTCAACTATAGGTATGCCATGAACATGTGATGTTTTAAGCCAAAAAAAAGACAGAGTTTCTAAGTACATCTCCAAATGAAGATACTTTCCATGATCAAAATGTAGCTCTAACATCTCGGAATAAAAAGACTGCATGCATTAAGTGTAAATCGTACTTGTATATGAAGGATAGTGTCACGGCTGTAGATGACATCAAACATGTGGTCTGGGTACGTCTTAGTGGTGCAATCAGCGACTTCAAACTCAACTGAGCACTTACGCCCAATGGAACGCTCAAGGGCAAACAATATCATGTTAATGGAAAGGTCAATACCAACAACATGGGTACCATACTTCTCAGCCATGTAAAAATCACCTCCCCCAATTCCACAACCAACATCAAGCACCTTCTGTCCAGGCTTAAGATCCAGTTTATCCACAAATTCTTTTGTAGTCTCTGGTGGATAGTGATACATAATAACATTTAATGGCACTGCAAATATGATATCACAAAAAATGACAAAAAGGGATGTGTCCTCTCACCAACTCCACCAGTGCTCACGTAACCATCTCCAAAGATACGTTCATAGCGCAATATTCCAGTGGCTTTGTACTGCACATTGTCTAAAAAACTTTGAAATCCCCCATCTTCTAATGAATTTACTTTTTGCCATAACCAACATATCTGGAAGCAATGGAGTCGTGTTCATCACTAATTTCACAGGAATGGAAACACATGTCTATGTGCATGTGCGAGGACAGAGAAGTACCTGGTTTTGATCTTTCTTGATGTTTACATAAGCTCCAATGCATTTGAAAGTAACCAGAGAAAGTTTGAAGGAAGTGCCATCCTGATTAAAGGTTTGGCACTCTTTAAATACCTAGATGGGAAAAGATATTATCAGCTATTTCAAAGAAAGCTGGTACTCAACTAAGAAAACTAAAGAGTGGAGTGGGCAAGAACAAAAAAACTTTGAATTGACTGAAATCATAAAAGCAAAAGGGGACGACACTAGGCAAGTTTGCATTCTCACTTTGGTATAAAACCTTGGTTCTCGATAGTGTGTCGGGTTAACTTTCCTTTCTAAATCTCCAGATTGATGGAAGCAAGATTCCCTAAAGAAGATATAGCCACCGACCTTCAGCCATTTTACCATTCTTTCTACCAACTTGTCAATCTACAGTAAGAGAGACAGTCAGAAAAATTGGAAGGACAAACATATCCCAATTCAGGTCAAATGATAAATGTAACCTTATCCACACGAGAAGTTGATTTGAGTTTTTTCTTTAGCAATAGACCTTGAATCAGTTTATGATTCTAATGTATGGTTTGATCATTACCTCCTCATCTGAAAGATACATCAGCAACCAGTTTGAAAATATCAGATCAATGGAGTTTGCTTCAATCATCAGGTTCGGGGATGTAACATCAGCACACATAAATGATGTGTTGTCGTAGTGACCATTTGTACTTTCATTCTACAAAACGATCAAATTTCAGCTACCAAGCCTGAAAATATTTACATCAGGGGAAAGTGTAAATCTCATTACCTTTTTAATGGCACTTTCAATGAAATCCACTGCAAAAACATGCCCAGATGTCTTAGCCAGTTCACCAGTAAAGCGACCTATTCCGGCTCCCAGTTCCAGTACAGATTTTCCTTCATAAGAAGGAAGTAAAGACAGAACCTACAAAAAAAAAGAAGCACTAATATATCAAAGTTTTAATCCTACAAGGCTACAATCACAAACAGATGCATCACAAAAGGAGCATTATCATATCCTCAGGTTCAAGTAGATGCATCACAAACATACGAACCAAAATTTTAAAAAAACCGAGTGAAGAATATCGTCGCGGGATAAATCACCTCGGGGCGCTCCTCCTTGTCGAGTTCGGCGGCTCGGGAGTCAAGCATCATGGCCTCGAGGGTGAGCTCCCCAGAGTGCTCCTCCCAGTAGCTCCTCTGCGCCTTCCTCTCATGCACGTCTAGGCTCCCTGCAACAACACACACAGCCAGAATCCATCAGTCCCCAGTCCCCACAGTCAACGCCAGGCCTCAATCCTCATACGAAACCTGCACGCCATGTGCTCGACAGTTATCTCAAACCAATTCAAACGCGAAATGAGCGCGCAACGGGCCGATCGCTTACCATTCACAGCGGCGGCGGCGGCGGCGGCCATCACAGCGTGCCCGCGCGTTCGTTTGTTGATTGCTTGGGGAGGGGTGTTGCGAGGTTAACAGCCCTCGACGGCGACGCGGGCTCGGGAGAAGCTCCGGGCGCGGCGGTTACAGGAGAGCCCGCGCTGCTGCATTCAGAACCGCCGAATCATGGCGAGGGGTGGTATTTAGAATGCGAGGCGGCGAGAACCGTGGCGACGGCGAGTGGGACTGTGGGACGCGAGGGCCAGTGGAATGGAGCCGACCGCGATGGCGCGATCAACCGTGAGGAGGACCGGTCCCCTCTCCCGCTGTGAGTGGATGCTGCACTGCGCCGGCGTCCTTTTCCATTTCCATAATAATTGCAATTATTGCCGGACCTCGCCGGATTCCGTGGCAAAGCTTTTTTAACCGCCACCCCATTCGCATGGCGTTTATAAATAAATTATATAGTAGGTATAGATACCCTATCTCTTTTGTTGGTATATACAACGTCACTGTTCATAGGATACATTATCTATTTGGCTGTAAATGTGTGCCATAGATTATTTACTTCGAATAAAATGAATCGTGGTCTTCAAGTCTTCAACTTGACCCTACTTCATGCTCCGATCCATTTCAAATTATAAGACATTTTAGTTTTTCTCTATATATTAGTTTTACTATATATCTAGACTTTAGTGTATACTCTGTATTTAAGTGCATAGCAAAAGCTATGTGTAAATTTTTTAAAAAAAACTAAAAAGTCTTATAATTTAGAATTGATAATTGTTGATTATTCTTTCTGTTTTAAATTATAAGTTGGTTGATTTTTATAATATATCTATTTTGCTATACATAGTAAGATGGATGAAAAGAAGTCGATAAATATTTCAATAGGTGTAGGTATAGGAGAAGTCCCACCTGTTCGCTCGACCGGAAAATCATGACAGAAAGTCCTGTGTGCAATTGTACAATTCCCATGGGCTGTTTACCGAGGAATAGACACTAAGAGGGAACCGAGAGGTAGAGCAAATTGGATTGAAAGTTTTCTTGTCCGTTTGGGACCAATTGCGGAAATATTCGCACGACCGAAGACAAATATCCCCCGCTAGAAGTTAGACAAAGGTCTTGTTTAGTTCTTCCCTAAAAACTTTTCACCCTATCTCATCAAATGCTTAGACACATGGAGCATTAAATATAGATAAAAAAATAATTAATTGTATAGTTTGTATGTATTTTATGAATGAATCTTTTGAGTCTAATTAGTCTATAATTAGACACTAATTGCTAGTCACAAATATGCTACAGTAGCTAAAAACTTTTCTTTTCACAAACTAATCAAGGCTAAATACAAACGCTGACGGTTGACAAAGAATGAGTTAGTTGGGTCCAGGACTGCTGCTCTGCTGCTTATTGCACGTAGTTTTACATCAGCCGAAAGCCCGAAACAAATTTCTTTACAATGAGAGGGTGCAATGGCCCAGTCAGAAGATGGAAACCAGCCACAGCAAAACGGAAAGCTACACAAGAAAGGCCAAGCGGCCAAGGCCTAATAAGGAAGGGCGAGATGAAGATGGTGCAACATAGGATTGGTAACGGTCTGACGGTGAAAAGCGGTTCCAGACACGCCAATTGCTTGTCTTGCATGGATATCTACAGATTGCACATCTTCTATGTAATGCAAAGTATATGCCTAGAGAAGTTGTGCGGCGCCTCCGAAGGGGTTGGTCTGTGGATGCATTCCATTTCCTGCCGGGAACGCACCGAACCCAGCATCGAGGAAGGGGTTTGCTGCAGGAGCCATGCCCGCGTGATGCTGCTGTGGTGGTCCGAAGGGATTTGCTTCAATCATCATGGGCAAATGCTGGGGCTGTGGAGCCATGGCTGCCATTTGAACTGACGGTGGGGGAGCTACTTGATTTGACACGGCGAAGGGATCGCTTGCCATGAAGGGATTGGGAGGGGCTGAGCCGTATAGCTGTTGTTGCTGCATCTGCCTGTAGGTTCCATCATCGTATAGGCTGTCCAATGTGAGCTTGTCAAATCCACCACCCTACAAATAGAAAAAGACTCCATGTTATATACCTCACAATAAGATCTGAAATAGAATCGTTGGTAATACCGAAACCACATTCTTTTTTTGGAACACAGAAAGACCATATTTTGGTTTTGAGAAAAGCTAAACAATACTCCACACAATAAATTAATTGTTTAGTCATAGTTCATCAATCTGCACACTGTACTCCAGAACATATTTCATTACCAATGGAGAGCAACCTGTAAATAGGCAGGGTTTCATCTACAGAATCTAGCAAACGTTCTAAAGTTAGCAGAAATGCTGTCAAGTTCTATCAAAATCCAAACGACTGTTGCATAAGCAGAAAGTATCAATTGAGCCATACAATGATTTACACCTTTCCAGACCATGGTAATGATGCCATGAGGTAGAAAAGTAACAACAAATGTCAATGAGGCAATGTATGCCACCTGGCAATTCATGAAATGACAAGAAATAGAGTTGTGAATCCCAAATTTCCTCTAGTATTGTCTGAAGTGTCAACTATCAACTGAACATTCATAAGAAGCTTTTCCAACGGCTGTGGATGGGAATAACCATCAGTCATTTGAGATTGGGCGCATCTCAGTTCCTATATGTTCTGGAAGTTTTATCCATACTACAAAATTCCAGAAAGCTCATTGAGTCTCCGTAGATGGCAAGTGGTGCTGTCAATTGGCCCAAGCAATCAAGGAGGCAAAATACAGCTTCTCAAAAAGGTGCTCTAGAGAGTAATTCATACGAGTTACCACAAAATAGTAAATTTACTTTTCTTTGTGATTGCACTTTGATAAAATAGGAATTAGCTACTCATTGCTACTAGTTTTCAACTGCAGTGAACCAGCATACCAGTGTACTGGTTTTTACTTTTCAACCAGTAAATGAGTTAAGCTTGACAGTAGAACTACAGGAGCTTAACAAAGTTGTACAAAAAAGAGTACATAGCACATAGCAGCACAGCATCTCTAAAATGTTTGATTTGGAAAAACTGTGGCAACCAATGAAAGGTAGATTCCTCAATGAAAGATTAAGAAACGAACCAAATTACTCTCCATAGACAGTGGAGTCATGTTGCTGCTTGTAGTAACAAGAGCAAGTTCCCATCCTGTTGGATCAAATCCTCTATCTTGCTGTGTAGTTGTTGAATTATCAACACCTGCAGCATGCATGCATACACTTCTCAGAACTAATGATATAATTAATAACAGAACTATTTGATTAATTACCTGTCGGAAGAATTGCCAAGGCCAATGCGTTGCTCTCCTCTATTGCCGACACAGTATGGGTTGAATCACCTAACCCCTATGAGGAAATATGACATTTAGATTATAATGTAAAAGCATTAATGTCACTCATATGACCATTTTCATACTTACCAGTAAATCACCAGTATCTGCAATCTCAGGCCTGGGAGGCGAAGCTATTTGGGAGGAAGGAACTGGAGCAGGTTCTTCAACAACTTGCAGTTTCTCCTCTGCAATAGGAACAGACTCACGAACTTCTTCTTCTTCTTCTTCTTCTGGTTTGTATGTCAGAAGAAGCTGCTCAGGAAGCTCCTGATGAAATAAGAATCCATTCCACAATAAGTAAATCGCCTGGTATAAACTTGACCTGATAGTAATCATTTATCTCCCAAAAAGAGCGTGTGACATTCACAGATGACACAATTATCACAAAAATACCAAAGTAAAAGAGAAATTGTTCATTGGGCCACAAACATTGATGTTAACTGTTTCCCTACATCGGATAGTTTGGCGTCATTAGATTAGATATAAAAGAAGAATGAAGTTGTGATCAGTGCAAGCTACATTGAGATTAGGGGGTGCAAATAAAGCCCCCCCCCCCCCCCCCCCAAAAAAAAAAAAAAAGTTAAAACAATGATGTTATCTAATTTTCCCACCATACAAGCATCCCCTGTGGAACATGTATATGCACCCAAAAGGCAACCCCCCCTCTATTTGCTCTAGCTTCACCACTGGTTGTGATATGCTATTTAACATGCAAGGCACAGGAAGTATCACACAGATACCATCGTCGAGGCTCCTACTTGTTACTTCTTGTTATAAAATGTAAAGGTGTCATGCAAAAATCCAAATGGTTTATTAGAACCCAGGAACTAACCAGTGGCTCTATAACTGGCATCATACGTGGAGCCTCCTTCACATACTCCTCCATGGTTGAAAGGAATGTTTGTGGTGGCTGAAAATAAGATAAATCAAATCTGAGTATCTGGTCATACTCTTACATAGTAAAAATTTACATGGCGAATGCTGAGACAAATGACCTCACCTCCCTCAAAGTGGGAAACTGGAAATTTCTTGCGAGCTCTAAACCTCGACAACTTTCATAGAAGTCAGATAGGTTTCCAGCCTGAAGCATCAAAGATGTTGATGGGTAAAAATAGCAGATAAGCGTCTAAGCACACACAATTGTTGCATCCTGATCTTCTTCAAGTTAAGATACATTGCACATTACTACCGTGTAGGGCAGTTACCTGCTGGCCAGCCCTCCTGTAAATGTCAAGGGCTTTTAGTGCTTCATGCTTTGGCATCTCAAAGAACTGCACAGTTGTTTGACAGCCAACAGGAAACAGGAAGCATAAGTAGAAATAGCTCAGTGCAACATAGACAAATTCCTACTTAGAAGATTAATATACCTTGTCAACAAGGTTGATAATTCCATCATTTATTGCACAATAAATTTTGAAGCTTTCTTTAAGAACCTGTACAGAAGCAGGATTCACTCAAATTGCGTAAGATGCCCCAGATCTAAGAATAAACTATTACATAGAAGGAACTGAACTGCTCTATTATACATTGAATAGGTCATGAAGTGCAAGACATAGCCAGACAGATTCACAAATGACCAGTTGGCTCGTTAAACAAAATATAAAGATCACCTAGTAGAAGTTGAAGCAAAAAAATGACAGTAAAAACAGAGCTTACCTGGGCTAGAGCATACTGCACCAGATAATTGTTATTTGCAGCTCCTTCTGCCTGAATACAAAAGGAAAAGCAGTGGCATGTTGGCTTAGTTAAAAAAAGAAAAATACAGACCAAAGAACTAAATATGTTTATAAAACCGGTTTCTTTCACTAATCCAACTTATTTGTTGCAAGGATAAGAGAGAATCACCCGACAACCAATAAGTCGATATAATAATTGCTGCAGTGCTGGCAATTGCTCCAGCAAGTCCTGAGAATTCAATTCCCTGGTTCTACTGTGGCCCTGAAAACAAAGAAGTTTAATTACATGTTGAAGTATCACCAGCAAGTAATATAGCTACAAATAATGGATAACACCGCACAGCTTTTGTAAAGTGGCAAAAAAATGAAATAAAAATACTGAATGAGCATGTCAGAGTCCAGACCTTTTCAGGTCCTTGACCTTGCTTTGATAAACGCTCAGCTTCAATGTCATACTTCAAGACCCTGAAGCATTCTAGTTTTTCCTCCAAAAATAAACCGTATGTGCGAACCCATGAAGAACAATCCCAAGCTGGATATAATTCCAAAATATAAAGATAATAGATTAGAAGGAAATACGGAAGAATATTAATGATCCAAATAAAAAATCAGGTCAAATTTAAATTGAAGAAATACAGACCAATTGGGCTGGAATCATCCTTGAAGTTTGATAACTGCAAAATTTGCACTCTCTGAGTAAATGTAAGAAACTCTTCGCGGAATGCAGGATCACCTTCCCGAAGAAGCCTATGGATCACTACAAGTGTCTTCAGGGCAACCTACATAACCCAAGAAGAACGCATTCTACATTAGACCTATTCAAGCATCAGATTGGGCCAAAAAAGCCCAACCGTTTTTTGGCCAGACCAAGTGCAGTGGCAGGTCAAATTTTTTTGGCCCGTGCTCACCCGACGGACAAATCGGGTTGGGTTGGGCTATTTTTCAGATTAGGTTGGGTTTCTCTGTGTTTGGTCAGGTTCTAGGTCAAAAAATGCAGCCCGCGCCTGACCCAATGGTTGTTGTGGTTCAAAAATTACAATCCACACCCAACCTGATGGTTCTTGCAGTTCAAAAATCACGGCCCGAGCTCACCCGGTGCATTAGTCGGGTTAGGTGTTTTTGGGTTGGGTTGGTTGGGTGGCCCATGATCAGGTCTATTCTACATTATTAGCTACTAAGATGAAAGGTTGATGAAGACCTACAAAAGGAAGCAGAACATTCTGAATAGGAATACAAGAACTCCAAATAATTTTGAGATAGTTGCTGCTAGGATAGCTGTAAGGAAACCAAAAAATTAGCACAGAACAGTCAGAGTTGTGCCATCTCAACTGAACTCCATCAAACAATTCAGGTAAGATAAAAAACTAACCATTAAAAAAAGAGTTTAATCCAAGGACATAACATTACAGGGTGTCATACAGGCTTCAGAGAGTCAACAGAAAAGAACCACACAATTTAAATCAACAATTCTCAGTTCAAATAAAAGTGACCACAAAAAGTGAAGAATTGTGTTAAATATAGAATTTTCACTGTGCTTTTGTAAACAAGCTTATTATGCTATGCAAAGAAATTTCAACTTGGTTGTATAATATCTTCATTGCAAAATAACAAATCCTCAGTCGCGTCTCTTTCTGTTTTTGTTCCCGCATCCACATTAACTAGTACATATACAGTCAAGCCACCAAAAGCACAGATAATAAAGGTCTAATTTGTATTGCAATTCCAGACTCACAACACAATATACTATTATAGTATTATATAACTAAACATATGAGCTCGAGCTCTCCAGTGTGCAAGGACTGAGGTTCAGGTGCCCAAATCAATAGCTGCATCTTCACTAACCCCACATGAAACTTGGACATTTGCCAATTGATCATTTAGTCTGCATTCAGTTTCACAGTATGATCACATTTTTAACAAACGAAATTGCATTTGAGATTCATCGATCACCCAATACCATTACAAGATCGGCACCAATCTAGAAGCTAAAGCAACCATCATAGCATCGAATACACACACAGAACGAATCAAATAATCTGAACCGGAGTACAACAGTGCTTACAATCCAGTTCCTGGTTTTGGCGAGTCGCCGGGCAAGCGCATGGATGCAGTAGGCGACGTCCGCCCGTGGCCTCGCGATGGACGTCGCCGCCACAATCTCTGCAACACCGGCACCGACAAACCCATCAGACAGCAAACTCAAACCGAGAAATGCTTGAGAAACCACAGCACTCTACGTCTACGATCCGGCTAGTTCCTAAAATCAAATTATAAGCAAAAAAAAAGGAAAGGGAGAACATGGGAGGAATCCACGCACTGCGCAGGTGGCGCTCCTTGGGCGGGCTCTCCACGTGGTTGGTGGCCCTCACGATCGCGACATCCAGATCCTGGGCAAACAAAAACCACACGCCGAAGAGAATCAATAAACCCAGGCGTGCAGCGCAGGAGTGCGGCCATAGATCCGACGGTGAGCACACGACCGACGGTCACGAACTGAGCCGGTTTTAGCGGCCGAGAAATTCGGGGGAAACCATGGGCGGGTGAGTGAGGATTCGACGGCGGGCGGACCTTGAAGTCGGAGTTGAGGTTGGCGAGGCTGACGGTGGTGGTGTCCTTGAGCGCGCCGTACGCCTTGCGCCAGCTCTGCAGCGCCGCCATTGCTGCCTCCGCCGCCGCGCTTGCCCCCGGCGTTCGCCCTCGCCTCGCACTCCTTGTGGTGGTGGCCTTGTACTTCTCCCCCCTACGGTCGGTTTGGCTCGGCCTTGGTGTTGTGAAATTTCGGGCGCGGGCTCGCGGTACACGGAACTGCCAACCTTCTTCCCCCACCCCCACCAAATAGGGGACCTTCCGCCTGACCGCAGAGAAGCGCGTTCCTCACCTTCCACGCCAGTGGAAGTTCGTTCTGAGACGACCGGATTTGTTATTAGTATTTTTGGATTACATAATTACACCGGATTTGTTATTAGTGCAATGTCGGTGCCTACTGCCCGTCCCGGAGCGGCAGTTGCAGTTGCAGCCTACTCTAGTGCCCAACTGAGTGCTGGATCTCAATCTCTCATCCGATGCACACATGCAGAATTCATTCATTTTCAGATGGGGCTGGCGGCGTAGCTGAACTGTTTTCCTGGTTGTCTTCATGCCTTGGCCCTGGCAAATTGATGTATCACCAAAATTAATAAGAAGCTTATGAAGAGTTACTTAAATGAGCCTGTTGTGACATACCACTTCTTTCCAATCATAAGAACCAGGTTTTGGCAAGAATAAAGCGAAGGACAGGTCAAAATTATCAGTTGGATCGTTGGGCAGGCTTAGCCTGGCAAAAGGCAGTAGCTCACCGCCTCACCTGTTTCTCATGACTGTGCAAGAATATGTAATTTTTTTTTCAGATATACACAGATTTCTACTTTTGTTTTTTATTGAACTTCAGAGACTGATTCATCCAATTCGGAATCGTTGCCGATGCCCAGTCGTTGGTACTTGGTAGTCTTTTTGAACTTCCTTGCCACACGCCGGTTGAGCATGCAGTAAGCATGAGGATTCTGAACACTGTGATTGGCCTGTTTGCAGTGGCAGTGTATCCCCTATGCTGTACTTGCTACGTACGTACATACTGTATGTACACAATTAAGAAGCTACGAAGTGGTCTGGTACTCTGGTTGCAGTTTGTCAAGACCCTTGACAGCTCGATCATGATGTCCTGAACCTGAATGGTCCTACATCTTGTTGGAGAAGGATTTCTTCAGGCAGAAGAGAGAGGTTCGGCAGGAAACGAGAGGCGCCAGTATTTGACAAGCACGTCTCGCCTGTCTCGAACGTCGGTCTCTCTGTTTTTTTTTTTTGAAAAAAAAACAGGAACTTCGTTTTGCGAACTCCTTTTTCAGAACAAGTTGCTCAGCTGATGATTCTTCGGCCCTGGTTAGTGCAGCGCCAGATGCCCAGATTATTTCTCGGAGTGCGAAGCAAAGGATCAGGAGCGAAAGGTGGCTTCTCTCTTTCGGTAGCTGGCGCGTCCCGTGGCCGCCAGCTCGGCGCCACCGTACTTGGATGTGAGAAGCAAACAGACAGTGTGGCGCCGGGCGTGGTTGGCGGAAGGCAAGAATCGCCCACCGAATGTTTCTGTTGAGATTGAGATCAGCCGCTCAAGGGCCCCTATTCTCATGGTGATGGACAGGCAGCGCGGCACACGTCTCCGCGCTCCGGCCCTCCACCTCTAACGCCACGGCCCCACCTCATTTTCGGATCCAACAAGTTTCCCCTGGTCGAGTCGAGTCGAGTCGCGTCGGCGGTAGGCCGGTAGCTAGGCCGTGGAACCCACGGCGACGAATGTCGCCAGCAGCGTGGAGGAGCGCAGCTACAAGTGATCGAGAGGGCAGCCGGCGGCGCGGCTCAGGCTCACGCTCACGCTCACCGCGATGGGCTGGCACGAGGTCCACAAGTTTAGCCCGGTCCTAAGCACGAGCATGGCCTGCTTCCTACTAGTACATGTTTAGCGCTCGAGCAAGCACGGGCTGCACGGCCGTGTCTGAGTCCTGGAAAGGCTCGCTGGGTGGTCCGTTGTGGCCCGTAGTGCTCCTCTCCTCTTGGAGCCTAGCTCCCCTACCTCTTTCCCCATCGGCCCATCCTGGCTCTCGTCTCCCTCTGCGGCGTAGGCGCGTAGCCACATCCGCCTCGTCCTCAGCTCTTGCACCATCGGCCTCTTTGCTAGCTCGAGGGCCCTTGAAGAGGTAAACGTGACATTCAGGAATTGCTTTGGTTAGGTTTGAAATTAAGAAGATTTAGTTCTACTTTGGTTGTTAAAGGTGAATTAAAGCAACATATGAGGTTTGCTTTGGTTAGGTTTTTAGCTTAAAAAACAAAAACCAACCAAAAAGGTGAGAACACCTATGGAGGTGGGTAAGCTATGTGTTCTCACACCTGTTTTCTTCCGCGGCCCCGTCTATGGACGTGGGTAATTTGAAAAAAAAAAATCCACCTACCAACCAAAGGTGACCCACCCGCAAATGTCAAAGAAAATTACTTCATTGCTTTTTGTTGCTTTTTTCTGTTGACCGGTAGCTCAAAGTGACTTGAGTGCCCAAGTGAATAATTGGCTTAGACACTAAGTGATTAAGTTACTAAGGAATAATTGGCTTATAGGGCAAGTGAAAAAGTAAACTAAGTGGCTAAGTGATTGAGTAGCCATGTGACTAAGTGACTGAGAGATTAGGTGACTAAGTGGCTAAGAGACTAATCTGCTAAGTGGCCGAGTGATTGAGTGGCTAATTGCTTAGGTGACTTATTAGTGGCCGAATAATGAGTGACTGAGAGATCGGGTGACTAAGTGGCCAAGAGACCAACTTGTTGATTGATAGCTTGTTCGTTTTAATTTATCTTCTGAATCTATCGATCATTGAATAATATTTTTCTCTCACAATAAATCAGCAAACAGTGCTTTCAGCCATAACCTTTCCGCTAAACGAAGAGTAACTGAGTTATCAATGCAAGCGATAAAGTTGGACAGTCGAGTGATATTTTTGAGAAAATGATTATTTGTTTTCTTAACAAAAAATTCAGAAATTATACTTTATTATAATAAAACGTCGATAATCATAATCATAAACACGTGTGTGGCACACGCACGTGCATATAACAAGTCACGAAAACCAGCTTTGCATTTCTTGCCCGATGCGGCAGCACACGCTCCCCACTTCGTCGACGCCTACATACAGGGCCCCCAAAAAAAAACGGAAACCGTGGCCAGAGCCCCACGGCGAGGAAACAACGAGAGAGGCGAACCAGTCACCAGGACTAAACAACGCAAACACAGCGACCGTGACAGTCACACAGAGACAGACATGCACAGATCAAAGCCGCCCCCATCGTCGAGGGCACGCAGACATGGGCGGATGGATTCATCGGAGTGTACTGGGACACACGGCCAGGGCCGGTTCAGTCGCGGTAGAAGACGAGCAGCGCGACGCAGCGGCAGATGATGCGGAGCCGCGCACCGTGCTCCTTGACGGCCCTGCGGAGGCCCCTGGCCCCGCGCCTCCCGTGCTGGCTCCTGACGACGACGAGCTCCATCTCCTCCTCGTCGAGCGGCGAGCGAGAACCCGAGCGCGCGCTGGATCCGGTGGCTGGATGGCGCCGCGCACGCAAACGGAGACTGGATAGCGGCCAGCCTCCTCTGCAGACAAGCTGCCGGCCGGGGCTGAGGAAACGATCGATCTGGATCCCAGCTAGCTACCCGGACGCAAAGCGCTTGGGCCGGTGGCGTTCCGCATTCTCTCCCTCCCGCGCTTATATACCGGGCTGGCCGGCCGGCCGGCGGCGGCGCACGGGGGGAGCGATCCTGGACCTGGATGGTTCAATGTAGGTCGCGCTAGGTGGTGCAGTCCTTGTGCCGCTACGGGCACCTAGCTAGCTGTGCGTGTAGGTACATACGAAGATTTTGAACGCGCTTGCTTTGCATGCGGTTCAGTGCAAATGTGCCAACCTCACCCAGCGTCACCCGGATCAGTCAACTGCAAAGTCTGGACAATACAGCCATCTACGTAGATGCGTATCTACGTGTCCAAATTATTCGAGGTAATCTCGACCGTCGGCCGATTCCTGATATCCCTCCGTTTCCCGGGAGATCTTGACGCGCGACGGCGCTTAAGCTTGTGAGCTTCGACTCGATCATAGTGGCCATCAACTTTTCTTCATAGGTTTCTTGCAGATATTACTTACTGTCTCGTTACGTCCTTTAATTTTGACTAGGAGCAAGAATCTTTTGCTCGGTGGGATGTATAATGACGCTTTAGCTTCACTAAACTAAACATTACTATCTGACTTAGATGTGAAATACTTCTAGCGGCACTGGTGCAAATATTTTTCTCCATCACGCAAAAGATTGGTACATCATTGTATTAAGATAGAAAAAAAAATCAATATAACATGTCTTAGCGGGCACCTTATGAGTTGTACATGTATGCTCACCCATATATACTGATAAATGACGTAATGAAACATTGGATAATTATTGAATCGATGATTGTTGAGCCAAAATGAACATGATATTGATTGCAGCCGTGAGCCCGTGGTATTCTGATTAATTTAAAGGAATATGTTAAGGCCCCTTGGGAACGTGGGATTTTTTTCGCTCTTGTGGTTTTTTTTGAAAAAAAATTAATTCTTGTGAAATTCCTATATAATTCTTGTAAATTTCTGTATTCCAAATAGGCCCTAAGTGGTGGACTCCAGACTTTTTTTTCTAGAGCCCTATACATATATTTGTTTTTTTGTGTTCTTGAATTTTACATAACTATATGTTTCATTCCACTTGTAACTAACTAAGAATATGCTTTTTTATAAAACAACCAAATAAAATAGCTTATGTCATATCCCACTATAGCTTTTTATATAGCTCCTATAGGAGCGTACCACTAAATGTTTTAGCCCACTATTGAAAAGAGTCAAATCTAATTTACCTCATGAACTAGACGCCAAATTCGAAATCCTCATCAGACTCTAATATTAGACAGCATACGTACCTCAAATTTTAAAATCAGGGAAAACATACCACTTAACCATTTCAAAGTGGTTTCTTAGATGGTTTTGCTAATGTGGCAGTGGCCCACATGTGAGTTGGTCTCTATCTTCCTCTTATATAAAAAAATCATAGTTTTTTTCATATAAAGTCATATAATACAAACTTTATATTTAAATTGTAGATCTTGGTGGATTCACAACTTTGTAGTTGGCAGTTATTTTATTTGAGATATTTAGATGATCGGATATTTGTTTTAAGTTATCAAAAATTGAAACCCAACTTTTTGTATTTCTCAAATGACCTCAAATATTGACAAGGTCTATATACTAAAGTTGTAGCTCTCAAATTGGTATACATCTTTTTGTAGTCAACAATTTGTTTTTATTAAAAATTATTTAGGGACTCAATATTTATTTTAACTTTTTTGGATTTTCTAATGATCATGGATGTAGATATGATATATACCAAAGTCGTATCTCTCAATGTGATCTATCAGTCTTTAGTTGACAATGTTTTTATCTATAAATTTGTAGCTGACATTTTTTTTCCATTTGTGACTATTTCAAGGCCCATATATTTATTTTAAGTTCTTAATTATGAAATTCAAATTTTAAAATTTGTCAAACGGTCTTGGATGGAGACACGCTCTATATGGCAAATTTGCAGCGCTCAATGAGATCTAAAAATCCTAGTTGAAAATTAATTTATTGAATGTAATGTAGGAGCCCTACTATTATTTAATAAAATATGACATGGCTAAAAAAACCGAAGACATGTGGGCTCATATGGCACATGTGTTATATAAGCTACAACGACTGTCTTCATCGAAACTACGTTGAACTATTTGAAAGGTATAATTTGTTTGGTTTTTAAAAGTTAAGGATGATATATCGTCGATGATGGCAC
>Ga0182004_10000408_pt1 | contig 25252 bp, 19 predicted proteins | sample Sormic07211540_1_FD_120479 | JGI IMG/M metagenome (GOLD analysis project Ga0182004, IMG submission 120479) | Endophyte microbial communities from Sorghum bicolor roots, Mead, Nebraska, USA - 072115-40_1 MetaG | ecosystem: Host-associated > Plants > Roots > Unclassified | place: USA: Nebraska...
CATGCAGGGATGGGGCGATGGGCGTGGCCGGACACAGACACACCCACATGGGATTGGCCAATTTGCCATGCCATGGCCATTGGCCTGCTCGGCTGCTCCTCACTGACATGACTCCACTCGTCACCAATATGTTATGCATATTTATTAGAGCGTTATATTAGTAAAACTATACTTTTTACATGAAACGAAGATGAAAAAGAAGAAAGTAGTTTTACCATGGTGAAACTTCGCGGGCGTTGTTTTCCACACGGTGAAACGGGATGAAATCTCCACTGATGGCTAAATCGTTTCATCATTTTGTATGTAATCTAATCATTTTGCAGTAATTCAATGCTTTGTCCAGCTTAGAAAACATCAAGGTGAAACTTATGCATTGCGGAGGTTGTTCCATTATTTGTTTGCCCTGTAACAGTGCATTAAAACGGGTCACTAACACTCGTCGTAGTCCTGTATACTCTCACGCTCTTGCAGCTTGCGATAAATTCATAACTCTCCGTGCAAAAGAAAGAACATGCGCTTGTTCATGCGAGAAATTAAATCCGTGTAGCCCTCTAGGCCGGCCTTGTCTGAGCTGCAGTTTTTCAACGTGTCTGTGCGTTACTATATACTACTAGTACAATATTTTGAAGAAACGACGCGCGCGACTGGGTGCGCTAGCTTGTTTCAATTCTCCTTGCATATATGGAACTAGAGTCCAAAACCCTAATTAATCAGCTCATCAGCGCCGCAAGATGACGACACGAGCTGATTGAGTTCGTCGTCGAGACATGCGGGACGTGTCTGGTACGGCCGTGTCTCTGCGCCGAATCCATGCATGCACGCCGCAGCGTCTCTGTTCTCCGTTCCAGCAAGCATAGCAGCCAGGTTCTCGTTCCTGTTTTCGTAATGGAAACGGAAACAAGAATTTAAGGTATTATTTTATAGTGTAGAAATAAAAATATTTATGTTTTCGAAACGTAGTCGTTCTCAAAACATGTAATATGAAAACGGGAACGTATGTTTCCGTTTCTAGGCTGCTAAGGGTTAAAGGCTTCACACTGCCTGGAATCAGCACAAAAGATCGTAGTCGTTGGCATATATATGCACAGTCGCGTCGCCGGCAAACAGTAGAGCTCGTCGCCACGGCCATGGCGTCGCGCTCGATCGGTGCGGCCAACGGCTGGATATGACCGTCTCTGCGACAAAAAGAAAAAATAAATAAATAAATCCTGAAGTAACCAAAGCTATCGATAGAAGCTGGCAGAGCAGTTGAACACGTCGCAGCTGGCGTTCACGTAATCACGACATTATTCCGCGGGTGTGCAGGAGGCGAGGTATTATGAATGTCCTTCCGAGGAACATTTCACCGGAGGTGTCGTAGAATCTAAAATACAAAATGATAATTTTAAAGTAATAAAATATAAAATGTCAAAATTTTCTGAGTCATATTTAAAATACAGAATTTATTGTCCTTACAAGAGCTTCTTGAGGCTCTTTTTGGTTTTTTTTTGTTTCTTGAGGCTAAAATATAAAATGGAGAATAACCACATCTTTACCAAAATTTTTGTATGGTGTTTAATTCTATTTTGCAAAATAATGAATCAAAACGTAAAAATTTTTAGAAAAAAATAAAACTAAACACCCCCTATATCTGAATTTTGTAAAAGCACCCTGTTTTTATCGTTCCATGCACTAATACACGCCTGAATTATTCAAACCAGCCATGCTGGTCACTACTTACCACTCGCCTGTACTGACTATGTCTGAGTTATGACTTGTATATATAAAAGTGCTGGTAAATTACTTGTTCGGTCCAGTTTTTTTTTTTTTGAGCTTTGATTTCGTCAGTAATAGGACTGATCAAACCAAGTGAGCTAGTCGTAGCTGGCGTTCAAGCTCGTTCTCCTTGCAGTCAAAACAGTTTGGCGCGACCTGGCGCGCATCGCTTCGCGCCCGCCGTGCCGTCCACTACCTCTACTACCACTCAGCACGAACGAACTCAAACTCACCGTGTCAAGCAGGAAGGCCATGGCGAGCGCCTCCTGCGCAGTTCCAGGCCCATGCTCGTCGTCGGCCGTCAAGAACACCATGGGCGACGAAACGAAGCGGAGCTCCTCCACGGTCACCGTCGCGGTGCTGGTCCTGGCGTCCTGCCACGCGGCTCTCGCGGTCTCCAATCTCTCCGCGCCGCACGACGACGACCCAGCGGCATCGCGCGGCGTGGAGCCGGTAGGGTACCTGGCCTCCATGGTCTCCACGGTGGTCGCGGCGTACGTGGCCTCGGCCGCGTGCGGCGCCTGGGGTCGTCGACGGCGGCTGCTGCGCGTCGAGGGTCTCCTCGCGGAGGCGCGGCGCACGTGGGCGCGGCCCGCGGCGACGGCGCTGTACATCGAGCTCCTCACGACGGCCATGGCGTCGCTCCTGCTCACGCTCCGGGCGTTCCTAGGCGCAGCCGGCGGCGCGGCCGTGGGGCTCCTGACGGCGTCCGGGTCGGTGGCGCTGGTGGGGTGGCTCGCGCCGGTGCTGTTCGCGCACTCGGACATCGCGTGCAGGATGAGCCTCGTGGTCGCCGTCGTTGAGGAGGAGGAGGATGAAAGGTACGCGGGCCGCGCGGCGGTGCACAGGGCCGAGGCGCTCGTCGCTGGGCGCAGCAGGGTGCGCGGCTTCGCCGTTGGGTTAGCGGCCGCCGCTATCGAGCAGGTGCCGGCGTGGCTCTGCGGTGACGGCGCGCCGGCGCTGGTGCTCGCGCCGGCGGTTCTCGCGGCCAAGATCGCCGCGTGCTGCGCCTGCGCGGCGTTCTACTACGATTGCCGGAGGCGGCATGACGGCAGGGTCGGTGACGGTGGTGGTGGTGGTGCGTTGAAGCTTGATGAAGGGACGTCGTCGAAATGTTGTGAGATTGATGATGCCTGGGACATGGCAGATGAATGTGAGGCCGAAGAACATTGGAGCGCCTTCGCGTGCTTGAGGCTCACGTAGGCAAGGCTGAATGGCTGATCGGCGACGGAATTTGCTGCTAGGGTGTGTTTGCGGCTTTGTGCACTTTGTCTGGTTCCGGTTATATATGCTTGCATAGGCGGAGCTCCGCACACTGGGGCAGCTGCCCCACCTACCGCCGGCATGGCTCCCTACTCCTAGCTTCTCCTTCCCTGCTGTGTGCAGCGCTATTTTTTTGACTCTGACACAAGGAAGACTGAAGGAACGTACAGCAAGGACTATGAGCCTCCGACTGATGCCTACTCCTGGACCATGGCCCAAACCCAATAAATAGATAACTCCCAAATGGAAGTCTCAATAGGTAATACCAACAGTATCAAAATGTCTGACGTCTATTTGAGCAAGAGCAACACATCAAAATAAATGAATATTTATTCTTCATCTTGTGGAGGAATTCTTCTGTCTTCTGAAAATAAACCTCAATGCACAAAGTTATAGATTGTAGGTGACCATTTATTAGGCACTTAAAGTCTCATTTATGTGACATCAATAAAAATATGCCTACAATCACATATGTCTGTGCCCCACCAAAAATTTCGTGTGAGCTCCGCCAATGCTTGTTTGTTCATCAACATGCTCGAGAGGAAACGACGGCGGATTTGTAATGGGCTGCGTTGCTGCGGTTCAAACTGTTATATATGACCCATTGACTACTTCGGCAGATATAACTTGTGAGGTTCTTCATTTCAAAGCCTATTTTACTGTTATTATTATTTTTTGGTTCAAGAAGAGGGAAGGTGATGTTTAAGTGAACCGCGATGAATTTGAAAACCTCAAGTTTTTTTTTGTTGAACATACATTTGATCACCATAGCACGCATACTCCTGTGTTGGTGCACAAAAAACCAAACATAATAACTAAGCAGCATTTGGCCGAGGTCATCGCTTCATTTTGTCTGTCAAGAAACGGGATCAATGGTTCATTCTGTTCGAAATTGTATACCAAGTTGTATCTAGGTCCTGGTGGCCAATGACTTGGCCGCTGTACATTATGAGTAATGGAGAATGCTTCTATGTTAAAAAAAAAAGAAACGGGATCAATGGCGATGACTCCTAGTACATGTTTTTTAGATGGAACAGTGGCGGGCTCAGTTGGTAGTTTGGATAGGCCCAAGACTACACTAAAATTTGGTCCAAAACTGAACTAGTACTTATCATCTGAATGTCTGTCTGTCTGTCTGTTCCACTCATAAAAAAAAGAATCTGAATGCCTGTCTATACGCAAGAGAAGCCTAAGGGCAACACAATGTATATAGACTAAGTAATTTATATGAGCAACTTTTATGTTAGTGAATAATAGCTATTGTTGTCTCTACAATATTTCAGTCAACAACTAGTCTATAAAGTGGGTCTTATATAAGATAAAAAATTATTTCTCTTTGCAATCCTATGCAAAGCCAAGAAAGAGAGAGTGAGGAGTGAGAAAAAGTAATAATTTTTATTCTCTATGGGTAGTCCATAAGCTTATAGGTACCTTTTGCTATGGACTCCTCTATGGACTGCTCTCACAGTGTTTCAGTTACCTGATAGCAAATATTTTAATCCTATGGACTACCTTATGACACATATTGTGGTTGCTCTATGGCCTTGTTTAGTTTCCAAAAAAAATTGCAAAATTTTTCAGATTTCCCGTCACATCGAATCTTTAGACGTATGCATGGAGTATTAAATATAGGCTAAAATAAAAACTAATTGCACAGTTTGGTCAGAATTGACGAGACAAATCTTTTGAGCCTAGTTAGTCTATGATTGGACAATATTTGTCAAATACAAACGAAAGTGCTATAGTGCTCATTTTGTAAAAAAAAATTGGAACTATATCAAAAACCCAAAAATTTTCAAGATTTCTCGTCACATCGAATCTTTAGGCACATGAGTATTAAATATAGACAAAAATAAAAACTAATTACACAATTTGGTCGAAATTGACGAGACGAATCTTTTGAGCCTAGTTAGTCCATGATTGGACAATAATTACCACAAACAAACGAAAGTACTATAGTATCACGAAAATTTTCACTTCACTAACTAAACACGGCCTAAGGCCTTGTTTAGATGTGAAATTTTTTTGAATTTCGCTACTGTAGCACTTTCGTTTGTTTGTGGTAAATATTATCCAATCATAGACTAACTAGGGTCAAAAGATTCGTCTCGTGATTTACAGTCAAACTATGTAATTAGTTTTTGTTTTCGTCTATATTTAATGCTTCATGCATGTTGCAAGATTTGATGTGACATGAAATCTTAAAAACTTTTTGGTTTTCGGAGTGAACTAAACAAGGTCTAACAAAGGCCTGCCAGCTTGCCTCACCGTGTTAGGCCTTGTTTAGTTGCTACAAAAATTTGTAAAATTTTTTAGATTTCTCGTCATATCGAATCTTGCGGTACATGCATGAAGCATTAAATATAGATAAAAATAACTAATTATACAATTTACCTGTAATTTACGAGACGAATCTTTTAAATTTAGTTAGTCTATAATTGAATAATATTTATCAAATACAAACTAAAGTGCTACAGTGTCTATTTGCTAATTTTTAAAAACTAGGCCTTGTTTAGTTCACCCCAAAAACCAAAAACTTTTCAAGATTCTCCGTCACATCGAATCTTGCGGCACATGCATGAAACATTAAATATATATGAAAACAAAAACTAATTGCACAATTTACCTGTAAATCGTGAGACAGATCTTTTAAGCCTAGTTACTCCATGTTTGGACAATATTTGTCAAATAAAAACAAAAGTGCTATAGTGTCAAAATCCAAAAACCTTTTAGATCTAAACAAGGCCCAAGAGCAACTCCAGCAGGGTCCCTACTCTAGACCCCATATTTAGTTGGACAACTATATTTCTTCTCCAGACCCCATTCTCGTTGGCCTAATAGGACAACCTCTATTCTCCATCGCGTGTCCTAGCCCCAGTGCGGGCTCCCTCTCTCTCTTTCTTTGCATGTGCATGACACCCTACGGTAACCGACTTGATGCTCTAATTGTGTCCATATCCAAAAGAAGAAGAGGAGGAAGAAAAAGACAATGACGAGTGGGTTTCTTTTGTCATTCTCTTTGGAATAGATTTTGGGAGTGCTGTTGTTGAAGTTAAAAAAAGAATTGAACCCAAAAAGTAAAGGGAGCACCTAGATCAAAAGAAGTAGGGGTTTGGTTCCCGTCAGCCCCTACTACCCACGACTCGCAAGTTCGCAGCTCGCTCTTCGTCTCGCTCGCCGCCGCTCGCGTTTCCTGACTTCCGTGGCTGTTGCTTTGCTCGCCGGTGAGCCGTGAGATGGTTGCCGCTCGCTCGCTCGGCTCGGCCCAGCCACGCGAATGGGCACCAGCACCAGAGACCTCAGTTGCATGCCATATCCTGAGTCCTGACCTTGGCGCTTGGCGGTCTCCAGGTCCAGCTAAGCGCGGCTCCGTGGACGCTAGATCTGCCGGGATGGCGGGCTCTGGCCTGACACGGCGAGCCGGCGACGCCCCGCCACTGCGAGTCTGCGAGTGTTCCGTCTGTCCGTCCGACATCCTCTAGGTTCCAGCACTCCATTGCGACTCCTCCGGCCGCCGGCTTCCCACTGCATCTGGCCATCTCCAGTAAGTACTGTAGAGACTGGTAGAGATTTGCTGTGAAATTTATGTTGCCGTGTACATTTGCAGATGCTTGAAATGGTGATTTTGATTTGTGTTTTTGTGATTTTTTTTTGAAAGAAAGGTATCCGCCGCTTTATATATAGAGCATATAGCGTAACGATACATGAACCGAGCAGCGTGTTGGCGCGCCCGTCAAGAGCAAAACGAAAAGCCTTAAGGCCAGCTTACAAATCTTTGCTAGACAAACTATCACCACACACTCCAGCGGAACGATGATTAGCTCAGGCAAATGCAGAGAGTCACAACGCTGGAGGTGACCAAAGCCTGAACATTGGATTGAACCCACTATGATGTATCTTGCCTCCACTTGATCTGTGGCATCGCATTGGCCCTGCTTACCAGCTGTTGGATCACCACCTCCAATTTCTCCTTGATTTCCAGCTTGAACTTCGCCAACCATCTTCTGAGCATCCTTCCAAGACTTACTATCACCGGCTTCATTCCCAACCAAATAGTTCCCTGAAAACACAAGTCATTCCGTAATTTCCAAATTGTACATAGGACAGGGACAGCAGAGGAAACAACATTCATAACTGAATGTCTCTTATTAGCAATCCACAGGTTAGCCACGGATTCAAAATCTTTTCCAATATTCCATTCTAAAATGACACTTACAATCATCCACAGATTAGATGAAACACAACAATCAAAAAACAGATGCCAAATAGTTTCCTGTTCTGAATAGAAGCAAGTTTTACCATTCACTTCTCTCCTTTTGGCAAGTTTATCTGTAGTAAACAGTTTATGAATGGAGCATACATCTGGTGTGTCTTTTTTATTTGGCTTGTTTTTTTGTTTCTGAACTGTTTTGTGAATTTGTGATTCAGCTTATGAACATTTGTCTGGTGTCTTTCTTTTGGGTTTTTTTTGGTGTGAACTGTTTACCAAATTTTTACTGAACCTTTTACCAAATTTATATCGAATTATACTATATATTGGATAATAAACTTCTAGTTAGGCATACCCTAAATTTTAAATCCTGGGTCGATGGAAGGTACAGAGTCACCACTATCATTATTTGCTTTGAGATAATAATGATAGAGCCTAGTGCTAGAAGATGGAATGTGTAGTATCACCACGACACCACTACCATTACTCATGATGCAATAATTATAGTAGTAACTCATTTTGTATCAACACTATATAATGAGAAGGAAAGCCAGAGGCTTAGTACGGCGAAAAATATTTAGTTTCACTTGCTCCACCTAGTGCATGGTGAGCCGGAATGCTGGGTTCGGCTCCATGGCGCCGTCATTGCCGTCACCCCACAGCATCATGTCTGTCCTTGGCATCAACGCAATAAGACCCCAAACCGCACATCGGCAGTCCAGATGTCGTCCTACTGTAGCCATCATTTTTGTATACGAAAGAAGAATTATATTATATTATAGCTGGGTATACATCACGTTATAAGCACTCTAGAATACACTTTGTACCGACGCTGTGAATAGCTCCAAATCTCAAATCCAAACCTAACAGTATAGGTGAACACTTGGTAAAAGGCTTGAGAACATATTCCAACGAACAACGACCAATATTCTTGCAGGCAGAGTTAAGAAACTTCTTTTTCTTTCTGCCACCGAAGAATGAAGAAGACTGATATGAAACTTATTCTACCTAGTCTTTCACCGTGACCAGATCTAACTACAACAAAACGGAGAAGAGATCAGAGAAAATTATTCCATGGCGGTGACATCATCTCTGCCTTGATGTCACCGTTCAAAGAAAAGTCTCCATGTCATCATGCCAGGAAGTTGTTAATGTCGTAATTGTTGCCCTCGTTTTCAACAGAGGCACCATGGAGAAAACAAATGCACCCTACCTCCTCCTCATCTCCTGAGGGAGGAGGAGGAGGAGGAGGAGATAACTCCCCAATACCAAGAAACTTGGCATGGAGAGACTCTAACCCTAAGGTCTCAATCTACTAGAAAAACTTATTAAAAAAATGATGGATCCTCTGGCGAGATGCTGGAGGAGGAAGCGAGGGGGATCAGCGATGATGGATGCAAGGGCGGCGACGCTAGGGCGAGTCGCAAGGTTGCAACCGTCATTGGGGACGTGTTTGAAGACGATTGCAGCCTCGCGACTCCGCCTAGTGTTGCCGTCATCAGGGGACGCACGAAAGACTATCCACGATGACCCGCCGCAGTAGTTCTTCGGGAGGACGGACGCAGTACTCGCCAATTGTGGAATTGGTCATGGGCGTCAGTGCTTCAGTAGTTTATCTGTATTGTGCCATTGCTGAGCGTGTAGTATAGGTGTTCAGGCTTGTCTAAGGAGACGATCGTTTCGCCGTTGCCGCCATTGGTGTATGCCTGCTGCTAGGCGCTATCTGGGTCGTCGTTGACGATCTAGAGGTCCACGTAGAGGATAACGTCGCTGTCCGCTTGGACTCCTAGGCCGAACCGCTCTAGGGTGCATTATGTCCACAAGTTGGACACGAGCTTCCTGTACGACTGTCCTAGTCCCACCAGGAGCGTCTCTTGGTTGCGCAAAGCTCTGCCACAGCACGGTGCCACCGTCCGCGAGGAGCTGGAGGTCGCCGGAGTTGAGGAACGGGAAGACGGGTGTGCGCTTGCCGCTAGAGTTGACGGGCGGCGTCCACAACATGTTGTCGCTGCCGTTGGTGCTAAACTATCCATGAGTGCGAGTTGCCTGCCCTCCATGTTGTTGAATGCTAAGAGCGCACCGTGCCGTGTTGAGCGGCTTCACTGGTGGGAGTTAGTTTGTGAATGTTGTGGCGTAGCTTTTTGCAGTCTTGGTTTTCTCAAATTGGCAACGGTTTTAGGGACACTATTCTACTTTACATACAACGTTGGAGCATGTCTCTTGGGTGCGTAAAGCTCCACCATAGCACGGTGTCGCTGTCTGCGAGGAGCCGGAGGATGCCAGAGTTGAGGAGCACGAGCACATAGGCAGCATCTGCGGCACGTTGTTGCTTCTCTTGGCACGGCATCGCCCACGAGCGCGAGCTGCCCGGCCGCCATGATGCTGTGGCGAGCGGCGTTGCTTTGCGAATGCTGTGGCATAGCGTTGCTGCACTAGTGGCACCCGGTAGTGGCAAGCCTTCCATGGTCCACATGGACGGTTTAGGGCTACTATTCTACTGGAGTGCACGACAACTAATCCGGATACGATAGATGTCTCCAAGCAAGAACCAACCACTAATTCGACCTGTTTCAGGGATACCAATGAAATAGAATCGACAATGGTTTTAGGGATCCTATAATTTAGTCAAAGCAATAATTTTTGTGTATCCCTTCCCTTGACACATGCACCTTTCTATATATATAACTCGGTCAAGCGGTAACCTCGCTGCAGAACAGGAGTAGCCGAGAAGACGAAAGCGGCTATGGCGGCTCACAATCGCAGTCGAAGCCCCGAGTCAACTCGCCGTCGTGCTCATCTTCATCGCTCTCTCAAGCCATCCAAGCCCAACCAACACCATCCTCGTGAACGTTGTCGACAAACCGCAGGCCACCCGTTGCCAGGATGCAATTTCGCTATGGTGTGGCCGACAGGGCTTGCGACGCGGGCGATCCTGACCGGCTTCGACGCCGGCCTCTCGGCGCGTGGCCTCGCAGATGACTTGGAGCATGTGGCAGGCACGGTCTGGCGCTGCCGGGTCAAGACTTCCATCACGCCGCCTAAGTCCTACCCGGACTTCCATCTACCTGCCATCCTTGCTGCCGCGGTGCTCCACCCGGACGGGCCGTCGCGGCACGGTCGCGTGGCCCCTCACGCCTTCGTCCACTTCGAGCAGCTCAAGGCTGCGAACCACGCCGGTGACTTCTTCAAGATGCGAATCTCTGCGCAGAACACCTACCTACTACATGGCCGAGCGGCCTGCCCGCGAGACGGTGGCACCGACATGAGGCGCCCGATGCTCTTCCCGGACTCGTGTGTCGAGTTTGGCGACATCGTGCCGCCCGACACCTTCTTCGTCGCCTGGCGCGGGACCGACCACTCCGCCTCGGCAGTTGACTTCATCGTCGACCCGTCCGTCGGTTGCTGCCGGCTGCTGTTCTCTCGCGACACTGCCTTCACGTTCCCCGACCTCTGCCGTCGCCCCACAGTGGTGCTGTGCTGTGACATCAAGCTCGAGTTCTCCGTCAGCAATGTCGCTGAGGTCCTGGTGTTCGAGGCTGATGACTCGCTGATCCTACGGCTCTCGGCCGCGCCCCTCGTGTACTACCGCACGGCAGGCGACGACGTCCAAGATCGCGTGCCCTTCCACCTGATCGACACTGACGACGACCCGTGGATACGAACCACCGATGTCACCCCAAGTGGTGCAATCGGCCGGTGCTCGGCGTATCGGGTCTCCTTCGGAGCAATGTTCTGGCCAACTATGAGGACCGCACTGAAGTACATGGAGAGGCAGGGGGTGCCTGTTGACGTTCGAGATAGCCGTTGGCTGGGGTTCACCGTGCTTGAGGAGCCGGACTTCGGGCGGCCAATGCAGCACGTGTTCTTCTCCCTGCGGCAAGATGAAGACCTGTGGTTTCCGGAGCTGTACTTGGTTAATGTGCTGATCCACAATAGGATAGTCAATCTGCACCAGCTGACGTCTGAGTTCTTCAGTTTGCTGAGGAGAGCACATGAAGATGTCAATGTTGCTGCGTTGACAGAATTGTTTGGTGCAAAGCTTCAAGTTTGTAGTAATCCATGCTCGAGGTTGAAGAACGCGCAGGATAGGGCGACCAAGAATCTCAATCTTCTCTTTCATGGCAGCAGCAGAAAGCTTGGTGATTTCAATGCTGAGGTGCGAAGGCTGATCATCACTCCCACCAGGACATACTGTATGCCACCTCAACTGGAGCGCTCTAACCGCGTTACCCGGCATTATCATCAATTGTCAGATCGCTTCTTGAGAGTTGCTTTTGTGGATGAGGGTATGCTGCCACTGAACGCTAATGCATTGAGCCTCCAAGTGGTGCCTCTTGTTAAGGACTTGATGTCCAGCCCTACCCAACAGATGACAACAGTTTACAGGCGTGTCCAAACAATCTTGACAGAGGGATTCACCATGTGCGGCAGGAAATACTCGTTCCTTGCATTTTCAACGAGCCAGCTGAAGCAAAAGTCAGCTTGGTTCTTTGCTGAGGATGGAACAACAACTGTCGCAAGCATGAAGGAGTGGATGGGGCAGTTCCCGATTAGGAATCCTGCAAAGCACGCTGCTCGAATGGGGCTGTGCTTCACATCTTCGTATGCAACGGTGACAATGCAGCCTTGTGAGGTCAATGAGTATCTTGAGGATGTCATTCATAATGGATACAATTTCTCTGATGGAATTGGGATAATCACGCAGGACCTCGCGTTGGAAGTTGCCAAGAGGTTACCACTAACAGATATCTACGCCCCATCCGCGTACCAGATTAGATATGCAGGGTTCAAGGGTGTTGTAGCTGTCTCGCCAAGACATAATGATGGGATGCGGATGATGTCTCTTAGGCCAAGCATGAGGAAGTTTGAGTCTGTACACCCTGTGATAGAAGTGGTGTCGTGGACAAAGTTTCAGCCAGCTTTCTTGAACCGCCAGATTATAACATTGCTGACCAGCTTGGGTGTCCCAGATGATGTTTTTTGGCAAATGCAGGAAGCAATGCTAGGTAATCTCAAAAGGATTTTGTCAAACACCGATGTGGCGTACAAGATTGTGACAAGTTCCTGTCCTGAGCATGGAAGTACCGCAGGGCTGATGCTGACTGCTGGCTTTGCTCCTGCAACTGAGCCACACCTGAGAGCAATGCTATTGGCTATCTGTGCCTCACAGATGAAGGGTCTTTTGGACAAAACGTGGATTTTTGTGCCCAAGGGAAGGTGGTTGATGGGCTGTCTTGATGAACTTGGGATCCTTGAGCAAGGACAGTGTTTTATCCGGGTCTCAACACCATCACTCAACAACCATTACATGAATCGTGGTTCAATATCTCCGTCGGAATACAAAAATAATGCAGAGATTATTGTTGGTACAGTTGTAATGGCGAAGAACCCATGCCTTCATCCAGGGGATGTCCGTATCCTTGAAGCGGTGGATGTGCCTGAACTGCATCACCTTGTTGATTGCTTGGTCTTCCCAAAGAAAGGGGAGAGGCCACACTCCAATGAAGCTTCTGGGAGTGATCTTGATGGCGACGTCTACTTTGTGACGTGGGATGAAAATCTTGTACCTCCCGGGAGAAAGAGTTGCACGCCTATGGACTACTCCCCATCTAAATCAAAACAACTACCACGGGAAGTACATCAACAAGTAAGTACAACTATCCCTTTGTTCAGTTTATTATTAAGTTGACACGTCATATATATATAAGGAACCATCTAGTTAGACCCATCTTAGGATGCAGAAGTGAAGAAATAGTGTATCTAAAATGGTCTTTTTTGCCTTATTCTTTCCTGTCTTCACATACTTGAATGCACACTAATAAATGCAATATGCTTACCACCCCCATCCAGAACTATGATTAATGGGAAATATGATCATTGTACATCTAACCTTAATTCTAGCGTCGAAATCTAGATGGATTTATATCCTTTAGGGTTTAAGAACATTGTATTAGATGGTTCAAAACAAAAACTAGAGGGACAATCTATAATATTTATTATTTTAGATGGTGATAGACAAACAATATAATCATGGTGATATTATTTTCAAATTTAAATATTTGTGCAGAATGTTTAAATTAAAATTTTTAGTGAAAACAATATTTGTACAACACCAAAAGGTTCCTTAGCAATTTTTAAAAATAAATATAAGTGGTATATTCACTTTGTATAGTTAGGTTAGAGAAAATTCTAAAAGCAAGTCAGCAAGCATAATGTCCCAAGCAGGTCTTTGAATTGAAAATGAACTGATGCTCATACACATAATGCTTGGTATGCTGGTAGTCTGGTACTATGTGGTATAGTGGTATAATTGTAACAGCTGCAATGAACTTCAGCTACAACAAATCAGCATATTTTTTACTTCAATCAATGCAACTCCGCTGCAATGAAGTTCAGCTACAATAAACCAGCATCGATTATGCAACTCCTGTCAGCTGCTGCTAAGTTCCTTTTTTTAAATATTGCTTCATAAATAAAATATAAATACACCTCTAGTGCAACTCCTGTTACCAGCTGGCTGCTGCTATGTTCATTTTTTAATCTTGTTTATTAAAATGAAACATAAATGCACACCTTTAGCTTACATACATAGTACCTAACGGATCAGTCACATAGAAAAACTGTGACTTGCACCTCCAGTCACCTCATCATCTGGTTTCTACATATTGCTTCTTCCTTTGGTTTGTATACAAAAAAAAAAAAACTTATTGCCATACATCTCGTTAATGAATATTGTGCTCTTGTACAGGATACCATTGATTTCTACTTGGAGAGCATGGTAAATGACAACCTTGGTCGAATATGCAATGCTCATGTCGCTCATGCTGATCGGAGTGATGATGGAGCAATGGATACGAAGTGTGTTGAGTTGGCTGAACTTGCAGCTATTGCTGTGGACTCCGCAAAGACTGGAGAAATTGTAAAAATGCCACCATCCCTTTCACCAAAAGAATATCCTGACTTCATGGGAAAGGAAGATGCCATCTCCTACAAATCAAAAAAGATCCTTGGAAGGCTCTATCGATCAATTCTAATGGAAAATAGTGGTGATTTGCTGTCACAAGTCACATGCATTTCAAATGAGAATCAATACGACACTGATCTAGAAGTTCCTGGTGCCTTGAGTTTTCTTGAGGATGCTTGGAAATGCAAGTGCTTGTACGAAGCACAGCTAAATACCCTGCTCAATCAATTTGGTGTGCACAGTGAGGCTGAGCTTGTGACAGGGGAGATATGGTCACTTGTTGGATATAACAAGAAGTATCAATATCAATTAAAAGAGAGGCTGAACTATGCATATTCCAAACTCCACCAAGAGTTCCGAAGTATCTTTGAAAGCATTGATGTCTCCTATGGTGACAGCAAAAACCTAGCATATGAGATGAAGGCATCCGCATGGTACCAAGTAACGTATCACCCTGAATTTATCCGATTAAGGGAGCTTGATGATGAGAAAACACCCGCAAGACTTAGTTTTGCATGGATTCCAGTTGATTACTTGGCACAAATAAAGAAAAAAGTGTCATGGAGAAATGAAAGTTGAAGAGGGAAGGTCAGCCTACATTTTGCTTTTCATCTAGCAAGCAACAATGCAATGGCTTTAAAGCAAGACCACTACCATTTTGCTTTTCAGAAATTACGATTGATCTATTGTACATAACCCTATTAGAAAGAGAGCTCTATATCTGGTAGTATGTTTCGTTTGATATTCAACCTCAAGTGATCGATCAAACTTAAGGGAAGAGCCTAGGATTCCATCTAGATACTACATGAGAGTGTTCCAACTATCATGCTAAAGACAATATTTCCTCTCGAACATCTAGGAATAGAGCTCACTAGAGTAGAAGGATCTTCAATTTGGATCGAGCTTTGTTGGAGATGGAAGAGGACTTGCCGAAGTGGGAAGAAGTTCTTAGCTTGGTCCACACTAGCACTGGTAGGATGAAAAAAAACATCGAAGATAGACTAAACCTTCATTATCAAGATGGACAGGAGCAAGATCGACAAATTTTTAGATGTGGCCCAAATCACGTGTGCTTAGGTAAGATCTGTAATATATACCAAAATAATTTTGAAAAAAAATTGAAACCTAAGAAAGCAAAAGAATTGTACATTAGTGCTCTTTTAACAAAATACGCAAGAAATATTTAAGATGCCATTTTGAGAAATGATGACACAGTTGGAGGAGAGATCAAGCCCCAAAGCCCTTATGATTGGAGCACCCAAGAAAAACACATAGGGTGGGGTCTTGGAGAAAGTTTTTGAGGTGCCATGAAGGATAGGTTTGGACGGTCTATGCCACTGCGGACACGAATGATTTCCGAAAGTTTGATGGTAGCCATATTAAAGAGACAAGACAGCACGACGTAGTCCATTCGGTGCCAAGATAAAATGCCAAAACAACGCACATCAGAGAGGGCATGGTTGATGAGTGTTTAGCACTAGAGAGTAAGCAGAACAAGGTCGCCCCACTAGTGGTAGTGGAAAGACAGGGGTCGAGAACCACCAAGCAGATGTCCTAGAAAGCCGACATGAAGATTGGCGATGGAGGTAGCTTCAATTCGTACTACATGCGGGCATTCAACTGGCCGATCACTAGTGGGGCAAGTTAGGGCGATGCGATCACAAAAGGCAGCGACTCCCCTTTTTAGAGCGGTAATGTTAGCACACTCGGCGTTAAAGAGTGGCGAGGGTCACACTGACACAAGCTTGGGCGTCAGCATCCACACACACGTGGCAGTCATAGTGGCATCTTCTTGGTCGGCCTTCTCCTTGTCCATCTGTGCAACAGCTGCGTTAGGAGAAGGTTCAACAACCATGGGAGGAGTAGCGATAGGGAGTGAGTGAGCAAGTATAAGCGCGGGATTGTGAGGATCTCTTGATGCCATATTAGATCATAAACAGGCTCAAGTATTTCATTGATAAAATAACATGGAGATTACAAAGATACAAGAGGCTATTCTAGTAATTAAGAGGGGGAGGATCCCCATCAACAGATGGCAAGCATTAAATAGAACTAGACATGTCAACTAAAAGTATATGTCAATATACTTAAGAGACTATGTACCCACAATTGAATCACCTCCTCCTGATATGAGAGCTCTAGTTTTCAGATATGCTAGTGAAGGCAATGCATGACACAACGCTACAAGAAGAGTCACAACCAATTATCAAGTCATAGACTAAGCTCTGAAACTTATATGATCAGACGTAGCCAGTAAACCCAATTTGTTACGGATATTAAAAGGACCAAAAAATAGAATAGAATTGTAAACAATTGCAATGTACACCAAACATACTTTGTATGGCCAACGCAAAAGCTTTGTGTTTCAGGGGCTCTTTTAGAGGATTCTTCGGGAATAATGTGACCTTTAAAATTAATGCCAACATAATAAGATTATAAGTCCAAGTTTATCCATTGATGCAGCTTCCAATCAGTGCAAAGAACAGAAGACATACTCATATTTTGAAGTCCCTGCCACCAGTAGCAATGAACCATCCATCTCGCGAAAACTTCTGCAATCCCAATCAAATGGTAAAGCATGGTTATACAAGACATGAAAGGTGAAACAAATAAAACTGAAGTGTAGCAGAATTTGTTGGTTTGTCAATACATTACAATTTCACTACGAAATAAATATAGGAGGTACAAATACATGGCACATGTAATATAAAATTTTAAAACGTGTTCATACCATGTTGGTGATGATACTACAATATTGACCAAGAATTGACATAGGTTTATTATCAACTGAAACCTGCTCTGCACCATCTTCCCGCAAAATGATAAACCAAACATTTCAAACAACAAATTTATCTGCACAAGTTACATACAGGTCATCGTACCCTCTTCTCCAAAGTTATGCAATTGAAAACACTGCAACAAATTCTTAATGTGTGAAATTTGATGTACATAACTATATAATGAAATTCTATAACAGAATTAACATAAAAAATGATGAACAGGGCTTTTTAGTTAAATAATAATATCAATTGCAAAAATGCAATTATTGCAATGGAACATATTTCAAGACTACTGATACAACAAACTTGAAGACCCACTGTGCTAATTATGCTATCGGCAATGAGATTTGAGAAAAGAAGAGAAGCATGGCACTTACATAGTCCGGATGCAACGCCAGGAGTCAGTCTTCCAAACCTTCACAAGTTTGTCGTCACCAGCAGATGCAAACAAAGCTCCACTCACAATGAAGCAAAGAGCTCTTATAGTGTCTGAATGAGAACCGCCGCCACAACCATTTGACAGAGCAGCCCTGGAGGAACAGAGTAAATATTTGCTTGCACATTCCACCAAGTGAAATGTAAAGAAAGGCGCTCCACTTCTCACTGGAACATGTGAATTCAGGATTCAGCGAAATAAAACTAAGCGCCTAGAACCTGGCAATTCCATTAGTAACAATTTACACAACCAGATTTACAAAAGTGCATTGTTTTCTTAAAGAAAATTTCACATTCCTCCCCACAAGAAACTAAGTTATATGAGAATACAACCTAACGATAATAAGATTTATTCAGTTCAAAACCGCACTACCACCTCCTCCATCAAAATTATCGTGTAATCAAACACGAGCACTTTATGCATAACAGGTCCATGTTTAATTAGGAAGCAGCCATAAAAGTGAAGAGGGCCTTCCAATTTCCAAACCTGAGATCGAACAGGAGCCCGGACCCGATGGCGATGGCGATGGCCACGGCGACGGAGTTGCCGTGTGGGTGGGCGGCGATGAGCACCGCCGCGATCTCCGCCGCGCCGCTCACCTCGGGCTCTTCGACCGCTATGTCCATTTAAGCGTACGCACAGACTGCACCACATTGGAAGGCGGAAGGCTGTCCCGTAGCAGACGCATGGGCACGGGATGGCGCCTCCGCCTGCGCCTCCATATTCTCCTCCGCGAATGCCGGGCGGTGGGACGTCGTGTCAGACGGGCGGCGCGGCGGCGTGGCGAACTAGATGGGGATGGGCTGAGGGCCGGGCGCGGCGCAGGGCAGCGGGACGGCAGCATATGGCGGAGCGGGGCAGAGCATTTACGGGGTAGGGTGATCGCGACGCTGAAAGTTGACGACTCGTTTTTCAGGCGAGCAGAGATGTAAGTCAACCAATCTAAAATTTAACTAGATTTATAAAATAATATCGATGTTTATCTCTAAATAGATTTATTGTAAAAATATATATATTGTGATTAATCTAATGATTTGTATCAAATATCATAAGCATTATTACTTCTGTGTACATATTTAGTCAAAATAAAATTGTTTGACTCCTTGATTATTTCGAGACAGAGGGAGTATATGTAATTATGCTCATATATGATCACTCCAGGCCCAGTGAAGCAACAATCACTTGGCAGCTTCCACAAGCGCTCGATCTTCATCACTAATAAAACAGCTGTTAACTCTCCAGCACCGACAATTGTTGCAAAGAGCACAAGCACAGAACAAGGAGAATTTTGAGAGATACATTTCAAATCGTGCCAGGAAGGCGGTATCACTTCTCCAACTAGTTTCAGACGACTAGAAAAGATAACAATATGGCATACAGCACTAAGGCGGGCAAGTTTTTGGAGAGTATGGTTCTAGACACAGTACATGCAATCAGTGACCTTCAAGCATGGCATCAAGTTTAACATCAGAATGCCAGAAGGTACAAAGCATGGAGCAGTTTGTGAACGGCAGACCACAGACCCAACTGGGCTGAATAGGCTAAGACAATCTACAAATGACATCCATATCCTGATAGCCAAACGAGTACTCCAACTCTGGCAAATGAACAGGATGCCTCCTTTTCTCCTACTCACCAAAGTGTCACAAGAACATCTTCTAGCTGAAAAAGAACTGATAGTCCCTTAAAGTTCCCCAAGATAGATCTGCTTGTCACTGCCGCAAGATCCAATGATCGGCTCGGTGGGATGGAAAGCAGTCTCGTTGACAGAACCATTGTGCCCAGGAAGCTTGTACAGGATGCGCCTTGACGTTGTGTCCCAGATGTAGACCATGCGGTCTGCGCTCCCAGCAGTGACCTTGCGGTTATCCGGCGACCAGCTACACTTCAGAAGGTTCTTCTCAAAGTTATGCTGGTGACCTGTAAGAGTCTTGATGTTCCTGTTCTCTGGTGCGTAAGGGCGCAGATCCCAGATCTTGAGCTCGTTATCCATTGCATTGGTGAGGAGGTAAGATCCATCAGGACTAAGCTGCATCCCAGTGATCATGTCCTGATGTCCTTTGAGATATTCTGTCACTTCATTCTTGCGAAGATCCCACCACTTGACGTCGTTGTCAAGGCCACCAGTGAATACCTTATCTGCTGCCTCTGAGAAGCTAACAGCTGTGATCTGATATTTGTCAGGAAGAGTCTGTATCGCCCCTCTCTGGCGCAAATCCCACAACTTTGCTGTACCATCATCTGAACCACTAACCACAAGAGGTGGCCACTTCCGTGCTGGGCAACATGAGTTGACAAATGATGAGTGCTCGGCCATCTTCTTAACTTGTTTGCCAGTCTCAACATCCCAGACCCTCACAGTCTTGTCAGGACTTGCAGAGATGATCTGGGTCCCATCAGTAGTCCACTGAAGGTCAAGAATAGCATTCTTGTGCCCTCTCAGTACCATGAAGTTCTTACATTCACCATGGACATACCATAAGAAGATATCCTTGTCATGGGAACCTGATGCTATCACAGTTCCTGCAGGATTGAACTTCATGCAGTAGATAGCACTCTGGTGACCTGTAAGTAGCATTATCGGTGCCTCCAGGCTGGATGTGCGCTGTTTGCCTCCAGGCCCTGGAGCCTGATTGGGATGTTGAACATTAGCCAGCTCCATCCCTGGTCGTGGGGCTACAAGAGCCAAAGAATTGTTGCCTGGAGCCGAGAACATCTTGAAGTCTGTATATATAAGATCAAATTCCTGTGGCAAGGAAAATTATAAGATAGCTGCCCAAATCACACATCACAGTATCACACACAGACCACAATAGAGAATCAGAGAATCACATTTTATAACCATGTATATAGAATCACAGCGAATTATCTCTACAAATCAGTGTCTTTGACAAAGAATGGAAGTGAAGTCCCCAGCTCAGTATATCCAAATAGTAAAATGATATAACAAATGCCAATAAAAACAGCATTTTAGCAACGATCAAGCCAAAATGTTAGGTCATGTGTGGAAAAATAACTAAACAATAGCTGAAGCTAGTTCAAACTTGGCATATATAACCATGATCTCGTTTACATGCAATCAACCAATCAAAATTTTGATAATCAATTAAATTTGTTTACGGTGATACCAAACATTTGAAAATGGACAGGATGGATTTTTTTTCTCAAAAAATAGTTTCATTATCATAAAAAACTTTGGCAGTCTACAAATACATTATAGTAGAAATGTTGAAGTTCTGTTCGGGGGACCTGGTCCATCTACAAAACACCAGTCTTCTGCGACTGAAGGGAGTAGTGTCAGCTACCAAAACTGGCCACAGGTCACATGAGATGCAGCACACATACGGATACGTGTATCGGTACTGGAAGGATACGGATATGTGGATACGACAATTTCTCAAAAAAACAATATGCAGATACATTTAGTATTTTTTAATACAAATAAACAATAATTAAAATTTTAATACATAACTTCATAAGTTCATACTGCATACTGCATACATTATAGTGATACATGAAATTCACAAACACAAGTCCATACTAGAGTTTAGTGAGTTCACCATAAGTCCATAATATGAGAAATTGACAAACAAGAAAATAGCAATCTTTTGCTATCATTCAGTGTGTTGCTTCCCTCTTTCCTCTAGTTCCACATTTCACTAAGCATTTCAAATGTAACCCTTGGACATTTACTTATCCCCCTTCCTGATTTTTGCAGCAAATGTGCTTCAACTCTAGTGCAGCTACTGAGCTTTTGCATTCGCCGTTGGACAATATTTGCATCTCGATAACGCACTCCCTCCACCAGTCCTAGGCCTCTCCAGAATGTTGACATGATGCCACAATGGAGCCTTAATGTCTGTTGGCCACATATCCTACACTAGCATTAGCACTACTCAGATTTGGAGAAAATTTGGAGATGACATCTACTGGATACTTGGATAAGTGGATAGAAATATCACTAATCAGGAACAGGGAGAGGCAACTAGCAGAAGCACTAGCACTACTCAAATTAGAGATGCCATCTACTGGATACTAGATTGGTGGACAGAAATAACACTAATCAGAAACAGGGAGAGGAAGTGGAGAACAAGAACTGAAAAAACAGAGTAGATTGAGAATGGGCAAGGCCGGAAGGCGATAAACTCACTGGTCACCACACACCGAAGCCCGGAGGTCGCCAGATCCACGCTGTGCCAACGGATTTCTCCCCAATCCCCAGTCCTGTGGATGTCATGATGGCTCTTACCGTGTGGATCGGCAGTTTGGCAGAGAAGGAAGAACTCACCGGTGTGGTCACTGCCTTTTGCGGAGACTCGTCGACGTCGGCCAGCAAGCGGCAGCACTCGCTCCTCTCACTGCTTCGTCGGCGCTCAGTGCTACCGAGTGCGGGAGGCGGCGCAAATGAGACACGACTCGGGAGGGGCTAAGCTAGGGTCAGGGTCAGGGGTGGGCAGGTTACTACTATGCGGTCTGCCTCTTGCTGGGTTGGTTGGGCCGTATCCATCGCGTAGATATGTATCGGCCCATGTATTAATATGTGTCAGATGTATCCACGTATTGTAGGAGGCACAGGAGAACTTCGCAGGGACCACGGGGCAGGAGTGAACACAGATAAGATGTTAGGTGTTGCAGCAGAATAACAGGAAGACATCACAAGGTCAGAGTTTTTTGGCTTGGTGACAGTCAGCCATGCACAAAGTTGACTGGAACTGGAGTGGCTTTGGGTCTAGAAGCTAGCAAGATGCAGCACATTATGTGCGTGAATGCAAATTGTATGTGAACCTGAATTCTGCTGGGAGCTAAAACACGCAGGGGCATTAATTTCGATCCTCAGTACCATAGAATATCACTACACACTATTATTTACAGAGGAGCCTAGATAAGCTAAATGTTCTGTACATTGAATATGAACAAAAGTATTAACAATGTTTTACATGGAATGCCCATACATGTGTGTTTGTAGAACAAAAGTATGTGTAATGCAATGGCACAAATTGAATTCTAGCAACATCTATCTTGTGTCAACTATAATGATATTTCTCAAACAGATTAGCCCCTCGGCCAGTGGTAGAAACAAACAGAGGCCAATCTAGGATTTTAATTTCGAGTGCATGCCAAGCCAATGCACCAATACACAATTTGATATGATCCAATGAGCAATTAGCTAAACAACCATAAATTTGCCAAGCGTTTCAGTATAGAAGTAGAAAATAACTAAAAGTACAATATATTAAAACATCACATAATATCTTAAGTTGAACAGTTAAGTTTGGAATTTGCATAAACTAATTTACATGTACAATCTAAAGCGCATTTGGATCCTTTGGGGCTCTGAGAACTTGGATTAAAGAAAAATCTCTACACCATCCAAACAGGCATTATCTACTCACAAATTTTTAGAACCCCTAAATCTAATGAAACTTGGATGACGTGGGATCCTAGATCTAAGAATCTTGATCCCATCCAAACAGCACCTAAGAGTTCACACAACTAAATCTACAATTTGAGAACTATTAAACCCCCTGGACACCATGTTCCCAAATTGCTGCACTTTCGCTACTAAAGAGAGCAAACTGTTACAAGCAACCATCAAATTTGTGTTACCATTGACAATTCAGTCTAAATAGTTCCCTATACTAGAAATTGACAAAATGAAACACAGCTCACATTCACGAATTCACTACCAGCAAAAGCATCACCAAGTCAAGTGCATCAAATATTTTTTTGGCAACTCTTTCCGAAGTCGAAATCTAGGCACGCAACGATAGAGCCTGATTCTGAAGTAACAATCTGAGCACAGATTCATAATCATAACACGAAACCCTACTTTTCCAGCTATACCAAGGGACAAGGGCGGACCAAGTAAACGACATGGGTGTACACATGTACACCCGATATTATTTTTTTTGCAAAACAATTGAAGTTAGTAAGCATATACATGTATACACTTCTAATTATATCAGATCCAAGTACAGGGTTTGGGTGCACGGTTTCGCACAGCAGGGAAGGGAAGACACCGGGATGCGCGTACCTGGCAGTGCTCGTCGCCGGCGAAGGGACCGAAGAAGACCTGGAGCACCTGGCGTAGGGCGGCAGCGAGCCAGCGACTTGTCGCTCGTCGTTGCCACGAGAGAGGGAGAGGAATGCGCGGCGGGCCGGAGAACGGGGGCTGGGGTTGGCGGCGGCCGGCAGGGCAATGGAACGAGAAAACGAAGGGCTGCAGCGGCAATCTAGCAGGCTTCGGAGGCTCGGACCAGCTCCCGCGGAGTTGGGGTTGTTTCTATTTTGGAGTTTCGGCCCAACTGGCCCAATACTTCAAACAGCTAACCCAACTCTAAGCACAAGAGCAATCCCAAGAGGACGGATCTAGTGCAAACTCATCTTATGTGCAAACTGTGCAAACTCTAATCTGGACCGCAGGATGTTGATCGAAGGGCGCGGAGAGATTGGGTCATTTTGCACTTAACCGCCCGCTCTTAATCACACTTTTACAAATCCCTCCTTCCACCTCTCTCATGCGCCCCCTTGGATTAACATCCTGCGGTCTAGATTAGAGTTTGCATAGTTTGCACGGGAGTTGAGTTTGCACTAGATCCGTTGCCTCTCAAGAGACTCTATATTATCCTTCATAAATGCTAGGCATAGAGATTTTGGTAAAAAATTACACTCCAGCAGCCTTTCTAAATAGTTATCTAAATATGGCCATCTTCTATTCTGGATTTTTCGCTAGCCAAATATAGAAGACGAAAATAATTTTCTAGAGTACATACAAGATGTAGAAGAACTGTTGGAGAGTGAAAAGATATAACAAGTGATTTTTATGCAAATAACTCTTTAAATGATAATTTAGAGAGTGAAATTTAGAGAACCCTTGGAGATGCTCTAATACGTAAACAAAATTGTTTCCTTATTGGGAGTTAGTGTCTATGTGTAACCAATTTGAGAGACCTAAATATCAGCTTACTCGCTTCTTGGTTAAGAAGATATGAGTCTGATAAAAATAAGTTTTGGAAAGAGTTAATAGAGTTTAAATATGACACTAATAATCCCAATATCTTTGTAGCAAATCATCGAGGTGGGTCTAGTTTTTTTAAGGGTTTCATGTAGACAGTACAAGCTGCTAAGCTGGGGTATAAATGGAAAGTTGGGAATGGAAAAAGAATTAGGTTTTGGGAGGATAATTGGTTAGGTTCTTCTAGCTTGGCAATATAGTTTTGGCCCTTGTATAGAATAGTGCATGAAAAGGGGGAAACTTTAGCTGAGCTCTGGGATGGTGTCAACCTGAAGTGTACTTTTAGGAGAACTTTCTCTCATGATCTTTTTCAGTCGTAGCTAGAAATAGTAGAGTTAGTAGCTACTATACAGTTACAGAGGCCGGAGATGAGATGGTTTGGCAATTTAACTCTTCTGGGGTTTATTCTTCCAAATCTTTATACAAAATCATCAATTTTAGAGGCATCAAAACAATACATGTGTCTGCTGCTTGGAGAATTAAAATCCCTCCAAGGGTTTATTTCTTTTTATGGCTACTGATCAACAATAGAGTTCTTGCCAAACAATGTTGGTTTGTTATTTCTGAGATTGTAGGGTCACATGTTGGAGAAAGTATAGTAGAATTAGGGAAGTTTTGGCTTAGTGATAAGAATTTAAGTATGATTAATATGGTCAAGTTTGTTGTTTTATGGTCAATTTAGAAACTCACGAATGATCTTTGTTTTTGTTATAAAACATGTTGCCAGCGGTTAGGACCTTTCCCTCTCCGTCTCTCATGATCAACATAGTAGATGAAAGTAGAGAACAAATAGACACAAGATAGGGAGACTATTCTTTATTCCTCTGAA
>Ga0182004_10000409_pt1 | contig 25238 bp, 27 predicted proteins | sample Sormic07211540_1_FD_120479 | JGI IMG/M metagenome (GOLD analysis project Ga0182004, IMG submission 120479) | Endophyte microbial communities from Sorghum bicolor roots, Mead, Nebraska, USA - 072115-40_1 MetaG | ecosystem: Host-associated > Plants > Roots > Unclassified | place: USA: Nebraska...
AGCGGCGAGGAGACCGGGACCACAAAGGACTGCGAGAACGGAAGCGTAGAAGCCAAGGGAGAAACCGGAATCTAGAGCTAAACATTCGGTAACGAATGAATCTATAAGAATTAAACTGATTCAGGCGAAGCCGATACAGAACAAACGGAAGCAGCAAGATTAAAAAATAGTTACGGGAAATCGTTGCCGTAGAGTCGGTAGATCCAACGAGCGTAAATAATTGAGAACACGTGGCCACGGTTTCTCTTTGAGAACCCCACGCAGTCTCTAGAGTTAAATTTAGATCCAAGTGCATATTTAAGTCACTTTGTATATACCTGAATAATCTGAGATAATTAGTGCTATTATCAAACTTGAGAGCTTTGTCCGTTTGCCATTCTGCTTCTGCAAAAGCGATTCATTGGAATGTCATTATTATCAAACTAGACACACAAACTTGGACCATCCTCGACGTAGGCAGCGAGAGGGTGCCGCCGCGAGTACCCCGCCCCGTCCTACTTCCACGGCGCATGGCCGCACCAACCGTCTCGCACGCATGGCCGCACCCGTGCACTGGTGGGGTCACGCCGGACCTCTAGTCCTTATTTACTTATAAAAAGTTTTGCAAAATGTAAATAGTAGTATTTTCGTTTGTATTTGACAAATATTATCTAATTATAGGCTAATTAGGCTCAAAAAATTCGTCTCGCAAATTACATATAAACTGTGTAATTAATTATCTTTTTTTATCTATATTTAATATTTTATACATATGCCGCAAGATTTGATAAGACGAGAAATTTAAAGAATTTTGCAAAATTTGTTGAGAACTGAACAAGGCCCTAGTGTGGGGTGAGGCTAGCGACCATCGTGGGTCGTGGCAGGCAGTAAACGGCGAGCTAGGACATAGGCCGTGCTGTGTGTGATTAAGGTGTTGTGCTCCACGAACTGTGGTTTGCTGGGGCAATGACACGACATGGTGGGCGTTGGGGTGTACAGTATGTGTGTGAGGAAGACGAACACGATAAAAGGGATAAGGTTGAGTTTAGTGGCAAGGGTTAATAAAAGAATGCATATTATTTAGAATACAAAATAATGATTAAATTGGAGAGAAACCAGCGTGTAATGTCATTTTAGTGGGTGCATGATGGCAATCCGACGAGTCTCTTTTGCATAATAGCAAATGTGTGAAGCCCAATTTTGACGATGGCAAAATTCCTATTTTCTCGGTGATAGGTGAAACAACAAGAGGAGAAAACTCTTGGACGAGGCATTTATCTATTTATGAGGGACTTACCTTTTAAGAATTTTCGTAACAATACACATTGTAAAATACAAAGAGTAGATAGGGCTATCAGCACATACTAGCTAACACAAACAATCTGTGTGACAAATGGCAACCATAGGAAAGATCGTCAGGTTTAGAGACAGACGTCGAACATTTATCCTATGATGGCAAATATATTATAATTTTTATACTATATGAAATTAAACCCTTGCTGACGAGACGTGTGTCAGAGTTGTCAGGTATATTTCCCTGCTACCATATCAGTGCGGTTGTCATGGCTTGTGTGGTGAACTGGTGACGATAGATACTTGAGTTGGTTCCTTGTGGTTGGGGCTATAGAGGAATAACCCTATTCAAGCTAAGCAATTGATAAACATGTACATTCATGTATACCACACCAGGATCCTCTCCTGGATGAAATGGTGCTCTGCCATGGACAGTTGCACATTGCTGCCACTTTTGCAGAGAAAGTGCTAACATGCCATTCCATTTCACCCGGCCTGGACAGCATGTAGGCATAGACTCTACTCATGTGTATGCATAAAAAATGTGATGTATTGATATGGATCAGAACAGACTTTACTTAATTAATTCCTTTGAAAGTAAGGAATTGAAAAGGAAATATTCCTTGCATGCATGAATAAATCAAGGGGGCGCCGCCACCTATCCCTTGGCTGGCTCAGTAACAGGCTAACTGACCATGCTTTTCAGGGCTAGTGCACTCAGACGCACACTAGTCAGTTGAACATCGATACATGCACGATTTCTGTGTGACAATGGCCACAGGCAATACACATCATATCGTCCAATAGTGTCTACATACATACACGGCCACATATAGCACACCGAATCGTCACAATGCCGCGTGCGCACACATGTTTCTCCATGCACCAAAAACTAATCGAGTAGTGAAGAACACGACGCTATCGGCACTAGATCATGATGACCCATCGCTACCCCCCACACTGCATGCGAGGCAATGTGGATCTCATGCTGACCTGCCTGTCTGTAGCTTGTATCACGAAAGGCTTGCAGCACATAGCCACAACATCCCTTGGCCACTAACGCATGCACATCTCAACGCGTCTGATCACCAACCGCACAACACTCTTCTACATCTTCATGCAGACAAGGCAATATCTAGAGCAGGCCTGCATGCATGAGCGGCATGCTAACACATATGTCCACAGGAATCACAGGCCAAGGCAGGCAAACCGAAGGGAGGTCATGACAGGCTGCATGCTACACATAGGTAGGGACATTCCAAAACCCGGGCACCTGTCGCCAGCAATAGCCGAGGCTCCGGTGGGAAAGAGAGCCCGGGTGCGCAAGGACAAGCATGACACAGTTGGAAAGAACAAGAGTCCAATGCCTAGTAGAAACAGACACCACCGGAAAAGACGGAAGCCGATAGAGGGTAGGAGGCTTCAGTGGAAAGCGGCTCTTGTGAACATGCCTCCTGCCTATTTAAATTGTGCCCTGGTTCATTGCACCAAAACAACTCATCCTACATTCATCTTGGCGAGCGAGCAAGAGACCTAGAGTTACCGGTAGATCAAGAAGAGTTTGTGCATGTAAGTATGCTTTATTGTTTTTTCAGTACTATATGAAAATTATTCCTTACTGCTTGATATGGTTGTTGGTGCTTCCTGGTTCTAATCTCAGTTAAGGAGCAAGAGAACTATGGCGGACCAGCAACAGCCACAACAGGAGGAGATGAACATTGTCCGTGTTGGTGGCCTCGACCTACTTCCAGGGTTCCGCTTCCATCCGAATGACTTTGAGATTGTCAATGACTACCTCATGAAAAAGGTGCACAACAGGGACTTCATCTGTGCCATCGGGGAGGTTGACTTAAATAAGACCGAACCATGGGATCTACCAAGTATGTAACAAGCAGCTTCAATCTCTACTTTAGATACATAAACACCTTGCTCTTGTTTGATCTATGTAGTGGATGTTGTTGCTATGCTAGTGATCTAGATATGGTCTAATATATGGCGCTTAATTCAATAACATGTTGTAGGGGAGGCAAAAATGAATGAGAAAGAGTGGTACTTCTTCTCAAAGAAGGACCGCAAGTACCCAACGGGGCTAAGGGCAAACAGGGCCACAGAAGCTGGTTATTGGAAGGCGACCGGCAAGGACAAGGAGGTATACAAGCCTAGCAAAGGGGAAGGTGTGGTGCTACTCATCGGCATGAAGAAAACACTTGTCTTCTATGAAGACAGGGCTCCGAGGGGCAAAAAAACAAACTGGGTGATGCACGAGTATAGGCTCGAAGGCAATAGCAGGGTCCCTAGCCCCACATCTGCATCCAGCTCAACGACCAATGCCACCATAGCCATAAAAGCGTCAGCTTTTGTTTCCAAGGTGTGTGGTAGTTGTAACAACAATAGCATGATGTATGTCAATATGCTACTTGCTTTATTTGCTTACCCAATTAAGCTTTTGGTTTACAAATGAAATTCATGTAGGATGAGTGGGTGATCTGTCGTGTGTTCCACAAGACCACTGGAATCAGGAAGACAACAATACCGGCATACCAAGTGGCCATGCCCGATGCTGAGATTGATCAGAATCAGAACAATACCTTGGCCATTCCCGTCCCTATGCAGCTGCAACTACCACAGTCCATGCCCATGCCAATGCAATGTCCCATCCTGCCAGACTTCTCCATGGACCCAGTACCCCCCTACTACCCTAACTCCAACACTGGCATAGGGATGCCACTAGTGATGCCACCTATGGCCGGTATCGGTGGCACTGGTGGGCTCCAGATCAATGGTTCCCTATTCAACAATCCGATGGTTGTGCCACCATCAATGAACTTCTACCACCAGATGGGCATGGGGTCATCCGCTGGGCAAATGGGAACAGGGGAACCAATAGGCCAGATGGACATGGGGGCACTAGTAGGCCAGATGGGCATTGGACCTGTTGCCCAGATGGACATGGGAGCAGCTAGCGCTAGCGGCTTCAATGTTGCTATGTCGGAGAGTAGACCATCCTCGATGGTGTTGCAGAAGGATGAGCAGGCTAATGCTGCTGAGATCACATCGATGATGTCCGTGAGTGGCCCAGGGTCCGCGACCACCACCATAGAGATAGATGGCATATGGAAGTACAAGTACTGAAGAAGTAAACATGGAGAGTCAAGAGTGTAGGTGAAGAGATGAGTTTGCATAAATATGGATGTTATATCTATATTTCCATTGCGTTTTGTGAAATAAGGCATGGTTTATATATTTATGTAATAACTAGTTGATAAGCTATGTGTGTATGCATGTACTAGTATATGCACCATATCATTGTTGCATGTGTGGTATTTGTGTGTCATTTGGTCTTAGTACTCTGGGGCATGATAGTATGCATACCTGGATATATGATATTTTCTTGGTTGCACTACTGATTGTATTGTAAGAAGCAGATTGTTGTTTGGTACAATATTATCATGAACCTATATATTATATATGTGAATTATAGTATGTTGTTTAAGATATGAACCTGATTGCCAAAATAAACATCCAATTATATGCGTTTATATTGTGATCTTTTTGTTAAGTCTAACCAAATATGCATGTGGTAGTTGTCACGCCGACACACCTCTCTAGCTGTCAAATAGGAACAAAACAAATCCCACAGTGGTGTCTCAGCCTTATATCCACTCCCCATCAATAATAGCTTGCAACATGGTTTTCTTGCTCCCCCGCTCCACCCCCCTAAATAACCTCCACCTCTGATCTGGGCACTCTAGATCTGAACCATCAATGTCTCATGTGGTAGGTTGTCCTTCTCTTGGTCTAACACTACTACATGTTGATTTATCATTGTCACCACTTTCATAGCCAAAGCAATAGAAGTGATGGTATGATACCTCCATCGTCGGTTGACCAATAGCAAGGTGTCCTAAGGAAAGAAACCAGCAGTAGAAACTACTACGACCGATGGGTTAATGGTAGATCTAGTAGTGCTATTAGGGTTGTATTTCCTTTGTCGCCTGAAAAGCCAGGGTGACTAGTATATGTGTTTTGGTCGGTGGTCCTAAACTAGTGTTTGGTCAATCGACGGTAACCATTCAACATGACTGTTGAATGCCCTCAACTTCCATGGTCATCAAATCAGCATTACTTTCACTACCTGAAGCCAAAGAGCCATACCCACTACTCTACATATTCTTCAAGCTAGTACCCTCTAAAACCACCCCTTTTCTTCATCTATCATCCCTTTCTCTTCTAATCTGCAAAGAAAATGTCAGAGAACCCCATCAAGTTTCCAAGCAGCCTGTTGTCCAGCGAGGATGACTCCTTCTGATTGTAGTCCTTCATAGAGCTCCAAGAAGGAGGACTTGGACGAGGAGGATGATGTCGACGCCAATGCTGATGATGACGACGACGATGATGATTCCAACTCTGATGCCTCCAACTCTGACTCTGACCTTGACTTTGACTTGCAAGCAAGAAAAGCAAGCATGATCCTCTCAATGAGAGGATCATAAAGGGGAGATAGTCACATGAACACTCGAACACACCACCCATCATTACATCATTCAGCGATACACACCAACACCTTGCACCAGAGACTTAGGAACCTCCTCCCTCTCTCGAATAGCTTGTAACTCCTAATACAAGCCCTTTGGGCAAGAGCAATACTAACCGAGTTTTCCACTAGATTTAGGGACCTGTCTGAGGGCCTAAACTAGTATAAACCTTGTGTCAAACTATCGACCATCTAGGTCTAGCACACGCAGAGCATGGTTTACTAGTTAGTAAGGTTCTCTGCCAAATCTCACAGTGACAGTTAGCACGCTAGGTAGGGAGCTTCTTTGTGTGCGCTCAGACTTCTTCTGGTTGACTTCAGATGGCCATCTACGATGATGTCCTAGCCCCCGACACACACATATGTTTTTGGGGCTAGGGCTTTATCATTAGAAGTGCCAGCGATACACTAGCATGCACAAGTCTACAAAAACTCCCATAGGTGAGAGTGTGGGTTTTCATTGCCTTCTCCAGAGAAGGATATATCCCAAATTAGTTTTATGAAACACGGGCCTATCTCATAGCCATATGTTAGGATAGGTTCTTTAGTTTTGGTGTCCCTAGGCTTGTGCTCGTGGGTTTAGCATATTGATAGATAGGAGTGTAATCGATGCTAGAAGAAAAAGTAAAACAAAAGAAAGAATAAAAGATAAAATGTTAAGCTAGGCTTGTAGTTAATTTAGCAATTGTTTCCCTAGCAGTGACGCTAGAAATCTTGTTGGTATATTTTAACGCACATAGATAAATCCACAAGCGCATGGATACCACTATAGCTTTCACCCTAGAGGTATTCCAAGTATCGTATCTATAGAGAAACGTGTGAGACTAACTACGGTCTAACTTAACTAGGAGTGGTAACTAGGTTAAGGTGTAACTTAACCAGGAGTAGCAACAAAGCTAGGATAAATAGGAGCATAGAGAGGATAACTAAGGTTCTCTAATTCTAACTCAGTAAGCTATATCTTCTATTGTTCAACTGGGGACATTACATAGGAAAAGTCACAATAGAGGATGCTTCATAATCAGGTCCTATTGACTATTGAGCCTATAGATGGGAGGTGGACTACAAAGGATCAACAAAGCTATATAGTACAAGCTATATAGCTCATATGTCGCACACACAATCTACCACCTTTCGGAATGCAGGGTGCATCCACAATTAACCCAAGTCTAAGCACTATGCTTACACTTATGATTAATACTCTACTCCCTCTAGAACAGTAATAAAGCACTCAAAAGAGTCATGATCCTAATGAACAATGTAAACAAGATGCTTACTTATATAAAAATTTAATTACCAGAAAAATCTGGAATGCAAAAATTATTTATAATATTATTTCTGTCCTAATCATTTCTTATTTGTTTATAAGGTGTGTGGCTATACATTATAAGTATATTATTCTAGGAAAGGTGTCAGGATCAATGCCCTTTTAAATACCCATGATGATAGTCTTCCATTGACTATTAAATTGGACATTCCACTTAATTGGTCATCCCAATACACCTCCGATACGATCATGGTTCAGCTAGGCGCTCGCCTAGGCGTGACTAGGCGCGACTAGTTTGCCTGGCCTAGGGGTAGTCGCCGATCTAGGCACTGGCGGTGTGGAGGCGATGCAGAGGGGCATGAGGTGGACGAGCGTGTGATTCCACAAAAAATTTTGCCCTACACGTGATTCAGTGAAGAATTCCCATGCGGCATGATTTCTGGCGCGAAGGATAATAGGGAGAGGAAGGGTTCCCGCCTACCATTTGCTCGTCTCCGGCAGTGCTCCTCCTCGCCACCGGACGAGCTCCTCCTCGTCGGCAGGGTCCACCCATGGCCCACCAGTCTTGCTCCTCCACTCCTTGTCCCCTGCTCATCCTCGACTCAGTAGTCCTGCTCCTCTCCTCGTTGTCCCCTACTTGTCGCCTAGAAGCTGCTCGTCCCCGACTCATGCCTAGAAGCTTTCATCTCCGATGGCACAGCCCTCCCCGTCGGCCACCCCAAGCCTCCAAGGTGAGTTCCCTTCCCTTCCTGCTCTTCTCCCTTCCTCCTCTGGCTACTTCTCTCCCCTGCTCTCAAACTTTCTGCTCATCTCCCATGCTCCACAGTCCCCTTCCCCTCTGTCCTCCCCTGTTCCTCTCCTTGTAGCCTGACTACCTAGAATGGAGCCCTCCTATAATTTCTCATTTCTGTCTAATTCATTAGTCAACTGAATTTGAATGTCTGATTGCATTGCCTGTTTGTTTAAATCTGAATGTGCATGTATGATGTATGCCTCTGTATTTTCTATTTTGTGATTGCCTGAATATAGGATGTCATCAATTGATGGTTTAGTTGCACCTGAGAGTGGAACAGATGGATCGAATGTCCTGAAAAGGAATTCGGATGATGTTGGATGGGAATATGGTGTTCTTGTTGATATGGGGAGGGATTCATAGGTTGAAGCACCATTTGGCTCATGAGGGTAAGAATGTGAAGAAATGTACAACAAGAACACCACAGGCTATGGAGGCTAAAGAGAAGTGCAAGAAGGCACTAGCTGATGCAAAAAGGAAGAGGGAGGAGTAGACTGTTCATGAGCTAGAAATTAGAAAGGAAGTTCATGTATCTAGGGTTGGAACAAATTCATATGAAGTCACCTTTGTTGGAAGTTCAGAGCCCCACAAGTTAGGACCTATTGACAAATGCACACGTGCTATTGATCCTAAAGCTACCAAATCTGATTCTTTGAAGCAACAATAGCTGAACAAGGAACTTTGGAAAGAAAGAACCAATGAGGTGCATAAGTACATTGCATAATGGGCCTATACACATGGTAATTTGCTAGTATACTATTCTGTATTTACATTTCAAAGTTCATTAGATGTTGTTTTCCTGTATAGAACACTAATTATGCTTCTTTCAATGTTCTGTTGGAAGCTATTGCTTTCAATACACTTGATAATGATGAGTTCAAGCAAATGTGTGAACCAATTGGACAGTTTGGTTCAGGTTTTGTACCTCCAACTCAGGATGCGCTACGAGGGAAGTTACTAGAAGAAGAATATGAAAGAACAAAGAGTTTGTTGCAGGAGCGTGAAGCTGAGAAGATGAAAAATGGTTGCTCTATTATGAATGATGCTTGGTCAGATAAGAAGAGGAGAAGCATAATGAATGTATTCACCAATTGTGCTAAGGGAAACTCCTTCATCAGCTCTAAGGAGATGTCACATGTATCACATACCAGTGAGCTCATCTTTGAACTTGTGGACAAAGTAATTGAAGAGATTGGTCCAGACAATGTGGTGCAAGTAGTGACTGACAATGCCTCTAACAACATGGGGGCAAAGAGGCTATTGGAAGAGAAAAGACCACACATATTTTGGACATCTTGTGCAGCTCACACAATCAACCTTATGCTGCAAGGAATTGGCAACATGCCTCGGTTCAAGAAAGTGGTTGACCAAGCAAAGACATTTACCATATTTGCCTATGGCCACACAAGGACATTGGAGTGCTTGAGATGCTTCAGAGAGGGAAAAGAGGTAGTGAGGCTAGGAGTGACTAGGTTTGCTTCAAACTTTCTCACTTTGGCTAGGATGCAAGAGAAGAAGGACCAGTTAAGGAAGATGGTGGTTCATAGTAAGTGGGACACACTGAAGGATGTGAAATCAAATAAAGGAAAATAGGCAACAACTATAATGAGTTCAAGCTTTTGGAGGGCTGTGAAGCTAACATTGACTGTTTTTGAGCCATTGGTCAAAGTCCTCTGTTTGGTTGATGGTGATGTGAGGCCATCCATGGGTTTCATTTATGGAGAACTACTAAAGGCAAAGAAACAGATCAAAGATGCCTTTGGAACTGTTGAGGCTCTTTCAAGGATGTAATAGCTGTTGTTGACAAGAAGATGAATGGAAGACTTGATTCTCCATTGCATTTGACAACCTATTTGCTGAATCCTCACTATATCTATAGTGACCCATCAATATTTGAAGAGATTGTGTTGAGAAATTTTATTACCATGATAAGAATATGAAGCATCAGGCTGCCAACATTGAACTAAAGAAGTTTCAGAATAGAGAATGACCCTTTAGCAAGAAGCTTGCTAGGACTTTTGAAAATTTTGATTACAACCCAGGTAGAGGTACTTCCTGATTCCGATAACCATAAGCTTCCTGCTTGCATGGCCCATGGCTGAAGGTTGTTTGCTGCTGTTTTCTAAACTAATAGAGGTGTTTTTTTTATTTCAGCATCATGGTGGAGACTGTATGGATATGAAACACTAGTTTTATAGAAGAAATATGATATGGGCTGCTGGACCATCTCCATCTAGTAGTGAAGCCTTTTGTGATGCCCTAGACTGCAGCTGTGTCACTTTTGTTTGTGTGTCTGTGTGCGATCTTTTATTATTTGTGAGACCTAAACTAAGAACTATGTGTTTATGCTGTGCTTTATTTATAAATTGTGTTATGCACTTCTATTATTGTCCTATCCACTTGTATTGTAATCACTAGCTGCTGATATGGTGTGCTCATGGATGGGAGGCTACTGAAATCATCCAGATAAGTAACAATTTAGTGTTTTTTGGATGAATAGCTAGCTGTCTATTGAGTATGACTAATACTAGCTGTAAAAATGTGTTGCAACCATGTAGGAGCTAGGAACAGGCAGGATTAAGATAGCTAGGACTCAGGTATGTCTACTGTCACAAATATTATTGAGTCTGTGACTCATATATAGTAGTTATATATATATATAGTCATATATATAATATATATAATTTATGGCTAGATTGCCAAAACGCCTAGGAGCACCTAGGACCGAGTACTCCTAACTAGGTGCTAGGCAATAGGTCAGTGCCCCGATTACGCCTAGCGCCTAGCTGAACTTTGCATACGATGTACTAATAAAATGCCAACCTTCATCTAGGAGCAAGCCAAAGATACTACATCACAACCACAAATAGAACATATTACAAGTTCAAGTACTTAAGTTTACAAGCCAAGTTGTTTCACAAACTTAGCTCATCATACCATCTAGTTCCACTCATCACATACTACCATCAGAGTTTAAGAGAAAGTCTTTCAAAATATTTTTCAAAGATAACAATGTGTAGGTGTGGCACGACCACACATCTACGAGGCTTGGCCTTTCTACCACTCCTGATCCTTCTAGGAATCGGGAGCAGAGAAGAAACCATTCACAAGTGCAGCGTTACCTGGAAAACTCAAGATTACCATAGGGTGAGTACTAAATTGTTCTCTAAAGGACTTACCCCATATAATAAATATGGAGTATGCAGTTTGGATAGTAGCAAGGAGTACAATTGGTTTTTCATAAAAGCATTTATATATAAATAACTAATGTCATCAATAGACTTAGCATTGCGAGCATAGCATACGGAAATAAGTTAAGCAATTCACAATTTGGATTCTCGATCTTCCACAAGTCCTTGTTCTAATCCAACTCTAGTTCATTTCTAGAAGTACAGATATAGCTTTCAAAAGGAACCCTTCAGAGGGGTACACGTTAACTCCACCAAAGAAAAGGATATTAATTGGCCAAATGACCCATCAGTACATAAGGGATATCTTGATGTCTCAACTATAACAGAACCGTCCAATTTATAAGAGCTCAAGTACATCAGCAACCACTTAGGTAGTCAAACCAATATACTTGAACCCATATAAATCCGGTAGTCCGATGAAATCTCGAGGGATCTCATTTGAACCAACATACAAACCAAAATTGTACATGATTAAGCATTTCCATCATAGATTACAACATTCAGCAAGTTCAAAAGTACCCTACAGCCATCAGAGTTCACAAGTAAAAGTATTACAACACAGGTTCAGTAGCGGAAGCAAAGTAGTTTTAAAACAACACCACCCTTAGTTTCATTACATGCCAGTTCCAGGGTCAACCCAACAAAAGCATTAGTCAAGATACTAGAGGTGATCTTGCCCTTGGTCTACTCATCATCCGTAGCCAGATGGTAGCAGTTAGCACAATAGCTATGATAAATGATATCATCTACAACAAGTGGGAATAAACCCTGAGTACAAGAATGTACTCAGCTAGACTGACCCATCATAAACCAAAATAAAGTAACACTAAGGATTATGCAAGGCTTATAGTAGTGGGGCTGGTTTGACTCACATTGTGCATAAAAAGCTTAATCAGATCAATTGCCTTTAAATCACATTTTAGCAACAAGTTAATCATTCTCATCATATGAACCATTAAGTTATTAGTGAATCTACGTTATCGCTGCTCGAGTCAAGTTCTCACTAACTGGGAGAGATGGCGATTTGAATCGATTCCTATCCAAGTGGAGGGGTATTCCTAGCACTCACCCAAGCATACCTCGTGAAGGTAGCTTTAGGTCACCTTTGGTACAACTCAGGTGTAACTTTGCGGGTCTGATCAGCACCGCACCCCCTGGGACCGCTAATCTACTAGAGTCAGGACTCTAACCTAACACCTTAGTCTTACGCCATTGACTCCCTGCACATCCTTACTACCAACTGGGGTGCGCACTCCAATAGAACGAGGTATCTGGTTTGAGTTGAGCTACTCGGCTTCACGGTCGGAACAACTTATCCGGCCAACTAAGTGTCAGACATGTGTTCAACATGACAAGAGGACGTACAACATATCAGTCCTTAAACGACATAGATGGGGATAGGTCCACACCCAAGACCTCCATGCCTTATTGTTTTCCTATTGTCATTCCATTCAGTCTCCATTCATTATTAACATGGTTCTTTTCCACGATAGCATATATAGCCAACCGTGACTAGACACTCCCTATATCTCGCAAGTGATAGGATATCACTTGACTTCTACCGAGCTAAGCATGGCTAAGCAGACATTTGAGACTTATTCAAGGTTAAGGTATAGTAGTGGACAAGGAATAATATTCATGCAGCAAAGGTTTCATATCAACTCCTACTACTTAATGCATCAATATATATAACAATATGTAATTGACTCCAACAATTTTATCAATTACTAGGAGACTTATAATGCTCTAGGGCTTGCCTATGACAAACATAGTGGGCTGGTGGTTAGGACACTTGGGCAGGTTCTCCGGATCAGTTTCTCCTATGGCTCCTCCCTCCTGAGGTGGATCCCTCTGCTCCTCCTCCTGCTCTGGCTGGGCGAACTCCAGTAGTGTCACTCCCTGGGGTGCACCTATTCATGCATGACAAGGGTTATGAGCATAAGGAATGCATATGACATGCAAGTATGGTCATGATGGTTTATGACAGATGACATGTGAATAAGTGGTATAAAACATGACAGGTTACTTGGAACCAATTTTATCTTAGCTTACTGAGTAAGTGCATACTTCTTATCTGGTAGAGAAGCTAACACTTACCAACTCCTAGAAACCTAGCACAACATCCGTGCTCAGTAAGGAAACACACTGCTCGCAGCTAACAACTAAACTTCATCAAATTAGACACTCACTTTAAGGACTACACACATAACGAAACACTTATATGCAGTGAGGTTGCCCAAGCAATAAATAGCAGTCACAAGTTTCAGTCATAACCCAAGCATCCTTACATCGAGTCCTTCAACCCAGCGATTTCTTGCTCCAATGGTGTCCATCGATAATATCCGTGAGGTACCCTTTCTTCTTTTCTTTCTCTAAGTCTTTCTTACTCTGGCAACCTGTCCTTACTCTTCCTTTTCATTTTTAGGATCTCTAGGGCCAGATATTTATCCTACTTGAGGATTATTTGCACAAGATTTTCCTTGATTCAATGGGCGATCTAGATCCAAACAAAGTAATTGTTGCCAAGACCAACAGAGTTCCTTTCAAGCAGTCTAACATGCATCCATGTCTCTAGGACAAGAGGACTTCTATGAGGAATTGGCCATCAATCAACCCAGGCTGGAGGAATTGGCTGATCAAAGTAGCAGCCAAGAAGAGAAGAGATTGGGCACTTCAAAATTTGGATCAGTGCATCTCTCTGTCCCTTTCTGACATCAAGAAGAATGAACCTATGCTCAGGGCTGCCTATTTCTTTTGGTCCAATACCTATAACATATTCCTCTTCAAACAAGGCCCAATGTCCCCCACATTAGCCGATGTCCACATGCTTACAGGTCTCAACATTACAGGACACATCAACCCCTTTAGTTTGCTGGTGAAGCCTTCTTTCAAGCTCGATAGTATAAGAACTCAGGGTTGGTCCCAATACATCATCAGCCACAAATCTGATAACAGGTCTGTGTCTGACAGAGAGCATACAACTTTTTAAACATGTGGCTAGATAGATATGTCTTTTGTGGATAGGTCTGCTCTCCATCATCAAATTTTCTTATCGTGGTAGAGAAAATATCAGGCAGCTCTGAAATTCCACTTGGCAAGATTCTCCTTAGAGCAGTGTATAGTGTTTTGAACATAGTCTCCCAGCATCTGATGCAGAATGAGACCATCCCAACCATTATAGGCCCTTGGTGGTTATTGCTGTTATGGCTCAATTTACATCTGCACAAGTTAGTGGCTCTAGAGCTGATGAATTTGTCTTTCCCCTCCTTGGAATATTTAGAAGATCAAGAAGAACAACTCCCAAGAAGTGAGAAATTTCACCGATGTATGTCCTTTGGTGAGGCCGCATCGGTAATCACTATCGATAGATCGACTACTGACTTCTTCAAGCTCTTCTACAGAAATTCTCCAGAGGCAGCTTTAGAGTGGTTTGTCTACTCAAACATCCCAAAATTTGAACTTCCAGCATCATTCAGATTTCAGACTATTTATAGTGATCCCGAGGAATTCAAAATTCTAAGCCATCAAGTGAGGCCAAATCTTCTACCTGTTGAAGTCAGGCATCGCAGAGAGAAACCCCCAACTTCTTATGAGTTCTTCTGTCCTTTGATAGTGGCCAAACAAATGGGTTTTGGCAAGTTGCCCCCAGCTTTATTCTTTGCTGATAAAGTGAAGCCGAGGGAAACTGTCAATACTGGAATAGAGTATAACATAATCCTTCACTTTGAACAGTCTCTATTGCCAGAAGCCATTAGTGGATGGGAGTGTACCCGTTTTACCTCCATAGCTTTTGATCATTGGTGGCAAGAGTGGAGCCATCACATCTTCAATGAACCAATATCTGTTTACACTCCTCCTTAGATCCAGATTTTCAAGCTACACCTGAGGTATGTTTTTATACATTGTACTTCCAGAATTTCACACTTTAGAATATATTTATTCATTTTAATTGCCTATAGGATCTTGCTGGCTTGACTCCCCCACTGGTGAACTGTGATTTATGGTGCCTTGACCCAAGGCTACGCTGTGATGCACCTTCTCTAAAAGCCTTGATGAAGAAACCAGCATCAGACTTTCCTAATGATCAACCAATTGCTACGCTAAAAAGAAAGCAATCGGCTATCTCTCAGAAGACAACTTCAAAGAAAATCAAAGTTACTTCTTCCAAATAGCTTAAGTTTTTAGCTAATGCAACCACCGAGGTAACCGTTCTGTTAACTCACAATTATACAACATATCTATAGCTAACTCTTGACTTTTCTAAGATGTTGCTTAGAAACCTGCTACTAAAAAAGAACCTAAACTTCCTGATCCTCTGACTAGTTTATCCTTCTCCAGCAGTGATGATGATGCCATCCCCAACCCAGGCATCATTCTAGAAGCTTCTTCAGGTTACATTACATAATAGCTGATAGGATAAATATTTTTGCTTATACTAACTTATTTTTATAAATTCAGATCTTCAACTCCTTGAAGTTACTTCATCAGCTATTCTCAGTTTTGTCATGGTTTCAGTAGAACAGGTATACCAAACTACTTATCCTCATTCCATAATATCTTCTGATAATTTGTTTATTCTAATGCAGGAATAGGTTTCTTCACCTTATTTGCCATTCTCTTTGGATGAATATCTTGATGATGAACCAATCCTGATCTCAGAAGACACACCCCCAATGATACCTGAACATATCAAGGCCCAACTTCAAAGGTTGATTATCCATTTGGAGTAGGATGTTTCAGTTTTGAGTCAGTATGCAAGATCTGTCAGAGAGATCTTCAACCAGATCAAGGATGATCTTTCTTCCTCCTTAAAAGAGATGATTCGGCTAGCTGTATTCTTGGAAGGTAATGGCCCTAAATTCTTTAATACTCAATCTAGATTAGCAGCTTGAGAAGCTCAGAAGAATTCAGCTGCTGCTGAAGGCTAATGTATCCAAGAAATCTTGTCAGTCAAGAAGGCAGTTGATCTCCTGCTAAAATCAACAAAGACCTGGCTGCTCTTAATGAAGAGAGAACACAACTATTAGCCAGGTTGAAGATTGTTGAGGACACAATCAATCAGAAGGAAGAAGCCTTATCCTAGATCCCTACATCTTTAGCTGATCAAAAGAAGAACATGACAATATTGAAGACCAAACTAGATAAGATCAAATAGGAGAAGAAAGCCAAGATTCTAGGATCAGCTGAAGAAGATCAGCAACAAATAGCTGAAGTAGATAGCATTAGGATTTCGGCTCTGAACTCTGTTAAGCCTGCTCTGATTATGTAATTCAAACATTTTATGCATTTACTTTAGACTTTGTAATTCCAGACTTAATTTTTATTTACTTAGATTCAACTTTCCTTCCTTAGCAATATATGATTCTATCAAAACTTTATCAGCAATATCAACCAAATTTAGGTAAGGTAGAACTCCATTGGCAAAGTCAGCCGATCCACTCTTAAATCCTACACGGTCATAGTTAAGTTGATCAGCTATTCTCTGTCGCCCACGTTTCTAGGATAGTAGAAACATTTTACCCTTAGCCGATCCATTCACACTGAATTAAAAGAACCGTTCTTACGATAATCGATCCACTTCTCCCAAGGGATTAACTGTACGCCGCTTTGCCTTCCACTTACCCCATTATAAATAATACTGAAGCCCTGAGGCTAAGAGCACGCATGCATTAGACTTGCATCTTCATCCTTTCAATCTTCAAGTCTTTTGCCTCTTCTCTCCAAAAGACCCTAACTCCTTCCAATGGCGGATAGCAGAGGCAAACACCCAGCATCGCCTTCTTCATCTAAGGAGGTGAACTCTGTGCAGCGCAGGCGCTTGCATAGGTATTCTGATCAATGTACTTCTCATTCAATCTTTATTATGAACAACAACTCATCTCCAGTTTTTCTTGTAGCCCTGCCCCCCGAGTTAATCCTAGGGTAGGCCCAAGCCACCCTGCTCCTAGGGCATCAGCATCCACCCTGCCTCCGGTGGCAGTGGCCTTTGAGGAGGCTCCTATGAACCAGGCAGCCGAAGCGAGCTAGGTAGGCTCAGAGCCAGTTGGCCATGAAGACGCCACCAGCTATGATGCTATCTTTAGGCATGAAGACGCCTGGGGCTTTCTCCAGCATCTTAGAGTAGCCCAGGACCTATACTCCTAGGAGTGCAAGAGGTCTCACCGCCTCTAGGAGCAGCTCAACGCTCTAGAGGCGGTGTTGGAGAACACTGAGGTATCCTTGGCCGATCCAAGGAACAATTAGCAGAGTTAGACTCTGCAGTCGCCAGTAAGTTGATCCAAGGAACAAGATAAGTCTATTTGTCGATCACAAGGCTCTCGAAGCAGTTCAACACCCTCACCCCCGCCATCAACACAGTCAACGGGATGGTGAACATGCGCAGGGAGACCTAGGCAGAGCGCCTTCAGAACGTGCCTAACTGTATCTAGGATATTGCACTCCACAACATCCATTCAGGAGCGGCAGGCGCAGTGGCAGTAGCCTAGCTCCATCACGAAGCCTAGTTCTCAGAGCATTTAGCTCCGGACTTCATCGAGGAGTGCAACGATAAAGACTTTGACGAACTAGTGGAAGAGTTCGCCCCCTGCGCCAATGCAATAGCGCAGGTCTCATCGTTTGCAGACATCATTAGCCGTGTCTTTGATAATGAGGGTTAGTTTAGATTTTTTTTAAAAAATCAATGTAAAAACTTCTCCAGATGAATCAAGAACACTGCCCTTGAGGCAGTTTTATCTTATCTTGTTTTCCTGACCCAGTATTTTATTACTCTCTGTGGTATTGCCCATCGAGGCAACCTTAATATGACTCTCAATCAATTTAAACTTCTCTGTATTCTTTGATTTTTTGCACTAAAGGTGATATTTATCATAATGGGCTATAAAATTACAGCTCTGAATACTGAATGTGATATTTACTATATCAATTTCTCTTATCTGTCAAAATCCTTAATTTTTTAACTGAAGGCGATACTCACTATATCGGCTATACTCTAAATTTTTATGCTAAAGGCGATACTTAATCGTATCGGCTATCAAAACACCCCTCCAAATGGCTTGATCAACTAAAGTAAATCAACCTAGACACTAGGGTAATACTTCTTAAAATATTTTCCATTAACAGCTCTGGAAACTCTTCTCCTTCCAAAGTTTCATAGAAATAGGCATTTGCAGGAGCAACCCTAGTAATCCTATATAGTCCTTCTCAATTAGGCGACCATTTGCCAAATCTACTATCTTTGGATCTAATCGGCAAACTTACCTTCCATACCAATTCACCTCCACTGAATCTTCTTTCTCGCACTTTTTTATTATAGAATTTGGCAATCCTAATTTTATTAGCTCTGATCTTCTCCAAAGCTTTTAACCGATGACAGTTCAAATCATCTAAATTATCCAACATAAGATTTTTATAATCATCGGCTATCAATTTGTCCTATTGCGATATCCTCCAAGATCCAAAACTAATCTCCCATGGCAGCATAGCTTCATGCCCATAAACCAATTCATAAGGCAAACATTTAGTTGATCCATGACAAGCCATCCTATAAGACCAAAGAGTTTCACTAAGAATTGAATGCCACTTCCAGGGATTTTCTTTGATCTTTTTCTTAATAATCTTAATAAGAATCTGATTAGAAGCTTCAGCTTGTCCATTAGCTTGGGCATAGTAAGGGGACGATTTAATCAACTTAAAACCTACACTGGCAGCAAAGTCTTCAAATTCTTTAGATGTAAACATCTTCCCTTGATCAGTTGTAATGGACTGAGGAACCCCAAATCTGTAAATAATATGCTCTCGGATGAATTTAATCACATTAGACAATGATGCTACTTTTAAAGGAATAGCTTCCACCCACTTGGTAAAGTAATCGATAGCTACCAATACAAATTTATGCCTCTTACTTGATGATGGAAATATCTGGCCAATTAGATCTATTGCCCAGCCTCTAAATGGTCATGGTTTCACAATAGGATTCATAGACGATGCTAGAGATTTTTGAATATTGCCAAACCTTTGGCACTCTTGACATCATTTATAATACTTGAAACAATCTTCTAACATGGTCGCCCAAAAATAACCTCCTCTTCTAATCATCCACTTCATCTTATGAGCAGATTAATGGGCACCACAAACTCCCTCATGAATCTCTCCCATTAAAACCTTAGCTTCTTCTTGGTTAAGACACTTAAGGAGCGCACCATCAACCGTTCTATGATATAGCTGATCATCAAGAAGAACAAATTTAAGAGCTTTGTACCTCAATTTCATGGATACTTGTTGCGATAGATTTTTCAAATATTAAATAATATCTTTCCTCCAATCTTCATCAACAACAACTTCATCAGCTAAAACTTCAACAATTTGCCAATATCCAGAAGCACTTTGAGCTAGCCGATTGGCTTCTTGATTCTGATTCCTGGGGATATGCTTCATAATAACAGAAGAAAAAGAATTAAGAAGTTCTCGGCATTCTTCATAATATTTTCTTAGTATATCATATTTGCATTCATATAGACTGAGCAATTGATTAATCACCAATTGAGAGTCACTAAAAATATCAACACTCTCGGCCTTTACTTCATGTAGAAGTTGAATACCTTTAAGGACACCTTCATACTCTACTTGATTATTAGTAGATGTTGTCTTTATGGGAATAACATATTCAAAACTCATCCCTTGTGGACAAATCAACACAATACCAACACCCCCCTTGTTTGCAAGTAGATCCATCAAAGGCTAAAGCCCAAAGGGTTAATTCCAATAGTGTTAATTCCCTTTCTCGATGATGAGTAATGAAATCAGCTATAGCTTGATCTTTGACTGCTTTAGCCGATTTATACCTCAAATCAAATTCTAATAATGCAAGAATCCACTTACCAATCCTCCCATTCAAAATAGACATAGATAGCATATGTTTAATCACATCAAACTTGGACACCACCGTGCACTTTGAAGACAACAAATAATGCTGAAGTTTAGTATAGGAAAAGTACAAACATAAACATAGCTTTTCAATGGGAGAATATCTAGTCTCTGGATCAAAAAATCTCCTACTTAAATATAAGATAACTCTTTCTTTTCTTTCAAATTCTTGCATTAAAGCTGACCCAATAGTATGGTCACCGGCTGCTATGTATAACTTAAAAGGCTTTCCCTTCTGAGGAGGAACTAACACTGGTGGAGACTTCATATACTCCTTAATTTCTTCAAATGCCTTCTATTGTTCATTTCCCCACTTGAACTCTTGATCACTCTTCAGTTTCAATAATGCAGAGAATGGCAAAATTTTAGCTAACAAGTTTGAAATAAATCTTCTAACAAAACTAAATTTGTCGATCAAGGACTGCAACTCAGTTTTTGAAGTTGGAGGCACCGTTTTACGAATTGCTTCAAACTCTTTTGTCCAACTTCAATCCCCTTTTCATGTACCATGAAACCCAAGCACTGTCCAGCTAATACTCCAAATGCACACTTATGTGGATTCATCCTTACCCATGCTTTCTGGCACACACAAGAGTTTTCTTGAGATCTTCCAAATGTTCTTGATAACCCTTGGATTTCACAACTACATCATCTATATAAATTTCAACAATTTTGCTGATCAACTCATGAAAGATGTAATTTATTGCCCTCTAATAAGTTGCACTAGTATTTTTGAGTCCAAAAGTCATAACCACCCACTCATAAACCTAATGCACTAGGACACCTAAAAGTAGTCTTATGAATATCTTCTTATGCAATGAATATCTGATTGTATCTAGCATTACCATCCATAAAACTAATCACTTTATGTCCTGTGGCTGCATCGACTAACATATTGGCAACAGGCATGTTGACACCATTTTTGGACACGAATAGGGATAGTTAGTGAGGCTTGAATCAGCAGTCAGAGAGGTGATGTGTCTGGCCGATAAGGAGATTGTCGATAGCCGATGATGCCGATGAGAGGACAACAGGAGGAAGATATTGCTAAGTCTGGTGGTAGTTGCTGATCATTGCCGATTACTAATGATTGCCGATGCCGATGAGGAAAGATATAGGAGTTGTTAAAAGAGGTACAGGGCATGTGCCGATGACGATGAAGGAAGGCGTGGAGGTCCATAAGAAGACAACAGTGATGTGCCGATCACCTGAATAGATAGGTAGTTATTTTTCATAATTGTTAAAGTTTGTTTTATGTATGAGTCCTGTTTGATTTAGAATTAAATCCTGGTCGTATACGGTTGTAACTCTTTAGGATAGAATATAAATATAGGCCCAATAGCGATGTAAGAATAGAATCAATCAATATCAATACACAAGTTTTACAATCTACTTTCGCATCTACTTTCAACAACTTCGTCAACTCACGTATTTTCTTCTGTTTATGAGTTCTTAAGAATTCAACGAGTCATACTCGGCGAATTCTCGAGTTCTGTGTGAATACCTCTTGGCCGTGGCATCCGGGCGCATCGCTGTTGTCGGGACCAAAGTATTCAAGTTATCACCTGTGTCGATTGTTAGGTCAAATCGGCTAGCACGCCTCAACGTTTGAATCGGGTATTAGCCCTTTGTGTTTGCAAATCACTTTTGCATCAACACATCTTTTGGCACGCCCGGTGGGACTAATCTATCAACACAATCAACATGGCTACTGCTGATCTCGACAAGGAGAACGTCATCGCTGTTACAGAAGCTGATCTCAGGGACGAGCAGAGGCAGGCTATGGAGAGGGCTATGGAGGAATACAAGCGGCTATGCTTGAAATCCTTCAGCGTCAACAGGAGCAGGGAAGTAATCCAGAAGCAAGAACTGCCGATGCCTCGGCAGGTTACTTTTGACGCTAATCCTGGTAAATTGCAAGACATGGTTGACAATGCTATTAATCGTGCTTTGATCAATCAATCCAGTGTGTTGTCCAATACTGTTTACAATGCTGTGGCTAGAACTTTTAAAGAAGGACAGACACCACCATTATATGCTGGCCCAACCTATCACCTGCCTGGGTTGTCATCGGTTACAGCTCCAACGGCCCCTCTGGCCGTTGCGGGTACAGAGGCTACTTCTCCTCCAACCACATTGGGGTTGACTAATGAGCAGTCTACACCGATGAGATCTAATCCAATGACATCAGAGGGATGGGTCTAGCTCAACATAGATCTATCGGCATCGGCAATGTCAGGATCCATGTTTCAGAATTGTCAAGTTCCTCCCAATTGGTGGGGATATGGTATGCCTCTAGAGTTTTTTATGAATAGTTCTGGAACCTCTCAGGTGACTGACTTAGCAGGAAAAGCTCCTATGACATCGGCACCTCCAGTTTCGCCGATGACTCAAAATCCTCAGTATTCAACAACTACTACTGCAAGGCCTGTTACAGGGAATTTTCAGATGCCGATGTTCCAGATACCTAATGCAAATTCGTCGGCAAATCTGCTGCCAACTCAACAGAGGTTTATGACCCAAACAGGTTATGCCAACCCAGCAATAACAGCTAATTATCAACCATCGGCAGGACATATGCCGATGAACGCCAATAGCAGGTGGACAGAGTAGTTGTTCTTTCCACATGTGACACAACAGAATCATCAGGCTGCAGGATTCCAGCAAGGACAGATGCAGGTCGGTTTTCAGAATTAGGGAGCGGCAAATCTGCCGATGAATCTAGCTCAACAGATTGGTGGTCAGCAAGCTATGGCCAATGTGATGTTTGCTGGAGAACGTGCACCTCAGAGACACGTGGAAGCTTATCAGTAGGTGCCAGAACTTCAACCCACACATCGGCAGGATGCCGATGCCTATTGGGCCGATAAGATTGCAGAAGTTATGAGAGATCAGTTTGGGATAAAACCTATGGTTAACACCTATTCTTATCGGACACTGTATCCTCCTGCATATGATTTGATTCCACTCCCAAATCGGTACAAGGTACCGGATTTCACTAAATTCTCTAGACAAGATGACACGTCAACCATGGAACATGTCAATCGGTTCATCATCTAGTGTGGAGAAGCTGCCAACATAGATGAGTCAAGAGTTTGTTTGTTTTCATCATCTTTGTCAGGATCGACATTCACTTGATTTATTTCACTACCTCCGAACTCAGTCATCATGTGGGCCAATCTAGAGACATAGTTTCACAAGTATTTCTTTTCTGGGGTTCATGAGAAAAAGATTACCGATTTAGTCAGACTGAGGCAGCGTAATTTTGAATCAGTGGAGAGTTTTGTGCAGAGGCTGAGAGATGTGAAGAACAAGTGTTACAGTCTGGTTCTAGATGATTGGCAGTTAGCCGATTTGGCTTTCCAAGGGTTGTTGCCACACATCAAAGACAAATATGCTTCTCAAGAGTTTAAGAGTTTGAGTCATTTGGTGCAGAGGATTTCTAATCAGGATGTCAAGGCTTATGAGCCTAGAAAAGCCTGGAATAAGAAAGTATTATTCGTTGATGAGAGAATGAGTTCTAATTCAGATGAAGAACCAGCCATCGGCTTGGCAGAATGGGTAAAAAACAAAAAGTCGATGTCCTATACTTTTGGTAAAAAAGAACTAGAAAAGTTTGCTTTTGATATCACCAAGGCCAATAGGATATTTAATTTCTTGCTTCAGGAGGGGCAGATTAAATTGTCACCTAGTCATGTGATCTCATCGGCAGAGGAGTTGAAGAAAATCAAGTATTGCAAATGGCATAATGCAACGTCACACAGCACAAATGAGTGCAAGGTGTTTAGGCAGCAATTGCAGTCGGCTATAGAATCTTGGAGAATCAAGTTTGACAATTCCAAAACTCAGAAGCCGATGAAAATTGATCAACATCCTTTCCCTACAAACATGTTAGATGCCAAAGGTAAGACTAAGGTCCTAACATCAGAAGCAGCTGAAAAGAACGCATGTACCGATCCTCAGCATCAGATGACCACCAATGATGCTAAAGACAAAGGCTTGATAAAGGAGGGTAGCAGTTCTAGGCGACCTCCTCGATCTGGTGTCATTATTACTCATTGGCGGCATCAGGAAACATGGCAACTGCGTCAAGATTGGTATCGCCGTGAGCAAGAAGATCGACGCCGAGAAGAAGAAAGGTGCCGAGAAGAGTGGAATCGACATAAAGATCATTGGAATTGCCCGTTCTTCGTTCATTGTTGGGAACAAAATATCAAATTACCGACTGTCAGAGATTGTCCTGAGTACAATGGTTATCATCGGTATGGTTGGTCAGATCGACGATTCCAGAACAATGATCGACGCTTTAATGAGCCGATCAGGGGGAGAATGTCAGTTCATGATCGGCTTGGGGGCAGGCTTAGTGTGCATGACAGGCTTGGTGAACGTGTTGGTCATTTTCCAACGAATCAAGAGGAGCTTGAAGAAATGGCTAATGCACGGGTTCCAGATGAATTTATATTCTGCAGGGATGCTAATACTCATCGGGTAGAATCAAGGGAAGTTCGCTATCAGCCAGTATAGAAGACAAAGCTTCCCCAATGGTGCCCAGAAGAGTTAACAAGGACGCAGAAAAGGAGGATGCAGCGAGAACGCCAAGAAGATCTTTATAGAGAGGAGAATTCTTCTAAGTCTGAGAATCGGCAGCAATCGAATCCTAAGGGAAAAGAGCCATCGGCAGATATTAACATGGTGTTTATGTTGCCGATGGAATTTCTTGCACCCTTTAGTGATGATGAGGAAATAAATCTCCCTGATCAGATAGCTTAGTTGGCACTTGATCCAATGTCAGCTATTTTTGAGAAGCCTTCTGATGATGAAAGGCAGCATCTTAAAGCTTTGTTTGTCAAAGGCCGGGTTGATGGGCAGCCGATTTCCAAAATACTTATTGATGGGGGAGCTGCAATTAACATCATGTCGTATGTGATGTATTGGAAGCTTGGTAAAGGAGATCAGGATTTGACCAAGACCAATATGATGTTGAAAGATTTTGAAGGAAATGTGTCTCCAGTTAAGGGAGCTATATGTGTTGAATTAACCATCGGCAGCAAGACCTTGCCGATTGTTGACACTAGCTAACACCACTTAGATACTAGCTAGGTTGTCATCCCCAGCATGGTGCCAGAGTGTACAAATGTATTTATAAATGTAAAGGCTCTCTAGAAAAGAATCTATTCTATCCGCAAGCGCACAGATAAAACACCTCATTGTAGCATTTCACCAGGATAAGTATTCCAGGTATCGTTATTTATAATTTTG
>Ga0182004_10000410_pt1 | contig 25216 bp, 22 predicted proteins | sample Sormic07211540_1_FD_120479 | JGI IMG/M metagenome (GOLD analysis project Ga0182004, IMG submission 120479) | Endophyte microbial communities from Sorghum bicolor roots, Mead, Nebraska, USA - 072115-40_1 MetaG | ecosystem: Host-associated > Plants > Roots > Unclassified | place: USA: Nebraska...
TCAGCCCACCCTACTTTATAAATTTATGTCTAAAATTAGAAGAAAAACACTAGAAATTTCACTAGGCCAGCAGCGGTAGGGGGGGCTGGAGCCCCCCTAGCCCCACCGCTGGCTACGTGCCTGGTCCTAGGACCTCGACATTTTGCTGTTGTGTTGTGATCGCCACGAGTCTCTCAGCATCTCGCCTATCAAACCTGGCTCTCTCATATCACAAATACGGCAAAGATATCTTCAGATGCGTCGATGGTATCAGGCGGGCAATCACAGAGAGTCTTCTCTTTTCCTTTTTTTTTTGTTTCATCTTTTGGGGTCGTGCAAGGCGCCAAGCAAAGTAGAAATGTTCATGACGCAACTCGTTTCCATCTGTCAGCGTCCGCGCACAACTGACAGCCGGCACACTGGGCTGGCTGGCTAGCCTGGCTTCCCTTGCTTGCTTTGGGACCACGACACCCGGCCTGCGGCAGGTGCCCGACGCGCGGCCGCTCGCCACGTAAAGCCGGCACGACGGCGACAACACGCATCGCGTCCCCGCCCTAATCGCGCGTCTCGGGACTCGGGATCCGCGCGGCGATCGCGCGGAGGGAGGTGTCGCGGACTCGTGGGCCGGGGGCCGGGGGGCCGCGCGACGTGTTCGGCGGCCCGGGAATGGACCTCGCTGTCACGGAGATCGCGCTGCTGGGTCCTCGGATTCGCGCGCAAGATTTTGTTTCCCTCGCGCCTTGTTTACTTTCAAATTTTTTTTTTACAAAATATAAATAGTAGCACTTTCGTTTATATTTAACAAATATTATTCAATTATAAACTAACTAAGCTTAAAAGATTCGTCTCGCCAATTTCGACCAAATTGTACAATTAGTTTTTATTTTCATCTATATTTAATACTCCATGAATATGTCTAAAGATTCGATGTGATTGGAAATTTGAAAAATTTTACAAAATTTTTGAGTAACTAAGGCCTTGTTTGGCACAGCTCAACTTCACTAGTAAAACTGTTTTTTTAGAAAATAGCTTCATAAGTGACTTTCTAGATGAAGTTGAGCTGTTTTGGAAAAAGTGTTTGACAAAATAGCTTCACCAACTACTTCATACATAGTTGAGAGAGAGAAATGAGGGAGAAGCTGCAATAAGCTACTTTTTTTTTCTAACTTCATTCCAACTTATGTCTTTGTGAGAGGAGAGGAAAAACAGCTTCAGCTAAGTGTTTAGAAAAAAAACAGCTCACCCAACAGGGCCTCGGTCTCTCGCACAAAACTGGAGAAATGCTTTTTTGACGAGCTTGGGCGTCAGATTTGTGCTCTTTCGCATTCCCGGATGCGATCGGGTCGGGTGGACAGTGCGGCGTGGGGGTAACCGCAGCATCTCGCCGTTCATGCTGTGTCGTCGGGCTTGGGCGGCACCATTTTGCAAGCTTCTGTTCAGCACCAGCTGTACCAGGCATGAGCAGCGTTAGGGTGCCAAGTGTTCGCCGCTGCGTTCAGAGGTTTCTCACCTGCCGCTGCCGGTGTCCCCGAGGGCTCCGGACAGCTCATACAGAGCGTTTAACTCAGACCACCCGCTAAACCAATGCTCATAGGATAATTGGCACATAAGACTTGTTCCAACTTCCAAGAATAATCTTCTACTCAGAGCAAGTATTATAGTGGGCTGTAAGCGGGCTAAATGCTGAGATGGAGGAAAGAAGAGAGGAGAGAGAGGAGAAACATGTTGTAAGCTTACAGGCAGTTTAGGCACAGAAACCAAAAAACCTCGTGTGAGAGATAAGTAGTCCATATATTAATAGTGAATAGCTAACTATTGTATGAGTGAGCTGAAAGAAGGCTGTAAGAAACCTTACAGCCAACAAGTGGCTGTATTATTAAACTTGGTGTGATAGGAGTAACAGATCGCTAGTTTTATTTCGTCTGTGTTCATGGTGGCTACCTTTGGACTTCGGTTAACCTTTACTTGTTGCCTTGGCAGTTGGCACATAAAGACTTGTTCCAAATTCCAAGAATGAGTAGTAATATTATCATCTATTATATAAATTAATTTACAGCACTATAATTGATGTGTCCTATTAGTGTGGTGGTAAGCTAACTTGTTTTTTGAGTAAGAGGTCGTTGGTTCAAATCCCCTTTGCATCATTTTTGTTTTTGTTTTCTATTTTTTGTCCCTTTTAAAAACTAATAACTATAGATAATATAATTCTTTCTTTAAGTCTTCTTATTTTTATCTCATCTTCTTATGTCTCGTGAAACCTTAGTTGCAAGCTATGTACAATGTTGTTTTTAAATTTAATTTCTATTTAATTTTGTCTCCTTTAAAAATAATTATATATAATGTACATAATTATATATAATGTACATCATCCTTTAGTTTTCTATTTACATCCCCTCCTGATTTGTCCCACGAGACCTCACATGTTTCTTTATTTTTGTTTTTTTTTTCATTTTTTATCCCCTATAGATATTATAACTATAAATAATATGTTTGTCATTTATTTTGCATTTTTTATCAAATCTTTGTTGTGCCATGTGAGATACTCCATGAAATGGGATGGAAATATGTAGCTATGTATAATGTCATGTTTCGTTTACAAAGTCTGAACTCCAACATTAGTTGTCTAGTCACATTTAGTAAGCACGATTATTCTTCTAAATGGATGAAGATGATATAATCGAGACATTCATGTCATCACAAAGCGGTGGATAAACAAGTCAGACACGTGATATTATAATTCTATTTTATTGGTTGTATTTCTTTTTTGCTATTTGTATCATCGTAATATGTCATAGTTTCTAGCTTAATGCTTGTGGTTTTTACCGAATTGGAATATGGTCTTACAAATTAGAAATGATTATCAAATGGTATAAGAAAAATTTTGTATGGCATACCCTATGCTAAGATCCTGGGTCCGCCACTGTTGGTAAATGATATAAGAGAAGACATTTAGTTAGACAAAATTTAATTTTGAAAAAAAACTATCCATTAAAAATGTGTTTCTATGTAGTATCTACTTGACTTGACTGTGCACCAAGCCAGGAAACAATCGGATAAGCGGACGGAAAACACAACAGCCCACAAACGAATTTGGCCCATGAGAAAATTGGCACACGCATGTGTACGCTTGGTCAGAGGTCGGCTATAGTTCGACCAGGTGGAGCGTAACATTCATGCAGCACTGCTAAAGAAAAGGTCATGTGTACGCTTTGGTCAGAGGTCGACTATAGTTCGACCAGGTGGAGCGTAATTCATGCAGCACTGCTAAAAAAAAAGTCGCGGATGAAATTAACTGTCAAAACAAGCTGGCGTCATTGCAGAATTGAATTGCAGAACACTGGTCAGATCTAAACTCAACATTCTTCACATGGCTCTGACAGAATTACGTAAACATGTAATGAACAATATCCAACATAAGCTCACCTTTACGTACATCTTATTAGCCTTTTTTCCCCCAACTTCCAAGAATCGCTTTAACTTATAAGCCACAATCAACCGTACTTTTTCTGCCACAGAACACAAATCAGCATATCCGCAGAAACGATCCAGACATGGCAGCTTCCGCCTAGGGCTTGGTTGGGTAAAACCCGTTCACAGTCATACCTCCATCAACGGCAATCGTCTGGCCGGTAATATAAGTGGAACCTGGCATGCAAAGAAAAGCAACAAGTGCCGATATTTCTTCAGGTTCTCCAACACGTCCAAGTGGAGTTCGACTCACAACTTGTTCCTCGAAATCCTTATTTGCCAAAAGCTGCACAAAAGGAAGCAGTAATAAAAGGAAAGGACAGTTTAGGGTTACAATTTAGGTAAATACTCCCTCCATTCCAAATTATAAGTCGTTCTGGCTTTTTTTTTAGATATATAGTTTTTACTATGTATCTAGACATAATATATATTCATGTGCATAGCAAAAGGTACGTATCTAGAAAAAACACAATGACTTATAATTTGGAATGGAGTACGATACAAATGTAATTAGTTAATATAAAACAATAGAAGATTCTTACTCTTTCCGTAAGTGAAGTGGTGATGTACCACGGAGCAACAGAGTTGGCTCTTATGTTGTCCTTTGCCCATTCACATGCTATGTTCTTGGTTAGCTGGTTAATGGCACCTAAACAAGAAGTTTAGCTGGTTATACATGCCACATGTCAAGAACACCTTGTATTCATATATGACCAAGAGATAGAAGGTTGTTTAGTATTGAGTACAACTGTTACCTTTAGTCATAGCATATATAGTTCCACTAAAGACACCCACCATTCCACAAACAGATGATATGAATATAATGCTGCCTGACCCAGATAATTTCAAAAGAGGATGTGCAATTTGGCACAAGTGATATGCAGATTCAAGATTAGTAGCCATCACAAACGAGTATTCCTCTGCAGTAAATTCAGTAGTTGGTTTCCTTATGTTTGTTCCTACATTGTTTACCTAAAAGATCAAATGAAGAAGCCAGGATAAATCAACATGAAACAGATTCAGACTGTAAATAAGCAAATTGTAGGGTTTACAAATAATTTGTAGATAAAAATGTAGACACATTTGCCATCAGTCAACATAGTTCCTGCAACCATTAAGTACTTCCTACCTTATCAATCTGTGATCATGAATGCAATAATGTTATGCTTATGCACGTGAACACAAAACAGAACATCTACACTGGGAATTTCTTCATGGAGTTTGATATCCTTTTCTATTGATTAAGAAGTAATGCGATCATTTCATGTCTTGGCATAGTACTGCACTGCCAAAATGTAAAGATTAAATTGAAAAGAACTGCCTGTCCCGAAATTTCTAAGTCTGAACCATTTGGGTTGGGTCTCTAAACTTGTAAAGGGCATTTAAGAAACTTATCTATTTCAAAAACATAATTTAATCAGCAACTAGAGATAACATGGCACTTTCCAATAATCTAAATGGCAATTCAATCATGTGAAATCTATAAAAACCTTTTTTCACATTATTTGAATGTAGTTTAGTCGTCCTCGGCCAAATTCTAGATGCGAATAGAGCTAATACCTTTTTTCAAGGAAAAAGAATCCTAAACATCTTGAGGCGCATGGTCAACATTGCTTAATAGGGTCAATCTTACAGGACACTTATCTAATGAAATGATATAAATGCATATGGGTGTATCCATCCATTCACTTAAAAAGGTATAGGAATGCAAGGACCCAAGGATTTTGTTCTTTTCAATAGAAAAAGGAGCCAAGGGTCAAGACTAACAGCTTCCTGCAACACAGTTCATTTCAATGCTCCAAAGTTGGTGCGCACAAGCACCAAAATAAAACCTCCATTCTAGTACTTGTTTTTGACATAGACAGTTTTAAAAAATAAATCCTATAGATCGTATTTGTAGACACATGGTCAGTGTTGTTTAACTTGAATAGGATAAAAGTTAAAGGACACCACTAATAGCCCATTAAATCAGGTTTGGACTTGCATCTATTCGCTTGAAAAATCTTTTATAGGTGCAGGGGCCCAGGGGTTATCTTCAAAAGATGAAAAAGAAAAGAAAAGGTAGCCAATGGTCAAGATTAATGAATTCCTACAATTCACTACACTCAACTCCAAATCTGGTGTGCACAAACTGCAAGACCCTATTGCTGTTCATGTCATTGATAAATAATGTCTCTGTGCTCTTTGTAGTACTTGTTTTCAGCGTAGACAGTCTCCATTATACATATTTGTCAAAAACAGTTCTTATGAGGAATCCACTAGTATCATTACCATGCAAGTATGTGATAAATACTTGTTTGGTTAGATGAAATTAGTGCAAATGAATGTGAATTGGGGATTTAGGCTTTGAAGTCAATAGGAATTGGGGTGGGATGAGGAATGAGAAATTGATGGTCAAAGTTCCACTTTTGTAAATCACACATTCACACTGAGTGAGGGGCACCATTAATGCTCTTTATCTTTACAGTCAGATGGGCACCATCTCAACCCTTCATTGTGATTTGCTTTAGCATGGCCTATACAATAACAACTTCCCACCCTCTTTGCCAAAACGAGACTGGAACCGAAAACATAAACTCCCAACCCTAATCCTAACTGTTGCTAATTGCCAAATTGCAACATACTATCATGTTTAGCCAAAGTTCTATACACGCTATAAATCCACACTAGACATCGGAACTAAACAAAGAGGACCAAAAGGACGGGAGCAGGTGATTTTGTTGACTCACGAGGATGTTGAGCTTGCCGCCGAAGCGGTTGCCGACCTCGCGGAGCAGCCGCTCCCGCTGGTCCCTCTCGGAGAGGTCGCAAACGGAGCCCGTAACGCGGAATCCCCTGGCCTCCCACTCCTTGATGCGCTCGCCGAGCTCCTCCGCCTTTCGGGAGCATGTGTGCACGGCCGCCCCCAGCGCAGCCAGCTCCTCAACTACCGCACGCCTACACGACACGAACGCGGGCTCGATTGAATCTCCGTAGCGGGTTTGCAAGTGCCGGAAGAAACTAGATAGGCGTTTGAGGGAAGCCGTACCCGATGCCGCGGGTGCCGCCGGTGACGAGGGCTGTCTTGCCGTGCAGTGCCCATCTCCCCGAGGTCCCTATCGCCGTGCCCGAGGTCTCCGCCGCGGCCATCTCGCAGCTGTTGCTCCCGGTCTCTTGCCTCTCCTTGCTCAGCCGGTGACAAGAGAAAGCTTACAATGGAGATGGATTGTGGAACTGATTGACGGGGGACATGCGCGGATAAGAAGCACAGATTTTTTTTTTGGCAAATTTGTTTTAGATCTAAAAACTTTTTGTATTTAAGTTTTGTAATATTTTTATTTGTATTTAATAATTATAACTAGACTTGAAAGATTTATCTCGTAAATTACAGACAAATTATATAATTAGTTTTTTTTATCTATATTTATTACTCCATGTGCCGCAAGATTTAATGCAACAGAAAATCTTATAAAATTTTACAATTTTTTTGAAACTAAACAGCCCTACAGTTTCATTTTGTGTAAATTTCAGTCACCATTCTATTGTTGGACAAAAGCCCAGAATAGATGAATTCGTGAAGCCACCTTTAGCGGGGCCGGGGTGTAAACAGGTTGAACTCCTCTAAGTTGAACATTTGTCTTCTTAATTTTACATCATCATTCATCCGGAAAAAAAAAAGAAAGAAAGAATATCTTCACTTCACCACGCGCTGCCCGTGCTCCAGTTTGGTTTGTTGCCCGGAGCCTGTTCGCTGTTGTAGTCGTTGCCAGTGTTCTCCTGGCTCCGCTGCGCTCTTCTTGGCCTCGGTCCAACGGATTCACCGGATTCCATGCTGGAGCTGTAAGACTCCTCTACTGCTGTAATCTTGAAAACTCCACTCAGATCATCTGCCCGTGTTTCCCCTTGCAAGTATTTAAGGATCTGCGGAGCACATCAACATCATGTCAAATTTAAGCAAACCACAAGCGTTGGAATTGGAACTCATCACCGGCGGCGGCGAGTGGTCAGAGAACGAACGAACCTGAACCATGGATGGACGATGCAGCGCTGATTGGCGCACAGCGGCCGCAGCGCACTCGACCATCCGCATCATTATGGATGGATCGAAATCAGTTCCAAGTCGTGGATCGACAAGGGTTTGAAGGTTGCCATCATCTGCAACCTGCTGAATCAAGGGTCTAGCCTGCAGAAGCAATCGCATAGGAATGAACTTTCAGGCTTTTACCTAAAGAAGCGTCTGATAACATCAGTTGTTGTAAATTCAGGAACTTGTTTCTGATGGACTGACCCAACCAACTAATGTGTCATCCATGTAGGACTGAGATGACTGAACCGGTAGCCTTCCAGTAATCAGCTCCAGGAGAACGACGCCAAAAGAGAAAACATCAGCTTTGTCAGTTAGTTTTCCACTAGATAAGAACTCTGGAGCTATGTACCTGCAGGAAACAAGTGAAGAGACGGTGGTTATATTAGACGCTCATCTGCTGAAGAAGTTTATGCTGAAAACAAAGAAATAGAAAAATTCTTGAATGATGGTACTGTAGAATGGCAACGATAAAAGGGCTGACCCGAAAGTTCCCATTATTCTTGTGGAAACATGAGTGTGGTCTCCTGGTTGATACTTTGCTAACCCAAAATCTGCAACCTGCAAAGAATTAGGACATACTAATAAACAAAGGTTTATGTCATTGCACATTGTTGAAGATCAAATATGCTTGCTGAACTTAACAGTGTACTCCTAAAGTTCAGTTAGAACCAATATTTTGTTCAAGTGCAGCATTAGGTTATACCAAAGGTTACACTTGAAATGCTGTGCACTCGGTTTAGAAAAACACAGAACTCATAGTACAGCTGCTGTTTTGGCATGGCATGTACTGCAATATTTTCTCCATATCGGTCAAAAATGATACCTTGGGCTCAAAATTATGATCAAGAAGAATGTTGGACGCCTTGACATCACGATGTATGATTTTAGGATAACCTGGCAATAAGCCAATAAGTAGCTCGTCAGAGTTCAATATTGCTCTTCTAGACTCAAAACTGAAGAGAACAAGAAATGTGCAGAAGTATTGACTAACAGTCGTCATGAAGATAGGCCAGGCCCCTTGCTGATCCCACAGCTATTTTCCACCTTTGATGCCAGTCAAGCGGTGGACCATTGTGCCCTATGTAATGTCCAATGTCAATCTGTTAAACCAATTCCAAGAACATTCATCGAACGTGCAAACATGCAGGACCGGGGACCAAGAACTTCCAGTAACTTACCGTGCAAATGAGTGTCTAGTGTCCTATTGGGGACAAACTCGTAGACCAGCAACCTTTCATCGGAGTAGATACAGTACCCGATCAGCGTGACAAGGTTCCGGTGGTGCACGCGGCTGATGATCTCGACCTCTGCCCGGAACTCGCGGTCTCCCTGCCGGCTCTCCGTCTTGAGCTTCTTGATCGCCACCTCGGCGCCGTCGAGCCTCCCCCTGTACACGCACCCGAAGCCGCCCTGCCCGATGATGTTGCCGGGGGCGAACCCGTCCGTCGCGGCGGCGAGCTGCTCGTACGAGTGCGAGCCTCCGGTCGGCAGCTCGGTGACGATGTCCACGGAGTGCGGGCGGTTCTCGGATCCCGCGTCCGAGAAAGCGCCGCTCGTCTGGGGTGGTGTGGGGCGCTGCTGCTGCGCGAAGTAGTGCTCGGACGGCGCTTGCTGAAGTACTGGCCATGTCGGGCCATCTGAAACACCACGCGTACGCACGCACGCAACGCAACGCAAGTAGCGAGCTGTTAGCGACTGTGTCCGACAAGGACATGCACAGCTGATGCTTGTGTATGCCTGAACACCTTGTTGTACGTACCTTTGTGGTAAACCATCGGTGCTGGCAGTGGCAGCTGAGGTGGTACCAGTACCACCGGCCGGCGCCGGCGCCGTCTCCTTCTCCGCCGGACGAAGCAGGCCACCATGCACAAAACCAGAAGCACCGCGGCCACCACGGCCCCCGCGATGATCCAGTGCACGGCGCGCGAACTCAAGGTCCACGAGTCACTCTCTGTGCCCGCTGGGGCCGCGTCTGAGGCTGGGGCCGTCAACTCTGCCGCGGCGCGGCGTGCGCCCGGCGTGGAGGAGATGGCATCGAGACCCGCCGGACCGCCGGTGGTGTCCAGCACTGTCTTGGCGCGGTCGAGGAAATTACCAGCGAGGTCGTACAGCGACGCGACGGATGATGGCTCAGGAAGAGGGCCGTACTTAGGCGGCGGCGGAGGAGGAGGAGGAGGTGTAAACGGTGGCCGTGGCGGCCTCTTGGCCGGCACGGCAAACCAGAAACGCGCCCACATCACGGCTTCTGCGCGTACAGTATGGAACCATGTAACTCATCTAGCGGGAACGCAAGATTTATAAGCTTATGCTTGTTGATTGAAGCTTGGAGGGCCGGACGCGGCTGCCTTGGCACGTCGTTCTTAACCTTGCGGCGCTGGATGCTGCTGTTTCCGTAGAACAGAGTGCTGTGAGCGCACAGGAAAGCGGAAACAATCAGCTCAGCATGGGAGGTGGGATACCATGGCAGTGTGCTTTTTTCCATTGGAACCATCTCTATCAGACCTGTTAATACGCGTAAGCGCTGGCTGGAATGGACACTCATGCATCGGATCATGTCAAATTCAGAGATAGACTATTTTCTGGTGTCAGTGGGGTCAAATCCAGGGGATGGACTAAATCATAAAGCAGTTGATGGCATGTTCAACCAGTCGTGCCAACAGTATGTAGAATCGAGCTGGATGCAAAGATGCAGTCTACCACGGTACCACCTTTTAGTAAGAACGCATCTAACTGTTCATTATTATTACTGGCTACACAGCAGAGGCACTCGTGTTAATTCTCACATTAAGCAAAAAAATAAATCCTAAAAGTTCTCAAAAAAGGAGATACAAGCATTATAAGTTCATGTTAATACATAAAACTATAAAAATTATTTATCTTTGCACGCGCTCTCTCTCTCTCTCTCCACTTTTTACACAACATGCTTATAACTTATAACTACTATGTAATCTTTATCTCGTTGTGATAAATCAATTATTCTGTAAGTTTTTCCATCTATACGAATAGTTTCTCTCCCTCTTCATGGCACATTAGTTAAAACATTAGCTTAAGTTATAGTGGTTCTTTGTTGCATGTATCATAATGTCATGAATCTTGATTTTGACTTTGAAATTTTGATCTTATTGGTTGCAACAACCGTTTATCCTCAAGTTAAGTTGAAAGCCTTGTGTTTACTATGCATTTTATTCAAAACTCTACTTTCGTACTTAATAAAACAATAATTCTAGCATGTACCTTGTACTGTTTACTACTATATATATGTCGTCAACAGACATTTAAACCTGCACAACAGCATTCAAGATTAGTTGTAGCTTGGGGGCCAAAGGTGTTAACAACGAGAGGATATTTAAGCCTAACAATCACTACTTACACCAAAAGAGTTGTTGTTCCTGTGTTTGTACCCTTTCTTTTGTTTAATAAAATTTCTGTAGGGGTCCCGATCCCTCCAGTTCCATCAAAAAAACTTGCACCAAAAGAATCTCAAAGACATTGGAGGTCATAGCTAGTCGTCTTTAATTTGCACTAACCTCCTGCAATGCTCATGGTGTTAGGTTTTTTATCAAAGAATTATGTGTATAACAATATAAAAAGTAGAGTACTTTCAGTTACCATGTTAATATTAATATTGATATATATTATAATATTGGTATGGCTAATTACTTGTTGAAGCTAGAAAAATTAACCTAAATTTACTGTGGTTGACTAGCTAGTTGGAGAAAGAAATTAGGTTACGCAGTATAATCAGCCCATAGAAATTCAAGTCTATATTGCGCACGCACAGCATGTTTTGTCTAGCTTGCGAAGATATGCGACAATTTCCTGACCATTTACATGAGACACCCCATCTTAGTAATGAACGATGGATCAAAGTGTAATCTACTACTAGTACGGATAAATAAAAGAACAGAAATAGAAGTCTCTGTCCTGAATATCTGGCAGGTAGGGGAGAGGTTGCAACAAAATTTGTATCGTCTCAAGATGCTGATGCTCCATCGCGTCAGTTGCCATGTCCCTGCAGTGGCGGTTGTCTTCTGTCTTCTCCAACGCCGATGCCAAGAACGCGCGGTGGAGTTGGCTCCGGCGATCTCTGTACGTGCTCATGCTTCTCTCCTTCTCATACTTCGCCTACCTCGCATTATTCTCCCGGAACAGCATCCACCACAGCCTCCTGCAACGCCCATTTTGCGAGCAGCCTCCCGCGCCCGCAGCAGCCGCCGAAGCCAGCCGCTCACCGACCACTCTCGCCCACATCGTCTTCGTCATCGGCGCGTCCAAAACCACCTGGGCGAAGCGCGGGGTGTACACCGGCCTGTGGTGGCGACCGGGGGCAACGAGGGGCCATGTCTGGCTAGACGGGGAGCCCTCCGGCCCCTGGCACCCATCATGGCCACCCTACCGCGTGCTGCGGCCGAACGCGGCACGGTTCGGTAGGGAGCACGCAGCCGCGGCGCGGATGGCGCAGGCGGTGGCCGAGGCCTACTATTACGAGACCGCCGCTGCGGCCGCGGGGCCGGAGGAGGGCGCTGGCGCTGGCACTGGCAGCGGCGAGGCGCGGTGGCTGGTCATGGGCGACGATGACACGGTGTTCTTCCCGGAGAACCTGGCGGCCGTGCTCGACAGGTACGACCACCGGGAGATGTACTACGTCGGGTCGAGCTCCGAGAGCGTGGGCCAGAACGTGGCGCACTCGTACGCCATGGCCTTTGGCGGCGGCGGGTACGCCGTCAGCTTCCCGGCTGCCGCGGCGCTCGCCGGGATCATGGACGGGTGCCTTGACCGCTACAACGAGCTGTACGGCAGCGACCACCGCGTCCAGGCCTGCCTCGCCGAGCTCGGCGTGCCGCTCACCAGAGAGCCCGGCTTCCATCAGGTAAATACGCCGTTCACCTTGTTAGCGATACAACAACACAACAGTTTACTCACACCCACCGTGAAAGGGAATGTTTGTCACGACTCATCCTCAGAGACAAGGAGACGCAAACCTCTTGACAAACACCAAAATCTTTGTGGTTGCGATGTTAATGTCAGTTTTGTTGGCAAACGTGTCAGCGTGGCCTGTGCTTCTATGGAATTCTGGATCAAGCTAAGGGTGCTGACAGCTGAGGTAGTGGAAAAACAAAAAAGTTATCGTGGGTACAACACATGTTCGTTCACGAATGGCCTTTCCGGTTGGTACAAGCAGGACGCACAGTTAAATGTAGCTGATCTGGATGAACCCAAAGAGGACCCATCAAAACAAATCGTTGCAGAACAGGCGCCGTCCATTCGTTCGTTGTCACTCACATTTTTTGCTGGTTGGCGTTGCTTTCGTACTACGTTTGCAGCTGGACCTGAAAGGACACGTGTACGGCCTGCTCGCGGCGCACCCGGTGGCGCCGCTGGTGTCGCTGCACCACCTCGACCGGCTCAGCCCGATCTCGCCCAACTCGCTCAAGCGCCTGCACGCGGTCCGGTCCCTGGTCGGCGCGTCCCGCCGCGACCCGGCGCGCACGCTGCAGCAGTCCATCTGCTACTACCGCCCGCGGTCGCGGGGCAGTGGCGCTGTCACCGTCACCCTGTCCGTGTCCGTCTCCTGGGGCTACATGGTCCACCTCTACCCGTCCGCCGTCCCGCCGCACGAGCTGCAGACGCCGCTCCGTACGTTCCGCGCGTGGTCCGGGTCGCCGGCGGGGCCGTTCACGGTGAACACGCGCCCGGAGGCGGCGCCGAACGCTACCGCACTGCCATGCCACCGCCGGCCCGTCATGTTCTACCTGGACCGCGTCACTACGGAGGAGTCGCCCGGGGCGGCTGGGCAGAGGCAGAGGCAGAACCGGACGCTGACGGAGTACGTGCCGGAGCTGGTGAGCAGCGACGCGTGCAACGGCACCGGCTTCGACGCGGTCGCCAAGGTGCAGACGATCCGAGTGCTCGCACTCAAGATGGATCCTGCCGTCTGGAAGCGGGTACGTACGTGTGCTCATGCATGCACACATGTCAGAGACATTAAGTTAAACTCCTGTGTTGTTACGAACCTATTATTATGATCCGTCAACTGCGTTGGCACTGTTGAGATGCTAATAACCTTGCCTCTGTTGGTTGTGACCCAGGCTCCACGGAGGCAATGCTGCAAAGTGGAGAGCTCGAAGGAAGATGACTCTCTGGTCGTCAAGATCTATGAATGTAAACCTAATGAGGCACTGAGGCAGCACTAATGCGGTAGCAAAATACTATAATTGCCAGGTTTATACAAAAACGACAGCTGACTTGGTTTATTATGTTACTTGTGCGGACATGCGGTGATAACAAGAAGTGTTTTTGTCTTGTCTGGTCGGCACATGCATGGTTGTGTGTGGAAAAAGACTGATTTAAATATAAATTAGACTTCCCTGGTCACTACTGCCAAAATGACATAATTAAACCTATTCTCTCCATTCTACTTAGAGTATAAGTTGCTTTGGGGGGTTTGGATTCCTTGCTTGAGCTCATCTCATCTCGCTGGACAAGAAACTAGAATAACGTCCGTTTGTTTACTTTTTGCCTGCCTACCTCGTTTCATATCCAAGCAAAACTTTTCGTACTAGTTTGGGACAGCCAATTTGACTCACATGGCTGAAAAATTATGGCTAAAAGTGTCAATTTGTTGTGAGAAAAAAATCTTATTCATTTGCTGAAACAATACGGCTCACAAGACAAACGAACAGGATTAAACTCGCAAGGCTAACATTACTGGGCAAGGTGAAACGAGAAAACCAAAAGAACCCTAAAGTTTTTTGTAACGCAAACTTCTCTTGATCTGACCAAATTTATATATAAATATATCAAATTTACAAATAAAATGCATTAGCGAAACTAGTTTGGTATTGAAATGTTGCTATATTATTCCTACGAACTATGTTGCAGTCCAGCATACCCTATAGCCACGTCGCCAAAATTCAGACACAGGATTTCCTGATTTTTTAGATTGCACATATACAGCTAGTACTACTTTAGTGTAGCATTTGCACTGACGAAATGATGATCGCCTTCGTAGCATTCCTCTACTGATGATGACTGCGGCTTACACATGTGACTAGTTGGTCAGTCATCATTAGGCAGCAGACAAACGGCAATCAAGCGAAAATATGGGGAGCAAGAAGAATCGAAAGCTGTCTCTCGTGCAAGGGACAGCCTGTGGGAATGACGATATGGGCGAGACGCAGCGGAAGGTTGTCTCCAAAACACATTTTCCATGGACTGATGGATGTAACTAGGCACTATACTAGTAATTTTTAACGGAGGAATCTTTGTTCCAAGATCAGACACTACACCTGTAGGGTCTGTTTGGAATAAAGGAGAGAAAAGGGAAAAAGTACAAGAATAAGATAGAAGTGCCGTGAGAAAACAGAGGAATAAAAAAACGTAGAAAAATACAAATAAATGCGTTTGGGACGTAAGAATTTATACGGTGCGATTAAAAATAATAAATATTTGTTTTGTTATTTCTAATGATTATTCAAAAGAAAAAGAATAAATATTTGTTCTTCTTCTTTTGAAGCAGTTCAACCAGGGCACCACCGTTCAACCGTCAAAGCCTGCACTTTCTCTCTCCGCGAGCGAGCAACGACGGCCATTTGCCTCGGACTTCCGCGAAAACACAAGCTCGAACTGGATGTTCTATTTTCTGTGTTTCTACGAACCAATCCTTTCTTCTGGAATGGCAATCTGTTTTCCTCCATTCCAAACACTAGATGACGTCAGCAAACTATAGAAAGTGATTTCCTTCAAAATTCCTGCAGAAAGCCTCCGTTCCAAACAAGGTGTTATTAATCCATTGGTTAGTGGACATGGCAGTCGCATATTCTAATTCATGTAGAGATTTTATTTTGACATTAAGAATGTGTTTGGTAGGGATCAAGATTTTCTAAGAAACATTTTAGACATAGATTCCCTCTAAAAATATTTCTCCGCTAAAGTGAAAGCACTTGGCAAGAACGAGTGAAATCGTTTGACTATCTATAAGATTCTTTGTGTCGTGGAGAATCGCTTTTAGTCATTCCTCGCATCGTGTTTGGCAACAAAAAATGTTTCAATCGAGCCAAATGCGATAAAGAGGGAACATTTTAGGAAGAATCACTTAAAACCAATTTTTTTACTAGTTTAGAGAAGCATCCAAAATCAAGTTTCTTTTACGGTAATGATACCTATTGTATGTCCGGACGGACGCCGTTCTTATCCGCTTATTCCTCGCTTCTTTCCCCACTGTGACATTTCCGCACCACGCCCGCGACACTCCTCTGTGGAGCCATGCCCCTGCACCCCCACCCCACGCGCGTTGCACGAGCAGATGCAGCCGCTGCTTCCCTCTCCCTCCTCGTGCAGTGCAACGGCGTCCCTAGCGCGAGTCTCCGGCGACATTCTTCCTCGTGGCTACCTTCGGCGACCCTTTCTCTTCTCCGGCTAGCCACCCCCGGCCTCAACTCCAATGTGGGGATAGACGGCGGGCGTAGATCCAGCGTGGGCGTAGATCCTGCGCAGGAGCGTAGCCTGGCTCCGACACAAGATGCACAACTCTAGTACGAGCCTCCTGCTCCCCTATGTTCCTCGACCTCCTGTGGTTCCTTCCCCTACCCAGCAACGCCCCTCCCCCACACCGGCGTCCTTCCCCACCGGGAGCCCCCAATGTCCGCAGATTTGGTGGCCATGGCACTCCCTACGCTAGGATCTCTCTGCCCACCCTATGTTGCAATTGTATATTTCGATTGTTTTAGAAGGTTCAAAGGTATGTTGCAGTTGAATCAAATGGATGTTGCAAAAGTATATGAGAGAATGTTGTACATGTTGCCTACATTTCAATTGTTTTAAAGGTATGTTGTAACAATATGTTTTCGAGTGTTCTAGATGTTTCAGCAGTATGTTTCGTCTGTGTGTTTTCCAGTTGTATGTTTCAATTGTGTTTATTTGGATGTTGAATATGTTGTACGCATATGTTGCATGTGTTTTATTCGGATGTTTGCGTATAGTTGCAATGGTTTTTAAGTGTGTTTCAGGTATGTTTTTCAAGTGTTTTATAAGTATGTTTTCAAGTGTTTCAACTGCCTTTAGTCGTAGGTTGCAACTGTTGTTTTTGGATGTTTCAAAAGCAGATGGAGTGTTGTGTCCTCCTCGCTTTTTCTGCTCCCTTGCCTCGGTGTCTCCTCCTCTTCGACACTGGCTAGGCATCTGCCACCCCATCCTCTTTCTCTCGATGCGGGTGATGTTTGGTGTGGTGCTAGCCCCACGTGGATGCACATACACAGACGGGGTAGGTGACTGGGATCGGTCCCTCCTGATATGCATATGGGCACGTGAAAAGGAGTGGGCTATGCGGGTGCTACGTCTAGATGGAGTAGGTTTGAGTGGTGGCGAGCAAACTATGCGGATGTATGGAGGTGGCGTGGGAGTGGTGTCCGAACAAGACGTCTGTCCAGACGTCCGGACGCTAAATTACCGTTTGTCTTAATTGTAATTCCACTTTCAAGAATCTAACAAACTAGCCACATGCCACGAAATGATTGTAATCCAGCATAAAAATGTTTTTGAAAAAAGAAAATAGATCTGAAACACTTTTGGACCGGGAGCCGGTGTGTACATCAATTTGTTCAAACTGGAAATCGTTCTAGGCGTTGCGCCACATGCCACATCTCAGGCCGCTGCCCGGGGCAAATCTTGCCACCGAAGTACATAGCGCCTTGTCGACATGCCGGCATCTTCTGTTTCCTTATAGTACGTCACTAGTACATCCAAGTTTGCTCAACAGATGCTAGGCACATTTGAACCTGCCGCTCTAGCACCCGATCGACTACGTTGAGTTGTTGACTGGTGACTCGTCCATGTGCTCGCCACCTAGGTGAAGGCCCGGAACACTCCAAGAAAGTAGACAGCAGCGAAGGCGCTGGAGGCGGTCCTTCCCATGGCTCCATACGGAGGCTGGCCGATGGCGCCAAAAGCAAGCCGCATCCCGCATCCGGCGGGGGGAGGCCAGGGCCGGGCCGGCCACCGCCCGCCGTCTCTTGCACCTGCGGCTGCTCTCCGGCCTCCGTCACGAGTCACGACTCGCACAAAGAGATGGACGCTGCGGCCCTGCGGGTCCCAATTGCGGGAGGGCCACAAACAACAGTATAACCGGTTAACGGAAAGGTCGGTTTCGACTCATCGTGTACCGCGAGGAGACGAGAGCGGGACGGGCAGTTGCCTTCCTCGAGCCCAGTCGTGGGGAGCCTTTATCGGGAGGGGGTTAACGGCTCGGTGATCTCGGGGGACGCAATCAATAATTATCGAGCCACCTTGCCTTGCTTTTCAAGCGTTCCCGGCCCAACCCTATCAAACCCAGAGTTAAAAACGCGCGTTTTATTCCTGTCGTGCCACGCCGCGCGGCGTCCTCCCGAGCTAAACACCACCTGCGACTGCGAGCGATAACGAAGGAGAGGGAGGCGTCCAAACCACAACACCCACGAGGCCACGACGTATACGCGCGCGCCGCCGCCTCGTTTCTTTAACGAAGGCGAGATCGATCGGTGCGCCGCCGGGATATAGCAGCTCGAGGAGACAAGGGAGGAGAGAGAGGGGAGCAGCGCAGAGTAGCGTTCCGTTCCCATTCGCGGCCGCCACGATCCCACCGTCCCGGAGAACGGGCGGAAGGGGCGCAACGCCACGAGCCTCTCTCATCATTGTTCGTGCGGGAAGGAACGGCCGGGGGTCTCGGGCCCTGCCGGCCATTTCGCCCCGCCTCGCGAGATTCTCGCCAAGCCGTTGGCGTAGCGCGGGGGAAGGCGGCGATCTCGGGCAGGGTCGCGGATGCTGCACAAATGGAAGGTCGCGGAGGGCGGTGGGTGCGCCGCCGCCGTCGCGGGCGGCGGCGGCGACCAACGCCGGCGGTGCGTGGCGGCGTCGCTCTCCACGCTGATCGCGGCTACACTTGCCTTCCTCGCCTACGTCGCCTTCTTCCCGGACGATGGTGCGCACGGGCTGTACAGTCTGTGGAGGTGCCAGGATTGCGCCGCGGGCGATCTGGGCGAGTTCCCCGGTGACGAGTCGGCGGCGGCGGCGGCCGACGGCCCTTCGGCCGCGCGCGTGGCCCGCTCGCCGACGACGCTTTCGCACGTCGTGTTCGGCATCGGCGCGTCGGCGCGGACGTGGGACCAGCGCCGCGGGTACGCGGAGCTGTGGTGGCGGCCAGACCAGATGCGCGGCCACGTCTGGCTCGAGGAGCAGCCCGTGACCCCGTGGCCGGCGGCGACGTGCCCGCCGTACCGCGTCTCCGCGGACGCGTCCCGGTTCGGGGACCGCGCGTCGGCGTCGCGGATGGCCCGGATCGTGGTGGACTCGTTCCTGGCCGTCGCGGCGGAGCTCGGGAACGACACGACGGCCCGGGACCGGGAGGAGGAGGTGCGGTGGTTCGTGATGGGCGACGACGACACCGTCTTCTTCCCGGACAACCTGGTGGCCGTGCTGCGCAAGTACGACCACGAGGAGATGTACTACGTCGGGGCGCCGTCGGAGAGCGTGGAGCAGGACGTGATGCACTCGTACGGAACGGCCTTCGGCGGCGGCGGGTTCGCGGTCAGCTACCCGGCCGCGGCCGCGCTCGCCACGGCCATGGACGGCTGCCTCGACCGCTACAGGTACTTCTTCGGCAGCGATGAGCGTGTCAAGGCCTGCCTCAGCGAGCTCGGCGTGCCGCTCACCCGGGAGCCCGGCTTCCACCAGGTGAGACCGTCCTTCCTTAACTCTAGCTGCTGCATTGCATCTCTTTGTCTGTTACACTAAGCACTTGCATATGCTTCCTTGTGCATGGGAATACTATACTAAAAAAAGAACTCCAAAATGACATTCTTTAAATAAGAAGAGTACACAACTTGTGTCTTCTAAGTCTAATCTAAGCAAACCAAAAATGTCATTTGTAATCATCTGATGAGGTATATCGATAACGGATTATCTGAGCCTTTGGTTCGCTTGCCGAATTCGGCTCCGCTAGTCATAGTGCCGCAGTTTTGACTGGCCATGCTGATTCCGTTCGATTTTCCCTGCATCACCCTGGATCAGAGCTTTTTGACCCAACCTTTCACCGTTTCCCGCAGCGAAAAGGCCTGAGGCAGGCTTCAGCACCTTTAAGGATCCCTTGTCCTGCGTAGTGAATCCACGGTCGAAGCATCTTTCGGTTGCTGCAAAAGGCAGAACCTATTCCGGAAATCACTGGAGCCCGGCTGTTGCGTTGCGCCGTGGCGGCATGCGATGCGACAACGGAGTGACGGACAGTGCCATCCGGCCTATTCGATTTAAAGGTTGCAGGACAGCGTGGAGTCGCCGGACCCAGGCCCTACTTGTCCGTGCAGTCCTTGAGTTGAGCTTTAGCCGAGCGACACCTCGCTCGCTCCCATTTCACCACTTCACCCCATGTGACTATGTGAGCATGTGGCCATGTGGCGTGGGTATCGAGCACGACAAGCGTCGTCGACAGGCCACAAGAGAGCACTGGCTGAACTAGCCAACCACCGCTAGAAAAAGGGACACCCTCTCTTCTCTTCTTTTTGCCGAGCACCACGCCAGTGCCAGTGCCAATGCCACCGCATTACTTCTGCCGTGCCCCAGCCGGCGTCGTTAGTACCACAGTAGACCACGAATGGAAGGGTAGATTTTCGCCGTGCCCCAGCCGGTGTTTGACCTATCGTTGTGCGCACCAACGAAATGATGAAACCGCCGCACGCCTTCGCCGGTGGTGTGTCCACGACCACGATGAGTGGCTCAGAGACAGGGATGAAAACAGCTAGGATCATCCCCATCGTGTCTCTAATAGAATTGGAAGCCGAATGAGGTGCTTTTACATGTGTTTTTTGTGGGATTGCGTTTTTGACATTATTGACTCGTATACACCCGTTGTTTTCAAAACTTGATAAACTTTCGCAGTTATTATTAGAACAGCCTTCAAATATTAATTCAAGGATTTAGAAAGTCCTAAGAGGCATCAAGAAGCCCGCAAATTATTTCAACAAGGCTCCTAATAACATGCCAAATAACCACATTGTCATGATGTGTTTGGTTCCTATGTTTGTCCGTCTTAATATTTTAGTATATCACTTTTTTTGTGTTTCTCGTCTGACTTGATCCTGTTTTTCTTTTGAGTGATAAATACCTTAATAGAAACAGTTAAGTGTTTTTTTTTCTTCTAGCTTTTGGCTAGTTGTGATAAATTGTCTCTCAATCTTATCTCCTGTTCTTCCATGCTCACTTGCCAACCTGCCTCCTAGCTACCTCTAACGGCAGCGACGCTAGATACTCCTATATCCACCACAACCTAACACTAAAATCTATCTGATGTAGCTCCTCCACGCCTTCTTCTTTTTGACTCGATGTTTTTATAGCCATCCATGATTGCCCTAGTTGTGATACTCCATCTTTTACGTAGAATCCTCGTGCTAACTTGGCTCCATTAGGCCATCATTGTGATGTCTCATCCTTACCGTGCCCCGTGATGACATGGACACCTTATGGGTAGAGCTAGATTAAATCTGAGTAGGACACTCTCGAAGGTACAAATATGGTGAAAATTTAGATTTTATTTTTTTCCTGTGGATGTGACACGCATAATGTTGACTTAGATCTGCCCGTCACCTTGTCTTTTGCCCCCACAATCGCCACCACTGCCAAGCCTACTTACTGCCCCAATTTCCTGAGATTATTGAGTTCTTCACCAAAGACCTTAAACCCTGACACATAACCTCGTCAGAGCCATGGCCAAGGTTGGAGAAAGATGTAGAGGTATAGACAAGCAATTGACCTTCATGGATTGAAGGAGAAATTCAGATATTGAGTTGGATCCAATACACTAGATATTGAGTGTTATGTAGCTTTACTGAATAGCGTCAGGTCGTCTTGGACCCGTAAGGTTGAAGGTGGTAAAAAAACCGTGTTGGGCGGGGCCGGTTGTGTGGCCGAAATCTGAACGTCGCCATCCTTAGGGCATGCCGGTAGATGGTTGGTGCGACGCCTGACCTCACCGGGCCAGGTGTGCGGCTGTCCTTTTCCGGTGACGAGAAATTGCCGGTCTAGGTGGCGCGCGATTAGGCGTAGTGTGCACCGCGAGGACTAAGACAGAACCGTGTCGGACACTCGGAATTTGTGAGAATCGGATTGCCCCTGTAACTTGTGTAACGGGCGTGATTCGCTCCGCGGCAGACGGCGCAGCATCCCATCGTCATTTGCTACCGTGCTTGACGTTGCCAGAGAAAAAAAGACTTGACAGACGACGACTCGCGACCCGGTTTCACCACGCCATTTTGATTTTTGAACCGTGAGCCGTTCGCCATCGAACGTGGAGTACGGGCCTGCGGGGTATTCTTCAGAATCAGATCTGCGACATCCCTGCGTTTCGTCGCGTGGTGCACACTCCGCCGGGGTGCCGTTTGTCTCCGGCGGTCGAGCCTTTTCCTGCCAAAAAATTGTCATGAGGTGCCGTCTGGCCCTCGAGAATCTAGAGGTCCATACGCGTGCAGAAAAGTTACTAGTACTACTTTCTTTACCTTTTTTTTGAACATTTCTTTACCTTTTTTTCCAGAGAGAATCATCGCAGCTTTATTTTTTTATTAATTGACACAATACACATGTCGCCCGTGCAACGCTTGCAGGTGGACATCCGCGGCGACGCGTACGGGATGTTGGCGGCCCACCCGGTGGCGCCGCTGGTGTCGCTGCACCACCTGGACCACGTGGAGCCCATAACCCCGCGGGGCAAGACGGCGCTGGACGCGGTCCGGCCCCTGGTTGGCGCGTCCCGCTTCGACCCGGCGCGGGTGCTGCAGCAGAGCTTCTGCTACCAGCGCGGGCCGGGCTACGTGTGGTCCGTGTCCGTCGCGTGGGGCTACACCGTGCAGGTGTACCCGTGGGCCGTGGCCCCGCACGAGCTGGAGGTGCCGCTGCGGACGTTCCGGACCTGGCGGAGCTGGGCCGACGGCCCGTTCGTGTTCAACACGCGGCCGCTGAGCCCGCACGACGCGTGCGCCCGCCCCGCCATGTTCTTCCTCAGCCGGGTCCGGAACGAGACGGCGCGCGCCACCGTGACGGAGTACGCGAGGCACCCCGCCGCCCCGTCGTCGGGGAAGGAGGGGGAGTGCGACAAGGCCAGCTTCCGTGCGGCGTCCACGGTGCACACGGTCAGGGTCATGGCCCCGAGGATGAGCGAGAGTGACTGGAGACGGGTAAGTGCCGCCGCTGCCGCGCGCATCTGTTGTCCGTCCCGATTGCCTTTCTGATGTGCTTACACGTTGGAACTACTGGATGTGTTTCAGGCACCGCGGCGGCAGTGCTGCAAGACGAAGCGGACGAGGTGGGGCTCGGTGCTGGAGGTGCGGATACGACGTTGCGGCAGAGGAGAGCTCACGTCGCCGTAGTAGAATCGACGGTTCGTCGTCTCCGTTCGCTTAATATAATATTTATCCACGGAACACCAACGAAAATAGTAGTAATGGTGGAAGGCATGATATCCTGCTCAGGCCTCAGAGAAGCAGTATAGATAGTGGAGTGGAGTGGAGTGGAGTGGAGAGTATCTCCCTGGCACTGCTGGCTACCGACAGATTGTCCTCGCTGTGTATAAAAGGTTGTGTTACTACCTACGAGACTGAGATATACAGGTTACACCCACATACATGCGAAAACCACATTTTGATCACGTTGTAGTGATGTACAGATTGGGAAATAAAATCGACTCGTACCATTGTGAATGGTACAAATACAAGAATTGACATGGGAAATTTCGTATCAAACTCGTCTTCTGTTAAATAAATGATGAGTAATTCTATGTCTCTTATATAGAAGTGTGATTCTCACTAAGGACTACTTTGAAACCAAGGGGAAGACACACCAGGGGTTGAAAACCATCTATGAATAACTAAATCTGTTATTCCAATGATATCCCTATGGATTTCCTACCCTGAAAAATTAAAGGCATGGATTCGAAAGGGATCATTTGAGTTTTGAAAAGAGACCTAAAGGTACGTGATCATGCCAAGGTGGCAGGGGGACTAATTCTTGGCTTCACGGAGTAAACTTGGAATCTAAACAACTTCTAGTTGACACAGGATCGGAGCTCATTGTTGTGCCATATGGGCATATGGCTTACCAGAAATAAAAATGACATTGTGTTTGATAAACAGAAGATACATTCATATTTGCAAGTATTTTTATTCAGAGTCACATATTGGACAATGTTCTCATTACTACAGAATGAGGATGATAGGGAATAGGGATCATGCATGTGCGCAATTTATATCGCACGTTGCAGACCGCTACAATGCCACATAATGCAACAGGCGTCAATGGGCGTCCTCATATTCTCTAATTTGGCTAATCTCCGTGCATTGGCAGGTTAAGCAAATAGCGTTCTCGAAAAAAAGAGGCCGCTACAACGGTAAGCTTCGCTAACTGTGGATGGAAGTTTAGCAATAGAGTACGTGGTGCTATATCTTAGTTCATAGCACATTCTTCTCTAACAACTGTTCGAGGCTTCGTGCAGCAAAGCTATTGTAATAAGTATTGGACATCTGCATCAGATAATTTAGAGGCTTAGATAGTTTTTTATTCCATTATTATCTGAAAAACAGGTCGGTACCTTTTACCTATTTGATCTTGTTGGCTAGACCCAGATGTTCTGCTTGGTGCTTGCACGCAGACAAGTAATGGATTCTGTGTTCCCTTTTCTGACAAGGACATGGTTCTTTGCACGAACCACAAAGTCATGAATCAATGCGTACGTATTTTGGTGAAGTCAACACGAGTTCACTGAAAGTTATTTTTTGTAGGCATCGATCCATTCCAAAGGTATTGAGATTGTGCAATTGCACAGGGGAAAGGAGTTTGTGATAACGGGCTGCAACTGGTTTTCTTGTAAAAGGTGACAGCTCATCTGAATCTTAGCATTTGATTTTGTTCTCCAATCAGTGTGTTCTATCGTTATATTCGAATTTCCTGCCCTTTCTTTCACCAGTTCTTCTGGACCTAATTTTCCTGAAAATTTCTCGGGCATATACATATGGAAATTTTTACAACAGCCAGCTATTATATTCCATATATGCCATTTATATTTCCTTTGACAAATTCGGTGATCTCTGATCTGTGTGCTCACGCCATCTCATCGTGGGCTCTTCTCGTCATAGGCTAGTTTGTGTAGTTTCGTGGGCTCTCATTTTATATTGAGCCCACATGCAAGTCTCCTTTTCTTTTGTGTGGGCCGGGCTGCTTTTGAGTGAATAGATTGGGTCGGTCGGTTAGGCTTCCTTTTGTTCCTTTCCCAGTGGCTTGCGATGTTTATTTCATTTGCCTTTTCTCTAGTCGGGTGTACGTGCTGGAATACCAACACTAGCACATCGAATTGTTTTTTCCCCTTTCTACAGTGAAAGAGGGCGACTTCGAGGGCGACCTTCTTCTCCTCCGTCGATCCGCCGGCCTCCTCTCCTCCGGCGTCCTCGCCGGCGACGGGGATGAGAGGGGCGCCCGGTTCCTAGGCGGGAGGGCCTGTATAGCTAGGATAGCTAGTATATACTCGTCGTCAATCTATAGCGACGGAGTTAAGGTTTGCCGAGGGGTGGGGGGCTATCTCCTCTGCGGCTTGCTGTTTCTCGGCGTCGGCGAATAAGCCTTCGCGGCCTGCTCTTCGCCCCGGTGATGTCCTCCTTCCGCGTCACCGGTGACGAGGTCGGCGAGATCTGTGAGGAA
>Ga0182004_10000411_pt1 | contig 25214 bp, 19 predicted proteins | sample Sormic07211540_1_FD_120479 | JGI IMG/M metagenome (GOLD analysis project Ga0182004, IMG submission 120479) | Endophyte microbial communities from Sorghum bicolor roots, Mead, Nebraska, USA - 072115-40_1 MetaG | ecosystem: Host-associated > Plants > Roots > Unclassified | place: USA: Nebraska...
GAGCTGCTATTCGACCTGTCAACCTTTGCACTTCTTTCTTGCTCGAAGGTTCTGCCATTGACATGATTGCCTTTGTCTTGTCTGGGTTAGCTCTGATTCCTTCGGAGCTAATGATGTACCCCAACATTTTTCCCTTGCTGAACCCGAACACACATTTTTCTGGGTTAAGTTTCAGCCCGGCAGATCTGAGGTTGGCAAAGGTTTCCTGCAGGTCCCTGATATGATCCTCTTTGCGCCTGCTTATGACGACAACGCCGTCGACGTAGGCTATGATGTTTCTCTGTAGCTGACTTCCTAGAACCTTCCCCATCATTCTGGAGAAGGTTGCTCCAGCGTTCTTGAGACCCTCTGGCATTCTGGTAAAGCAATACGTGCCGCACAGAGTCGTGAAGCTTGCCTTTTCCTCGTCTTCCTTCTTAAGCCAAATTTGGTGGTACCCGGAAAAGCAATCCAGCAGTGAAAATATCTGGCAGCCGGCGGCTTTGTCGACAGAGGTATCTATCCTTGGCAAGGGGAAGGAGTCTTTGACACAAGCTTTGTTGAGATCTGTGAAATCTATGCACATTCTCATTTTGCCATTCTTCTTGGGGACCAGGACCACATTTGCCAGCCATTCTGGGTACATGATCTCTCTGATGACATTTGCATCCAGAAGTCTCTGGACCTCTACCTTCGCCGCTAAGGTTCTTTCTTCAGACATCTTCCTCTGCCTTTGTTTCTTCGGCCTTATTCTTGGGTCGATGTCCAGTGAATGCTCTATGATGTCTCTGCTAACTCCCTGTAGGTCAGTGGCACTCCAGGCAAAGATATCCTGATTCTTCTGTAGCATGTCCAGCAGCTCAAGCTCCTCCTCTATGCTAAGGGTAGCGGATATGGTGACTTTCCTATCTGGTACTGCCTGCTGTAGAGGGACACATTTCGTTACCTCCTGATCGGCCAGGTCTGTCTTCCCCCTTGGCATGTCTGGTGGCTGGCAAGCTTCTTCTTGCGTGGAGTCCACAGAGTTTATGTTCCAGAAAGACTTGTAGATTGCTTTCTCCATGTTCCTTGCCTCTTTCTGACTTCTGTGAAGAGTGATCACCCCGTGCAGAGCCGGTATTTTCATGCACAGGTATCCCATATTAGCAGCCGCATTGAATTTGTTCAAGAACCCCCGCCCGAATATGGCATTGTATGGGTAATGCGGGTCTACCACGTCGAAGGTGATATATTCTGTTCTTGCGTTTTCTGAAGTGCCAAAGGATACAAGTAGGGCAACCTTACCCAAAGCATGTATCTGCTTTCCTTCGAACCCGATGAAAGGTGATTCCGAAGGTTGGAGCTGGCTTCTGCTGAGTTTCATTTGGTCGAAGGTTCTGGCGAATATTATGTCTGCGGAACTTCCTGAGTCTACTAAGATTCTGCTGACTCCCCAACCCGCAACATTCGTTGTTATGACCATTGCATCCATATGTGGGTAGCTTTCTAACCTTAGATCTTCCTCGGTGAAGGTTATTAGGGTTCTGGACCAATTGGTGCAGCGGACCGGTCCCTAAACTGCAACATTGTTGACGAGCCGAAGGTGATCCTTCTTCTGCTTCTTTGTCTGGAACTCCATCGAGGACCCTCCGGCTATTGGCAAGATCATCCCAATCGTGGACAGCGGTGTATGGGGGCCGATCTGATTGTTAGGGTGGGGTTCTGGTTTTGGGGGAGGTGGAGCTTGGATTAGCTGCAGTGGGTTTGGTGGAGGGGGTAGCGATTGCTGGTGGGGCTGCGGGTTTCAATGTATGTAATCTGCGGGGGTCGGGGTGGAGCATAGGTTAGCTGCAGGTTGTGCTCTACGGGCTGCTGTGCTGGGCGCCAAGCTGGTAGGAAGCTGGGATAGTAAGTGGAGGCTAGCGCGCTAGGCTGAATTGGAGCTGGGTGCTGCTGGCCCGATCCTCCGACATATGATTGGTAGAAGGTATGTGGGAATGTGTGATTCACCTCCCGAGGCTGAGCGACCGATAGAGGAGGTTGCGGAGCCGACCTGCTCTTGATCCTCTCCTGAGTTTCTTTTGCGTCCGGGCAATCTCTCGTCGAGTGACCCTTCTCCTCCCTATGGAAGAAACAATATTGCTTCCGCTGCCACTGCTTCTGATTCTTTTGCCATCCTTTGTTCTGACCTCCTCCTTCGGCTTGATTGGGTCCGCGTTCCGAGTTTCGCGGTTCTGCCGGTGGACGGTTATGCTCTGACTTGTCATTCCTTGGTTGCTCAATATTCATCATCTGCCCACCAGCCTCTCGCTGTGGACGGCGCTAATCTTGGCTAAGGTTCTTCTTCTGCGAGTTTCTGTCATTGCCCTGCTTCTTCTGAGAGTTCTGGTCTTCCAACCTCTTGCGGTAGTCGTTGTCCGACCTGCAATACTTTTCGAACTCATGGTACAGCTCGTGCATGGATGCTGGCTTTTCTCTGGCCAAGTGAGCTGCAAAGGGCCCTATGCGAAGGCCTTTGATGGCTGCCTCAATGGCAACCTCCTCCGGCACGCCGGGTGCTCTCGCCTTAGTCTGCACGAACCTTTGGAAGTATTCCCGCAGTGCTTCTCCTTGACTCTGGCGACACTGGATCAGGTCCGTGGAGGTTAGTGACTCAATAGCGAATCCTTGGAAATTTGCCAAAATCTTGTCATGAAGGTTCTCCCATGAATAGATCGACCCGGGCCTGAGCATCGAGTACCATGCCAAGGCATCTCCTTCGGCCGTGATCACAAAGGATTTCGCCATTACAGTTTCATTCCTCCTAGCCGAAGCCACAGCTGCCTCGAAACTCATCAGGAATTGGCAGGGGTCCGTTTTTCCGTTGAACTTGGGGAGCGTGATCGGCTTGTAGGTTGCCGGCCAGGGTGAGGTCTGCAATCCTTCGGACAGAGGGGAACGAAGGTCCAATGTGCTCCGCAGCGTGCCACCGTAGCTTGCCGGCTGCACATTTGCCGTTGGACCGACGCTGAGTGGAACAGCGGGCTGGATCATCGGCTGGGGTGGAGGTTGCATGCTAAGGATCTCTGCTTGCAAGATTGAGAGCTGCTGCCTGATCTCAGTTGCTTGCGCTGCTGCCAGCGCTGCCTCCTGGCTGGCGGCGTAGGCGGCAGCGATCCGGTCTCGCTCTTGCAGAAGGTTCTGCAGCTGCGCTTGCAACAGTTGAAGCTCTTGCATGGCCATGGGTTGCGCCGGCCCCGCGGCGGGAGGAGGCTCCTGGCCGGTCTCTTGCTGCACATTCTCCGGCTGCTCGTCCTCAGGGCCCTCCTCCTCCGCGGTCGCATACGCACTCCGCAAGGCCCTCCTCGGCCTTCCTCTTCTGGAGGACTCCGCCCGAGGTCTTGTGGTGCTTGATCTCTTTCTAGCCATCGTAGGTGATCCTTCGGGCCCCACGGTGGGCGCCAATGTTGGGAAGTAGCGCACTGCACTCCCCAGCAACACAGTAAAACGAGAACCTTCTCACTCGGTGCCGTGAGAGGCTGAACAGTAACGAACAGTGAGCTCAACAGTAGGTGGAAACAATGAATGCTCCCTCTCTTTAATGACGGTATCACACCCCTTATATAGGGCTCGGAAACCGACCTAAGACAATTACAGAAATGCCCTGTGACGGTGGGGGAATATCCCAGCATATTCTCAAGTTACAGTCTACTGACCCTAAATCACTTGTGTAATTTCACACTTCAAACTCTGCATGTGTCCCCCGTCTAGGGCTTCAGCTGGTCGGAGGCTTGGATCCTCCGCTCGGCCGCCGATCCTTCGACGCTTCATATGTCGGAGGTTCCTCGGCCTGGACGCGTCGAAGGTTCATCGGCCCGGCTACTCTGGAGGTTCCTCAGCCCGCTCGGCCGCCGATCCTTCGAAGCTTCTCCATCGGAGGTTCCTCAGCTTGGACGCATCAGAGGTCCCTCCCCTCCGCCGCGTCCCCAGCCATCCTCGGACTTGGGAGGGTCGGAGGTTCCCCCCTTTCTCTGCTTGCGGGCCTCCGCCGGTGTCTCAGTCCCTGCACACACTTAGCATGACAAGACGAGTCGTCAACGTTGGTCTTTCTCAGGATCCTTCGCATGCATTTGCTCGGAGGCTCGTTAGGTGAAGGATGTCCTTTGACGCTTCATACGTCGGAGGTTCCTCGGGTGAAGGATATCCTTCGACGCTACCAGGGGAAGGATGCGGCCATTCCCCAACAAGAATCTCTGTTGCGTGCTTCATCTCCTAGTATTCTCACATATGAAAATAGTAGCTGGCGATCCAATTCCAGCAAACCTTGAGGCGGGATAGGACATAGCAAATATGGAATAAAAGATGTCTATATTTGAAGATCCAATTAATAAAAAGACTGTTAGATGGTATTTTTTTATTCTAAATCTTTATATTCTTATAAATTAGAAATGATATAAAGAGTCTCTTAGAGATACTCTTAGATCTCCAAATATTTTCATCCTCTATTCTGGTTTTCTCGCTGACTAAAGAAGCTGAGCGGGGTTGACTCTCTCAAATAAGATATAGAAAAGTTGTTAGAGGATGAAAAGATATAGAAAATGATTTTTATTCAATTAACTCTCTAAATGATGATTTAGAAGTGAGTTTAATAAAAGACTTTTGGAGATGCTATAAGATGCTGGAATATTGGGAGTTCTGTGATTGGAACATATATGACTATCGTCCGATAAACGTCCGCACATGCTCTTTTTACCTGATACTGATACACGGTGAGGCTATCTCTTAGTGCATCATCTGTCAGCAAAGAGTTCACCACGACAGTTGGGAAAGACCGAAAGAACGGTTGTTCAGTCTGCAAGCTCGACGAGACAGTGACCAATATATGCGATAAAAAGTGACAAACCACAGGAGAGATAAATTTTGGTTAACGAAAACTACATGGCGAAAACCACTCCGTCGATCGATCGATCCTGGAAGCATAATATAAACACGCAATTATACACGCGACTTTTGGCAAAAGAAGTATGGGGAAAAAGCGCAAATAACCCTGAAAAAAGAGAGAAAACGTGCAATTAATAATTGGACGATAGAGAAACAAGTAGACGCATATATATGCATGTATGCATCTTTGTGCTTTCCTACGATGCATATGCAGGCGTACAACAACTGACGACGTCGACCGTGGGTCTTCGTCTTCAGTAAAGGACGACAACCAGGGAGTGCCCAGTGTGTGTCATGTTGGAGTTGGACGACGAACGAGACAGCCCGAGCAGCAGCACGCACGGGCACGGCACCGGTGGACGCGGTGACGCCGGGCCGCCGAAGGACAGGGACGGCACGGCACGGCACTGCTTCTTATCCCGGCATATGCATGTAAAGTGCTGCACTGATGCTGCTGCCATTACCAAAGTGATCAGCGAGTGAAGAGCTTTCTCTGCTTCTCGGGCCGGGGACGGAATAACGACGGATGGTATGTGTGAACCTAGACTCGACTCGAGATGACATCGGGTACCCAAAATCCGAGTATCCGACGGGTTTTATCTGATAAAGAGGCGGGTATGGAATATAGCGGGTACGGTTGTGAGTGTTCAATACCCATACCCGTCTACCCGCGGGTAAAAAATACCCGTCAAAATAACTAGTCATCCTTGTCATTTTAGCCTATATAACACATGAATTTGGTCTAAATTCAACTAAACTCTCCTAATATATATGTATATGAATTTAATATTGTCATATGAATATTAGTTTTTAACTTGTTGGAGGCTTAGTATGATTTTCTTCGTGTAAATATATAATATTTATATGTAATTTTCGGGTATACTAGCGGGTGTGGGTTACCCGTCGGGTAGAAATTACCCGCGGGTGCGAGTATGGAATTATTTTCCTACTCGTGTGCGGATACAGGTAACCTGACGGGTAAAATTTAGACTTCGCGGGTGTAGAAATTTAGACTTCGCGGGTGCGGATACGGGTGGCCACTACCCGTCGAGTACATACCCGTTGCCATCTCTAACCTAGACGCTGTTGAGCTCAAGGGAGAGGATGATAAATAGTTAAATACACACTAGCTAGTCTCTGATGTTGCATGGTCAGTACTGCATGAAGGTAGCCAGCCCAGCGGCCAGGCCTAGACCAGCCATAGCCAGGTTAACCCGGTGCAAGCTCCTTGTTTGGTGGTAAAAGTCAATTCCAATAGAGACCGTGTTTGTTTGTTGACCCAAATGGGAGGTGAGAGGATAAGAAGGTTGCCTGTTCCCTCCATCGGGCCACACGACTACTCAATCTAGCCCGGCTTTGGAAAAAAGAATGCCCCTATCACGTTACTAGGGCCTGGCCCAAGTGCTTTAAGCTCCGTGTAGGATGGACTTCGAGGCTGGGCCAGTGACACCAAACACGGGCTGCAGCAGCTGGGGAGCTCGAGCCACCCTCAGCGCCCACTAGCAAACACGCCCACAAAGACTCACACTTTGTTGCCAGCATGGCAGCATCAACGTTTGACGGGATAGGATTTGGACCCTTTAGCACTTTCGTTTGTATTTGACAATTATTTTATCCAATCATAGACTAACTAGGCTTAAAAGATTTGTCTCCCAAGTTACAGATAGCTGTGTAATTAGTTATTTTTATCTATATTGAATACTTTATATATGCATCCAAAGATTTAATGTAACGGAAAATTTTATAATTTTTTGGTATTTTAAAGGCATCTAAATAGGCCCTTTGTCGACGCTGTATTGTTTCTATCTACTATATTTGTACACGTTTCGTTCAATAAAAATGAAACTGGTATGTACATATTATTCCCTTTTTTAGGAGATATACACATTTTTTTTGTGTTATACACGAGTGCTTAGGACGTGTTTGAGATTGCTTCAAGAATTTTGATGCACAAATTTCACCATAGAACAATTAAAAAAACTAAAGTTTATGGAATATCTCTTTAGGTGCTCTTATAACTTCACTTTTTTTCGAATAGAGTGTATAAAGCTAAAGCTATTTGGCTAAAAAAATATAGAGCGAAGCTAAAAAAAATAATGGCCCTGTTTAGTTTACTCCAACAACTAAAAACTTTTTAAGATTTCCCGTCACATCGAATCTTACGACACATGTATGAAGCATTAAATATAGACAAAAACAAAAACTAATTGTACAGTTTGCCTGTAAATCGCGAGATAAATTTTTTGAGCATAGTTAGAGCATCCCCAACCGTTTTGCATAATTGGTTTGGCAAATGAGGGAGTTTGCCAAGTCTTAAAAAAATATGGCAAAGGTAAAAAGAGGCAATCTCCAACGGTTTGGCATTAATCACTTGGCAAAAAAGAAAATTATAGACCCACACAATTTTTTTGCCGAGCTTTTCTCCTCCCCACGCGTCGTGTGAATGTTCGCGGCAAATTTATTCCTGCCGAGGCGCTGAGGTTGCGGCGTTTGTGCATGGCCGCTCGGAGTTTGGCGGCTGGAGTCTTTGTCGGCAAAAACAATCCGAAGGGCATCGATGGAGTACCTAGCGTTGATGGAAGACCGATAGGCAAAAACACAAACAATTGGGAGGGCATCGATGGAGTATCTGGCGTTGATGGAAGACCGATGGGCAGTTCGTAGGAAAGTAGCGGCGGGATGTCGCCAAATTCGCGCGACCTCAACTCGCAGCCGCGCGCGGACTTCATGCCAGTTTCCCAATGCCAAGTGTGAACAGGCTTGGCATATATGCCAATTCTTCCCCTATTTTTGCCAAGTTAACAAAATTGCAAAGTCCAAATGCCAAACCGTTGGATAGGTGTTTTTAAGACTTTTTTGCAAATATATGAATGCAAAGGCTATTTACAAAACGGTTGAGATACTCTTAGTCCACAATTAAATAATAATTATTAAATAAAAATAAAAATATTACAGTACTCAAAACAAAAAAAAAATCATAATTAAACAAGACCGAAGTTTCCAAATTCAGACCACTCAAAATTGGATTGAAAGAGTCCGAAAACTCCGGAGGAACGAACCCCCGGAAGGCAAGAAGACAAACGACCCAACAGGGAAGATAACTCATGTCCAAGCTGTCCAATTTGAGAATTTCAAGGCCTGGCAGACTTAGCAGGCCTCTCCTCTTCTAAAAAAATAGCAGGCCTGAAATCACCAGCCGATAATGGCCCCATGTGAACAGGACCTCCGTTCGAGCGTTCTCAAAGATGAAGATTAGGAGGAAAAAGTCTTTTGTTCCCTTCCCGAAAAAGAGGAAAGAGGGTAGGAGAAGGCTGTCTCTCTATCTCGGTTCCTCCACCATGCAGAGCGTTTTTTGCCCTAGCGCCACCGCCGCAGCTCTTGTCGTCCACCGCCGCTGATCTCCCTCACTTCCTCTTCGGTATCTCGTCGGAGGGTTGAAGAGAGTGAGAATTCATTATTTCTAATAAGTTTTTCTTTAGTAGATCAAGTCTAGGGTTATTGTCTCTTCATATCAAATTTTTTGGTGTTGGAGTTTTATCTTCTCCTTCTCCTCTCCGGCGACCGTGAAAGAGAGAGGTGGAATCGGCTTCTCCATGACGACTCCGTTGAAGATAAGGACGACAGCTTTAGCGTCAGCATCTTCATCGACATGACGACATGGATATTTTTGTTTCCGGACGGCGGCATCAAGACGGAGATGATGTCGTCACCATAGAATAATTTTCTCCAATCTCTTCTCTGTTTTATTGTGGTAGATCTAGCCACAATGAAGGACTAGGGAGAATAATTTTTAGATTAGTCATCCTCACTCTTTGGTGGCAGAAAGAAGAAGGACGACACTAGAAAGAAGAAGTTCCTCAATTTCGCCTACTGAAATGTTGGCCGTCATTCGTTGGACATTTGTTCTCAGGCCATTTGCCAAGTATTTGCCTATGCGGTCATCTATACTGCAAAGCATCTAGCAGGTTAGGTTTTGAGTTGTATTTTACACAGCGTGAGCACTATATTATAATCCAAAGTGTATGTAACGTGTTTGATATAGTCAGTTATCATATAATATAATTCTTTTTTCATCGCAAAAAAGAGGAAAGAGTCTTTTGGCACAGATTTTGGTCCCTTCTTCTCAACTTAAAACCGTTTGTTTTTTTTTCACCCTATACGTTTTAGACAGCAGTTTCGTCCAACGGCCATGCTAGCTATGAATAGTTACATACATCAGACTATGTCGATAGTTAAGGGGTGAAATCGGGTTACAAATAAGTTTTCTTCAAAAAATATCTATTCTTTTCTTATAAAGAACTATACAATTAAAAATCTAAATTTTGGTTTAATTTTTAAGTATCTGTTTTAGCATGGAAAAACAAAACAAAACCAGTTTTAGAGTTTTTCTAAAGCAATGCTCTATCTTCTAATGCATAGTTTGAGTTTGAGTCTTTTGTGGCCCTATTTTGGTGTTTGTTTTCGAATAGATGCTCTCATTATCTGTTAGAAATTATGATTAGTAGTTGTGGACGAACCGAAACTATGTAGATGGCCGAGTGACTTCGATCACAATATAAGCTTCTTACAATCTAATCAATCTAAATATGTTTTGAAAGCTTTACACAACAAAAGCATGAGGTACAACTAGCTAGCATGAATGTATTCAGCATTTAAATGTATGTTATCTTTTTGTTGCATCTCATATTTTTGTTATGAAAAATTTTGAAAGTTTATTTAACGGTAATGCTTAGTTACAGACAGGACGGCCGGACCAATCTTTGCGCGGATTACGAGTAATAATTAAAAAAGTAACGTGTATTAGAAATCTGTCCCATCTTCCGTATCAAAGCGCGTGCGTGTGCGTCCACTGGTTCTTTAGGTGTGCATGTGGCGCAGAGTGATCAAGCTACTAGCTACATTACTGTTGGTTGGACCAGCCCACTAGGGCTAGCCGCATATGCCTGCCCTACCTCTCTCCTTTTCCTATTTTCCGCGCCACGCCAAACTGCCTCTGCCACGTTGCTGCTTTGGCTGATCCACTGGCATGCAGATCCACATCTATATGGCAGTTGAGGACGTTTATAATAGTAATTTATAAATAGCTAACTAAATAAGACAAAAAAATAAATAAAATAAAAATACTACAGTGGAACGTTATAGAGGTGTTTCTAGGAGATCATGCTACATTAGCTATTTGGAAGTTCTAGCTATTTGATCTCTCTCTTTGATAGACAACGAAATTCTTTGTATACTAGCTATTTTGGGAAGTATGGGACGCCCTGAGTGTTGTTGCAAATTTTTCCATCCTTCCATAGCATCTAGCATGTCTCCTGCGTTTTAGATGTAGGTACTGTATTTTATTTGGATGTTGTTGTATTTTTTTGCAATGGTAGCTATATACTATGTTGCAAGTGTATGTTTTGAATGTTCCAGCTGGTTCAAATGTATATTATAATTTTGTTATCTGATGTTGCAAGTGTTGCAATGGCTATACATGTCTAGCAAGTGTATGTTTTAATTGTTTTTAAATGTATGTTGTAAGTGTTTCATCTAGATATTATATATGTTGCAGTGGCTATATACGTATGTTGCAACTCTGTATTCGAAATGTTTGAGCCGTTTCATCTGAATGTTGTATGTTTTCATCCGGATGTTGTAGATGTTGCAACAACTATACATGTATGTTGCAAGTGTATATTCTAAATGTTTCACCTATTTCAGAGATATGTTGCAATTATTTCATCTCAATATTAAATATGTTGCAGTAATATTACACATATGTTGCACACATATTTTTTAATTGTTTCATCCGATTTTCAGCATATTTTATTGCAACAAGTGTTGCTCCCCCACGCTCTAGCAGACCAACACCCAACGAAAGTAGAACCAGGCGCCCCTGCACCACTACGATTGGTCCCCACAAGGGTACTGTACACCTCCTGCACCACTAGGTTTGGTCCCCACAGTACACTGTAGCATACAGGAGTCAACATAGATAACGCCTTGTGCTTCTTTTGGGTGAGCCCATGCGCATGCAGGGGTAGCATTAACATCAACACACTTGGGGCACTGGGAGCAACAAGTACAACAGTAGCACGCGCGCAACAGAACAGCGCGGGGCACGAAGCCTACCGGCAACAGCAGCAGCATGCGAGCGAAGTGGCAATTAGCGCGGGGCGCGAAATCTGCTGACAAGAGCAGCGGCGTGCGAGTGGGGCATAAGAATAATTTATGTAAGTTTAAAAAAACTAGGAGAAATACCGTATTAATTAATTTAGATGAAAACGGGAAGCAGGCACCAACGTCGGGACGCGTCTCGCGCGCCGGACGTCTGGGCGTTAGGATAATCATTTATTTAAACATCAATTATAAATGTATGGAAATTTTTAGATTTTTCAAGAGATAAATATAACTTTGAAAGCTAACCAAGATATTTTCATGAACTCTAATTATTTTATTTGGGTTTCCTTGTATCCCAATCTGTCTCAAAGACATTTTTTATGGAATTTTTAGAAGCTTAGAGATTTCTCCAAGTTCAAACCTTGTCATGTATTTTTAACTAAGCAAAGGATTAAACCATCTTAAAAATCACTTTAAACCAGGTAGAGAGTTAATTTCAACAATTTTGAACGTAAACTCTCTGATTTTAGAGTTTGTAAAAAAAAGAAAAAAATACAATAATTTGGAAGGTAAAATAGTTTTTTTTTTCAGTAAAACTCAGGCCTCAAACAGCGAGCGACTCCACGCTCCCAGTCCCAGCCCATGAGCTCAATCTCACAGTCCAGGCCCACTTCTTCTTCGTCGCTAACGCGTAGCTCCCTCCTCCTCCCTGTCCCGCGGCAGGCGACACGGCGGTCCCTGGTGCGTTGCTACTTGCCAGCACCCAGCGGGCAATCGCTAACCGCGCCGGATGCCGGATGCCGCCTGCCCCAGCCACCACGCTTGCCTCCTTCAACTCCCTCCTCGCGTCGCTAGCGCGCTCCGGCCGCCCCGCGCAGGCGCTCTGCACGTTCCGGGACATGCTTGCGCGGGGCGTCCGGCCGGACCAATTCACCTTGCCCCCCGTGCTCCGCTCCTGCACGCTCACAGGCGACGCGGGCCTAGCCTCCACCTCCCACGCGCTCGTCGTCAAGCTCGGCGCCCAGGAAAACCTCTTCGTGGCGTCTGCGCTCGTGCTCTGTTACGCGGGCCTGTCGAACCTCCCGGACGCCCGGAGGCTGTTCGACGGAATGCGCGAGCGGGACGCGGTCCTGTGGACTTCCATGCTGTCCGCCTACGCGCAGGGAGGGGAACCAGACGCGGCGCTGCGGTTCTTTGGTAGCATGGTGGCAGCAGGGATGGAGCTGGACGCGGTGGTCATGGTCAGCCTGCTGCTCGCTTGTGGGCAGCTCGGGTGGCGCCGCCATGGAAGAAGTGTGCACGCCTGCTGTGTTCGGAGGTTCCTAGGGATGCCACTGTCCCTTGGCAACGCACTTGTGGACATGTACGTCAAGTGTGGGGACTTTGCATTCGCCGAGAGGGTGTTTGCTGGGATGCCTAGACGGGATGTTATCTCGTGGAGTGCTCTGATCCTTGGTCATGGTTTGAATGGGCATTCTGATGTTGCATTGAGATTCTTCGATAGAATGGAAGCTGAAGGAATCCGACCGAACTCAGTTACTTTTCTTGGGGCATTGTCAGCTTGTGCACATTCAGGCATGGTGGACAAAGCGTATGCAATCTTAAAGGGGATGAAACTGTGGGGTATTGAGCCTGAACTGAAACACTACTCTTGTATGGCTGACACGCTTGGGAGAGCAGGGCATGTTGTCGAGGCTGTGAAGCTCATAGAGGAAATGCCTTTTGAGCCTGATGAGGCCATTCTTGGAGGTGTACTGGCAGCCTGCCGAGTGCATGGAGAAATGGAGTCTGCTGAATGGGTTTCAAAGAGATTGATGGACATGTCTCCTGGAAAGAGTGGCTACTATATGAGCTTGGCAAACATATATTCAGATGCTGGGAGGTATAGTGATGCAGAGAGAATAAGAGGCTTGATGAAAGAAGTTAAAGTCAACAAGCTTCCTGGACATAGTTCAGTAGAATTAGATGCTGATAGGTTCCATATAATGAGCAATTGAGTCTGAAGTGCTTGAACAAAATCTACTCTGTTGGGGCACACACCTCACTACTGCAGTGTATGCATTAAGTTAAAGGGTAAAGAGAAAAGAGTACGTCATACAATAGTGGAAGAAAGAGGGAATGAGATGCATTGGCAACTCAGTGCGAGTATACACTATACAATAGTTAGGCTCAGTGTTTCGTGTTACTGTATTGTGCTAAAATGTGAGGAAGCCACTTCTTGAGATGATATGGATAGGTTGATAGAGATAAAGCATTATGGTCACAAATTGAAATCACACAATCTTTCAGTGTCTTTAAGAAAGGAGAAAGGGACTGTCCACTATGTGTGGTTTGGAGGTTATCACAGCTTTTGAAACTGACATATGGCCTCCAGGTCTGTGGACACATGAGCAGAAATGTTTGGTCATGAGTCAAGACTCACTCTATGTTCACAAGTGGATGCCACTGTTGTGGGTTTCTTTGCTGATCTGTTCTCTGTCACAAACCTTGTCTTACTATAGGACACGAGATGGTAAAATCTAAAATGATAGCTAAAGAGGGTTCTATTGACTAAGTTCGTCACTTAGTCTTATATGTAGTAGCTAATAGACATCTCAAGCACTTAGTCTTATATTGACTAAGATGGCCTCAATTTTTCTGGTGTATTAAGTTTCTGCATTGATTCTTGAATACTGCACAGTTCCTTGATACAACTATTACATGAACCGAGAAGTATCTGCAATGTGATAATATCTGTACATGAACTCGTGAGGCAAAAGGTATTGACTTTCTTTTTCACAATAGTTTTCTCTGCATTGACACCTTTTGTTTACCCACCTAGAAATGGCTTTTCTTCCATTCATTCACATTAAGCAGAAATAGGGGTGATTACTCAGTTTGAGAACTTTGATGGCAATGCTGGTATAGTAGTCACATGATTTTGAGTAAGTTCATTTGTAATTGGATAAATTCACATTTGAGACTCCCTGCCTAACAGGGAGATATGGCATGATGTTATACTATTTATTTATTCACCTAAAACTGTGTCAACTGCCATCTTGGGGTAAATAGGCTATCAGCATGGCTGCGATCTTCCAAAGATTGCTTGACGAAATAACAAGTTATTTTAAGGGTTTTATTACTTGTGCTAGAAACACAATACAGCTTCCACCCTAATAGTAGACACTCATATAACTACTAACTCAGTCCACCTTTTCTACTTATCCAATTCCCTCATCTTTGCTGAGAAAGTTCAGGTCAATACAACAATGTTTTCTCTAGATGTTCACGATTAAATATTCTCAAGGGCTAGGACTCATATTTCTCTTGAAATTGCATAAGCAATAATGCAGACAACAAGAATTTAGCTTTCTAAATGCCACTATGAAATGTCTGGAAAAGCATGGGAGCATTTGTCAAGAGTTGTCTACCTAGACAATTCACTTTCATATCTTTTCAAATCGTGAATTGTCTACCTAGATGATAATTATGAGACTATATCAAAATAAAGTTGAGCGCTGATATTTCGGGTTTCGGGTACAAGCTGCCAAGCTGATGCATCTTGTGGATGCAACTGAGCTGAGAGGCGAGCATTCGCCTTCACAAACTGTAGAGTGATTTTGTTTCAAGTGCGCTGGTATCATCAAGGTCCCAAGGAGCTACAGAGAGATTATGGAAAATGTGCAAGAAATCATGAACCACAAATATCAGTTCTAACTCGTAGTAACACCAGGATCCAAACAAAATGCAAATATTTTTTTTTTCTGAAGAAACTGGTATTTGTTTATTTTTCTTGTGCTAAATTTGTGAAGTATATTTCTTATTATCCATGCATATCTTATGCTATTGGAAAACAAGCTATGTTCTATGTACTCCCTCTAGGCAGCTTTATAAGGCATAGTCAAAAAAAAAACATGGCACGATCACCCAAATTACAAATGGATCATTCATTTTATTCTATATTATAATTTTTATGATTATAAAATTATGATCATTGGATAGTATATTTGATCATGAATCTAACCATATCAAGTTTGTATTACAATAGTTAAAAATTGTTCACCAAATTATTGGTCAAAGATTGTGAAGTTTGAATTTTGTTTTGCGTATTCGCCTTATAAAGCTGCCTGGAGGAAGTATAATCTAATGTGATAATGTGAAGATTTTTGCTGACAACTTCTAGTCCAAGCAGATGTCTAATATATCTCTGCACACATGTTAGTCCATGTAATTGGGTTGTCATCAAGATCACCAAAACTACACAATGAATATGGCTTGTCAGCACCACCATAAATTGAGGGTCAAAAGTGAATGGTTTTATACTTACAAATTGAAGTCTAGACTCATACCATAGTTGGAGGATGTAAAATGGAATTTTCTCAACAAAGGATATAGTTATTGCATTGTTTAGGATTTCACATTTATTTTTCTACGGACCTATGAACAAACCTAGTAAAGCGATGACATTATTATCTTTTGTGTTCCATCAACATCTTGGGAAGTCTTAATCGATTTGATTAGAGTAAGTAGTTTATCAACTTGGGTTAAGGCTAGGACTTTACAGTATATTTGGTTCATAGGATGAGGTAGGATGTGATCATCCCATTCTAGTTTTCATGTGTGGTTGGTAGATGAGAAGGTATGGAATAACTCCAAAAGAGAATATTTCTATAGATGTTGGATGAAATCATCCTAGAAAGTTTCTAGAATGCTGCCATCCTACTCGTGGCATGAGAATGATAATAGGTCTGATGTCATAAAGTGGGATAGATCCATCCTATTTTAAAAACTAGGATGGAACCATCCCATTCCTAAAAAACAGACTGGAACGGAGCCATCCTATCTCACGTCACTCTTTGACAAGTGTCACCTTAATTTCCCATTATGTGAATCCAAGGAAGGACCTTAGTTCAGCATATTGCAATATCCAAGTCTTAATTAAGGTGCTAACCATGATTGTCATCACCTAATTCACACGTCTTTTGTACTTCCTTAGGTAAGGCTACTAATGCAATGATCTCTTTGCTCTAAATATCATATGTTTAGGTTTTGGTCCTATATCAAACTTTTATAACTTTAACTTTATAGAAAATATACCAATATCTATAATGCCAAATAAATGCACTATCAAATATATTTCATGGTGGATTTAATGAAGCTAACTGATGTGTTTAGATATGGTGAATTTTTATAAACTTGATCAAAGTTTTAGAGAAGGTTAACTTGGAACATACTAAAGCATCTTACATTACGGAATGGAGGGAGCATGTTACTTTCTAACCACACTTTGCTAATGAGGACATGTCTAACCAAGTTATATAACTGCTTGGCTGGTAGCAATATATATGTCAAGTTTCTTTGTAATTTTTCATGAGCTTAATACTGTGTTGTATGAAGATTCTTTGTTCATTCTATAGATTTTGAGAAATTTCCTTCAAAGCCATTCACAACTATAACCATCTCTTGTGTTCCATAAAAACTATGGATTTCCTTGGTTGTCATTGATTTAGATTTTTCTTTCTTATATGCCACTACAGTCAATTTGAACTGTACACAAGCAACCATCCTCACAGAGATGAAACTGGAAGCTCCGGATGATGTCGCCATTGATGTAGCAATAGAACTTGGGTACAGGTACTTGGCAGGCCATGTAGCTGATTTCTTCAGTCTCAAACTCATACTTGAACTAAAATCTTCTTTAATTTTAGATTGAACCTTAGCTTTTGTTTCAAATTTCTTCAATTTCAGTCTCCAATTTGAACTCAAATCGTTTGATATGTCTTTAATGTACAGATCTTTCTCACTTTCCACGTTTGCTTTAGCTCTTCTTGGATTTGTATACATTCTTTGTTCACTTTGTTGGCTGGATGCACTTGAAATATGTTGCTTGATTTAGGATTGACCATGCCCGATGTAGCCATTGCGGTAAACTGCATATGTGATGAGGGTTGTGGATCGGTTGGTTCGGGATCTAGATTGAGGCAGTGAGCCCATGGTTGTGTTGTGGCATTTCTTTTACCCGAGGAGAACCCCATTTCCATTCAACCAGAACATAAATACAAACATCTCAATGAGTTTATAGTGAAGAATAAAGAACAGCTTGACACGAAGGCTATAAGAATCAAAGGAAATACAGGACGTAAATTACTTTGGAGTTCAAATCAGGCAAAGTCCTTACTTACTCTGCTGTTAGGCTACCTACACCTACAACATAATTGCATTGATCAAGTTCAAGACCCCAAAAGTCTTCGTAGACCTCTTTCCGATGAAAAATCTTTTTTATGTAATTCTAAATGTGAAGCAAGTCTCTGTATCTTATTGGTGAAACTGATATCGAAAGAATTTTGAAATCTAACGATTAGAAGAGCGGTGGATAATAAGGATCCACACAAATGAGTTGCATAGCTTAGCCTCTGTCTTACTGTGGCTGTTGGATAGAGTTAGTCGATGCTTATTTCTCAGATACCATCATTGTTTCTTCTCCGAGAAAAGAAGACCAGGAACTCTCAAAATCAAAGGTTGCTACATTACTTATCTAAGTATCGAAGAGGGCGCTTAACCGCTAGCACAAGTGGAAGCCATAGTTCGGCTATCCCTGCCAAAAAAACTAACAAAACCTTGCCCAACGGGCACAACAATAGGATCGTAAACAACCACCACAACAAAAGTTCAACTAGGAAAACTATTGCTAACATGCAGTATTCAAGACTAAAAAAACCAGCAACCAGATGTTGTCACTGCTCTTGCACTCCCCGTCATCTTGTGTTTCTTCATTCACCGTTGAGATGTCCTCCGTCTTGTTGCAACTCTTGGACGTCATAATCTCCATAGCTACCTTCAGCATAGTGTTGACTCCATCAACTAGAGTCTAATTGTCCATTTCCACAAACAAACCTGTCCAATAATGCATCAGCACACATGCATGACATATAATTTCAATAGGATTTTTAATAAGTTTTTTTTGTGAAACAAGCTTCCTGGCTTTCCACATGGCCCAACAAATTATAGCTACCCCCCAAACATGTACTTTCTTTCATTGCGGGAGCCATTTGACACATCATGACCAACAATGAGACAAATCAGAGTGTATCATTGGCCCCCAAACATTTTTGCAATACATGCCAAAGAACTCTTGCTATAGGACAAGAAAAAAAACAAATGCTCAATTGATTCATTACAGTCACGGAAATATCATTCAGGGCTCACAACCCAATTCCTCTTGACCAAGTTATATTTTGTTAGCAAGGCCCCATTTTCCATGAGCCACATAAAGAATTTATGCTTTGTTGGGTTTTTTCCCATTCCAAATGTGTTTAAAATGTAAATCTGTTTCATTCTCAGTTAAGGCATTGTATACAGATTTGACAGAAAATCTTCTATTTTTTCTAGTTTCCATATAGTGCTTATCTGGGTTGTCATTAAACTGAAACAACACTTTTCCCAAATCTTATCCCACATATTCTTGAGGTCATCCACTAACCATCTTTCAAAAGTGAGCAGGACCTCACTAGTTTTAACCTTTGACACACTTACTTCCTACTTATTACATAACTCATAAAACACTAGTATAACTATGCATAGTGGCTCATCATCCACCCAATTGTCCTCCAAAAACCTAGTATGTAGCCCATTTTCCAATCTTAATGCGTCTGCCCTGCAGGTACACTGCTTAACTTTGATTAAGTGATACCACATGGAAGAATCATTCAATTTATGAGTAGCTGTAGGAATAGAGTAATTTGTCATATATCTGGCTTTAGCAATTTCTTGCCATAAACCATCTTCTCATTATAATTTCTACCACCATTTATAGAGCAAGCCTATATTAAGCTTTTTAAGACCCTTTATGTGAACACCTCCTTTCTTCTTGCTTTTTCTAAGCTTAGTCCATTTTACTAGATGATATTTCCTTTTTGTGCCACCTCCTTGTGAAATGAAAGTTCTTCTAATCTTGTCAATTTCCTTTATAGTTGTTTTGGGCAACATATAAACTGACATATGGTAGAAAGGTGAGTAGTTAAGGTTGGCACAAATCGAATCGCAAAAAAAGGTTGGCACAAATCAGGGTAGTCCTCCTAGCCATAGACATGCTTCCCCTATTCCACACATCTAGAATTTTATTGCTAGGGCAATGAATCAGGAATATGTAGTCTACTAGGACTAACTGAAACACCAAGATATTTAACTAGGAGAAACCCACTTGATAGTTGAACAAATCAACATATTTTTTATCCCACTCCTCTTCTTTGGTCATAAAGATGTCACTCTTCTTGAAATTAATTTTCAAACCAGCAAGCAACTCAAACATATGTAAGAGCATCTTCATATTTCTAGACCCATCCAAATTATGTTTCAAACAAATGATTGTATCATCTGCATTGGAATTATGTGGTCCACTAGTGACTAGCCCAGTGATAAGACCATTGCATTGATCTTGATTCACCACTTTAGTCAAATAATCAGCAACAAAATTAAAAAAGAATCGGGGACAAAAGGTCACCATGCTTGATACCTTTGTAACTTTTGATATAAGGCCCAACCTGTTCAATCCAGCTAACCGTTTGGTACTATAACCTCTCATTCTCAAGCATTCAAACAACAACCTCCAATTCACCTTGCCATAAGACATTTCAAAATCAATTTTCAATATAATTCCCATTTTCTTTTGTGCTTTGGTTTCATGAAGATCCCATCAAGACACATAATGCCTGATGTGATGTTTTTCCCTTTCATAAGTTGTGTGGCCAATTGCTTTATAGTTTTTTCTAACTTGAATACAACCAAAAACATTTGTTGGGAAATTTTTCACAACTGGGTGTGTGCCCGTTTTTCATTAAGACCAAGAGAAATTCAAGTACACAACCGAGCGTGAAGGCGAGCAGCCTAGAAGAATACCAAAAGGAGGCCTAACATCTACTGGATCCTTAGCTAAATGATTACATGGCATCGATGTTTTGCGACCGCCAATGGTGCAAACCCAGCTCGCGCCCACTCCTCGCCCTCTGTGAAGAAGTATGTATGACATCCTGGACTATCGATGGTGTCTGTCCAAACACCCGTGCATTCCTCTCCTTCCATAACAACCAGGCTAGGAGCAGCAAGAGGGAGTCGAATAGCGGTCTGCAAGCCCCATCCAACCTCCATCACTGTCGGATCCACCAATCGCCCAGGTCATGGTCACCGACCGGCGCGAGGGCTTGCAAATCCATCCTGGTCAATAACACATACCACACCTGCCGTGACAAAACACATCCAATGATCAAACGTGAACACGTTTCAGTCTCTTGGCTGCATAGGGCGCACGTGTCGTCCTCGTGCAGCACATGGCGCTTGCGACGATCGGTTGTCCATAGTCACCGATAAAGTGCAAGCCAGAAGAACATCTTGACTTTAGGGGGAGCCTTGGTCCGCCATAGCTCCTTGGCTCCGAGTAGCTTGGTCGATCCCACGAAGAAAGCACAATATGTATGAAGTACTTCCTAGACGATGACCACTTCTAGATGAAGCGGTCTGACTGCAGAGGTTGCAGAACGACAAACTGTAGAATCTGCCATACTCGGAGGTTGTCGCAAAGCACCTGCATCGTTAGAGCTCTGGTGATGTCCTGCGCCCAGCGTTTACCCTACAAGGCATCACGCAATAGACACTTTTCCCAGTGTGTCCACAACCTTGCTGATGCCCATCCCCGATGACGACTGATAGGCTTGCCGCCCACATCGTAGCAACACACTTCTCAATTTTAGACGACAAGTTTGTCCATCATTGTCCTGGCTCTGAAAGCGTCAACCGTTCCTAGCGCAGCCGTAGTGCATAACCAAAGAAATGAAGGTCTGTGATGTCGAGGCCGCCTAGGTCCGTAGGCCGGCAGACATGGGCCAGGCCACACGACATTAGCCTTCGGAGCATGATTCCGTCCTCGCCCATATGAAGGCATGCCTCTGTTTGTCAATCTAAGCAATCACCCAACTTGAGAGGCAACAAGCGATGCTAATGTGAACTGGGATGACTGATAGCATTGATTTAGCAAGGGTCGTGCGCCCGACATCGGTGAGTAGGTCGTCCTTCCAGGTAGGGATCCTAGATGCGACCACATCGATCAATGACTGCTTGTCCGCCCGTCTCAGTCCTCTAAGCGATACGGGGATTCCCTGGCGACACAGCGCACGTGAACACCTACTGAACGGCCACGATCGCGTCGTCGTCACAGTGAATGGGCGTGATCAAGCACTTCTCCTGGTTGGTGACAAGGCCCGAGGCACCTACGAAGAGCTCCAAGATCTCGGCCAAGCAATTGAAATCACTTGTTGCTGGCGCCAGCAGAACGACGAGATCGTTCACGTACAACAAAGCACGGGGAACGACAACCTGTACAGGCAGCAACATAAGCACCACCTGATCGATCAACCTCCTTTATGAGAGAGTTGAGGACTTGCATCACCAAGATGAAGAGCATCGGCGAGATGGGGTCGCCCTGTCGTAGCCCCCTGTCGTGTGCAATCCGGCGCCCCGGTCTCCCATTGATGAGGGCCCTTGTGCTCGCCGTCGACAACAAGATAGTGATCCAGTTAGTCCATCAACGCGAGAAGCCGATGTGCTAAAGCACCTCCAATAAGAACGGCCATGCCACTGAATCGAAAGCCTTTGCAATGTCCACCTTAAGAAGCAAGGAGGGGAAATGCTTGGAGTTCAACCATCTTCATGCGTGCTGCATGGTGCTGAAGTTATAGTGTATGGCCCGGCCTTTGATGAAAGTGCTCTGGTTGAGAGCCACCACCTCTGGTAGTCTTGGTGCAAGGCGCCTGGCCAATCACTTGGCAAAAGAGCTTGCTGAAGCAGTGAATGAGCACGATTGGTCATTGCGGTGTTCTTCCTGAGTAGGACCATCAAGTGACCACAACAGTTTAGCGTGTTCATCACATCAGATTTGATGATGGGCCATGCGACCTTATCGAATAGGCCGTTGAATCCATCTAGCCCTGGCGCTCGATCACTAGGCAGTTCCTTACCGTTTCCCAGACCTCTTGCTCAGAGAAGCATGCGTCAAGGCCGGAGAGGTCTAGCTGGGGCAGCAGATCAGTGAGCACGATGCTGTGCTGGCGTTGAAACGGCTTCCGGAGAATCTCATTGAAGTAGTTGTAGATCACCTCTGACTTTGCCTGATTGACAGAGAACCGGATTCCATCGTGCATGATTGGTGGGATGGCTTTCTTGCGGCTCTTGTGACACGCTTGCAAGTGAAAAAAAGGTCGCATGGTTTGTTGGGAAATTACATTGTCCAAGAAGGTCCTAAGAGTATACTTGTCTGAAATCCACCATCATTTCATTTGGCAGAAATGTAACTGATATGCAACTATGGTGGCACATAAGGGACATGTTATAAAATTGAAATTGATGGCTGTGAAGGAAACTGTAATTTTCTCATTGATTTTTTCTCCGGTCATGTCCCACATGTGACTTGACTTAAAAAGGTATAGCCCAATTGGCCAATTCGTCGTTGCTTGCCGGAGGTCTCAATTTTTTTTAATATTTTTTTTGTTACATCAAATCTTTATACGTATATATAGAACATTAAATATAAATAAAAAAGTTAACTAATTGTATGGTTTATTTGTAATTTACGAGATGAATCTTTTGAGTCTAGTAGTTTATAATTAAATAATAATTATCAAATATAAACAAAAATACTATAATAGCCCAACACATGAAAAAATGCTAAAAACAAGGCTGGCTGGCGAGTGGCGTCACCGAAACTGTGGCTGGCGAGTGGCAGACTACTGCAGAGTCTTTCACCGTTTCGGGTCTTGTTTAGTTCACCTAGAAACCAAAAACTTTTTCAAGATTTCTCGTCACATCGAATCTTGCGACACATGCATGGAGCACTAAATATAGACGAAAATAAAAACTATTTGTACAGTTTATCTATAAATTACAAGATGAATCTTTTAAGCCTAGTTACTCCATAATTAAACAATGTTTGTCAAATAAAAACGAAAGTGCTACAAAAAGTTTTTGGAACGGTTTTCGTTCACACTGTCTGCCTGAAACAGAATTGCGCTCTGGCAGTCTGTGCAGTGCACCCACCCTTCGTTGCCGCTTGGCCCGCTTGCCTATATAAAAGCCGAAAGCTCTGCTGGCCCTCTCGCGTCCATCTCCACCTCCCTCATACAACGCCGCGCGCACTTGCCAGAACACGCGTGCCCTAGTGCCAGTGGAGAGATTGCACCAGCGCAGCGAGCCCGCGGTACAACAGTAAGTAATGGCCAATGCCACTGTCCCCGAGTCGCAGCCGCCGGCGCAAGCGGCGGGTGGCCGCCGCAAGGTGGTGGACGAGGTGTCCGGCTGGCTGCGTGTGCTGGACGACGGCAGCGTGGACCGCACGTGGACCGGCCCACCCGAGGTCCTCCCGATGATGCAGCCCGTGCCGCCGTACGCCGTGCCCCGCGACGGGCACACGCTGCACGACCTCCCTGGGGACCCCAGTTTCCGGATCTACCTCCCCGAGCCCGAGGTCGTCGTCGACGGCGACCGCAAGGGCGGGCGCCTGCCCGTCATCGTGCACTTCCACGGCGGCGGCTTCTGCTTCTCCCACCCGTCCTGGGTCATGTACCACCACTTCTACTCGCGCCTCGCGTGCGCCGTCCCCGCCGTCGTCGTCTCTGTCGAGCTCCCGCTCGCGCCCGAGCGCCGCCTGCCTGCGCACATCGACACGGGCGTCGCCGCGCTCCGCCGGCTCCGCTCCATCATCGCGCTGTCGGAGGACGGAGCTCTTGATGACAAGGCAGCTGCTAAGCTCCTCCGTCAGGCCGCAGACATCTCCCGGGTGTTCCTCGTCGGGGACAGCTCTGGCGCTAACATCAGCCACTTCGCCGCCGCGCGTGTGGGCGCCGACGGCGCTGGCATCTGGGCGCCGCTGTGCGTCGCCGGTTGCGTTCTGATCCAGCCAGGATTCATGCGCGCAACAAGGAGCCGATCGGAGCTGGAGGTGGGAGAGTCGGTGTTCTTTACGCTGGACATGCTGGACAAGTGCAACGCCATGGCGCTGCCGGTTGGCGCCACCAAGGAGCACCCGTTCACGTGCCCCATGGGTCCGCAGGCGCCGCCGCTGGAGTCCGTGCCGCTCCCGCCGATGCTGGTGGCCGTCGCCGAAAACGACCTCGTCCGCGACACAGACCTCGAGTACTGCGACGCGCTGCGCGCCGCCGGTAAGGAGGTGGAGGTGCTGCTCAGCCGCGGCATGAGCCATGCATTCTACCTCAACAAGTTCGCCGTTGACATGGACCCCAGCACAGGGGAGCGGACGCAGGGGCTGATTGACGCCATCGTGAGCTTCATCGCTTGCCACTGAACGCTGAAGTGCAAGAACAATGTAATTTGCCTGTGCTACGCGTGTCCACTATAGACTGAAGGTCAACAAATATGTGTCAGCGTCACGTGTCGCCTGCACGTGTAACTTGCGTTTGCCCCCCTTACCCATGTGAATGTTATTGCTCCTTCCAACTACTACAATTCTCATTTTTTTAAATTAAACAATTTAAATTATCTAAATTATATTAAAAATATTAACAATTATAGTACAAAATAAGAACCATTAAATCAATTATGGAATATATTTTTATAGTAAATTTAGTTGGAGATATAAATGATAATGTTGGGCGTATTTGGTTTGGAGGTGAGATAGGGACAAGCTCAATTATCTCAGTTTATCCAGTGTTTAGTCGGTGACATACGGGAACGAGGTCATCCCTAGAGGAATTTTTCCTCTAACATCTTGGTTGGATGTAGTCGGATTAATATCAATCTACATATATTAAAGTGAATTAGAGTGAAACTTGAACTATATTCTAGCTCAATCCACCAATGTATGTTGATTGAGGTGAATCCGATAATGTCCAAACAAAACCTAAATCAGGGACAGCTGGTAACCAAAAATTGAGGGGGTGAAGTGGGACGAGCAGGGACGAGTCGACGGCTAGGGCGCGAGGAAGTCGTAAGCGCGGCGGGCGCGGGGTCGCCGGCTCTGGGCACGGCAGCCTTGGACGTAGCGGCCATGAACTTGACGACTTCGTATGCGATGGTCGCGGGCTTGATGGCTTCAGATGCGGCAATCTCAGGTGCGCGGCCCTAGATGCGGGTGAAAGCCCTAGTTTGGTTTTGGATAATTGATGAAACCCTAGTACTAACCTCTATGCTAAGTGTGTGTAGACTTAATGAGGTCGGTACATGCCAAGTGATGGAGCAAGTGATGATCATGGTGA